>Ga0302319_10000689_pt1 | contig 75737 bp, 68 predicted proteins | sample Bog_T0_2_FD_203319 | JGI IMG/M metagenome (GOLD analysis project Ga0302319, IMG submission 203319) | Peat permafrost microbial communities from Stordalen Mire near Abisko, Sweden - Bog_T0_2 | ecosystem: Environmental > Terrestrial > Soil > Wetlands > Peat | place: Sweden: Abisko, Stordalen Mire...
TCTCTCCCAGAAACCGCTGCCGGCGCGTCAACTTGCCGTGGACTTCAAAGCCCAAACTTGAAAATGTCCGCTGGCGCATGGCATGCCCCCCGAAAACTACTGTGAATCATATCAAAATACCGCGCGCAAGAGACTAAATCAGAGGCTCCCTAAATAAATTGTCCGGCTAAAACGGAGCAAACCTCCGGCCGCGTTTGGCGCGGAAGGCCACAACGGACCGTTATGCGCCGCGCGCCAAATCCGTGCCGGTGCAGCCGGCTCGCGATGCCATAGTCGCGGACGGGAAGCAGGCAGGGATGGACCAGGGCAAAAATATGGTGCTTTCGCGCTTCCTAGCGGTCTCAGGCGGCACTATTGTGCCGCCGCGATGGCCGGACCGGCCGGCCTCTGGGACTATCCGCTGAGAACAAAGGAATAAGGCGATGAATATCGGGTTTGTGGGATTGGGTTTGATGGGCCGGCCGATGGCTGGCCATCTTTTGAAGGGCGGGCACAAGCTCTTCGTCAACGACCTTTATATGGTCAGGAACAACAAGCCTCTGCCGGAGGAACTGGCCGCGGCAGGCGCCGTGGAGGTCAAATCCCTGAAGGATTTGGCCGCCCAGTCCGACATCATCATCACCATGGTGCCCGACACCCCGGACGTGGAAGCCGCCCTGTTCGGCGAAGGCGGCATTGCCGCCGGACTTTCCAAAGGCAAGACCGTGGTGGACATGAGCTCGATCAGCCCGATTGAGACCAAGGAATTCGCGGCGCGCGTGGAAAAGCTGGGCTGCGACTATATTGATGCGCCGGTTTCGGGCGGCGAAGTGGGCGCCAAAAACGCGGCTCTCACAATCATGTGCGGCGGCAAGGAAGAAGTGTTCAACAAGATCAAGCCTTTGTTCGAATTGATGGGCAAGAACATCACCCTGGTGGGCGAAGCCGGCGCCGGCCAGATCACCAAAGTCGCCAACCAGATCATTGTTGCGCTCAACATTGAGGCGGTGTCCGAAGCCCTGCTGTTCGCGTCCAAGGCAGGGGCCGATCCCGCCCGGGTGCGCCAGGCGCTGATGGGCGGCTTTGCCGCCTCCCGCATCCTGGAAGTGCATGGCGAGCGCATCATCAAGCGCACTTTCGATCCGGGCTTCCGCATCGAATTGCACAGCAAGGATCTCAATCTGGCGCTGTCGAACGCGCGCAAGATGGGGATATCGTTGCCCAACACCGCCATCGCGCAGGAGCTTTTCAATTCCTGCATCGGCAATGGCGACGGCAAGAAAGATCATTCGGCGCTGGTGACGGCGCTGGAGCGGATGGCGAACCACAAGGTCGCCTGAGGGCCACGGCAAGAATGCACAGGAAGCGGCGCCCGGGGCGATAATCCGGCCGCACAAACCGACAGATCCAGGAAGGTTTTTATTTTGCCCAACGCCCATCCCCACAAGCTTCTGGTCGCCCAGGGCGGCGGCCCCACCGCCGTGATCAACCAGTCCCTGGCCGGCGTGGTGCTGGAAGCCCGCAAATTTCCCCATATCGAGAAAGTCTATGGCGCGCTGCACGGCATTCGCGGCATCGTGAATGAGGACTTTGTCGATCTGACCCACGAAACAAGCCAGACTCTTGAAAGAGTGGCGCAAACGCCTTCCTCGGCGCTGGCCTCGACCCGCGACAAGCCGGACCTGGAATATTGCCGGGCAATGTTCCGCACCGTCCAGGCGCACGGCATCGGCAGCTTCTTTTATATCGGGGGCAATGACAGCGCCGACACGGTGCGGATCATCGCCGAACAGGCGCATGCCGCCGATTACAGGCTGCGCTGTATTCATATCCCCAAGACCATAGACAATGACCTGATGGTCAATGATCACACGCCCGGCTTTCCCTCGGCGGCGCGTTTTGTCGCCCAGGCTTTCATGGGCCTCAACCTGGACAGCATTGCCCTGCCCGGAATTTACATCGGCGTGGTGATGGGCCGTCACGCCGGGTTTCTCACCGCCGCGGCGGCCATGGCCCGCAAGTTTCCCGATGATGGGCCGCATCTGATCTATCTGCCGGAACGGGTGTTCGCGTTCGACGGTTTCCTTGCCGATGTCAAAGCCATCATGGACAAATATGGCCGCTGCATCGTGGCGGTGTCGGAAGGCATATCCGACGCCAATCACAACCCCATCGCCAGCAGCCTTGCCGCGCAGATCGAAAAGGACGCCCATGGCAATGTCCAGCTGGGCGGCGGCGCATTGGGCGATCTGCTGACAAAATTGGTCAAGGACAGGCTGGGTTTCAGCCGGGTGCGCGGCGATACCTTCGGCTATATCCAGCGCAGTTTCTTCGGCTGCGTTTCCGATGTTGACCAAAAGGAGGCGCGCGCGGTGGGCGAAAAGGCGGTCGATTTCGCCATGCGGGACGACCGCGACGGCTCGGTCACCATCCACCGCAGCGGCGATTATGCCGTGCGCTATGCGCTGACCCCGCTCAAGGATATCGCCGGGAAGACCAAAGTCATGCCCGACAACTTCATCGCCGCGTCGGGCCATGACATCACAGAGGCTTTCAGGTCCTACCTGATGCCATTGCTGGGCAGCGGCATGCCGGAAGCGTATCGCCTGAGCCGGACTCCGGTGGCAAAGATCCTGACCAAGGAGTGATACGCCAGGGGCGAGCCATATCGCCGGGATCGAGGCGGCATTTTGCAGTCGCGAATGGATGGTTTTCCCCGGCCGCTGCAGACGCTGCCGGGGGCGCGAAACTGGCAGTTTCGCAACAATCGCTTTTCCAGCAAGCGATAGTATGATACCCAACGGTCAGGGTCTAACAAACAGATTACAGACGTCTGGCGGCGTCCTGCGCCGTTCAAAATACGACCTTGGCCTGGGGAGGCCTTTGATGACATCACAGTTGGCATTCAAGGCCGGACTTGGGGCAGCCCTTTTGCAGGCGCTTGCGTCCCTGTTCTGCGCGCCCGCGGCAGCCCAGGACAAGGAGCCGCCGCCAACGCCCTTCATCGTGCAGGAAAACACCATCCGCAAATTGTCGGAGCATGTCTGGGAGATTCCGGACAGGAACCGGCCCGGTGTTCCCAATGTCGCCATTATCGTGGGCAGCCGCGCGACGCTTATCGTCGATACCGGCATGGGGCCGAAAAGCGGTTCGGTTGTGGCCCGCGAGGCCCAGCGGCTGAGCAAGAATACGGAGTTCTATCTCGCTACCACCGATTTTCGTCCGGAACACATCACCGGCGCGATGGCGCTTCCACCCAATACAAAGTGGCTGGTTCCGGTTGCGCAGAAAATGGATATTGCCTCAACCACGAAGACCTATATGAGCAATTTCATGTCGCGGTCGGCTGACCTCACGGAAGCGCTCAAGGACGTCAAGCTTCGCGACCCGGACATTATTTTTGACCGTGATGCCAAGATCGACCTGGGCGGCGGCGTGATCGTCGATCTTTACTGGTATGGCCCGGCGCGGACCAACGGTGATGTCGTCGTCTTTGTCGAACCGGACCGGCTGCTGCACGGGGGAAACATCCTGGGGAGCATGAGCTATCCGGGCATGCCCGCAGAGACTCCCAGCGTGAAGAACTGGCTTGATATCCTTGACAAGTTGGAAGCGCTGCATCCGCTGATCGTTGTGCCCAACCATGGCGATGTCCGCGATGCCACGCTGATCGCAAGCCAGCGCGCGGTGCTGCGGGATTTGCAGCGGCGGTCCCAGGAACTGAAGGCCGAAGGCGTCAGCGCGGAAGCGGCGGGCGGAACCCTGACGGCCGAGTTCGACGCCACACATCACGACTGGAAGAACCTGGGCGGCATTCCGGCAATCGTCCAGCGGTTCTACGAAGACGCATCGCCCTAGCCGTCGTCAGGCTCTTGGACCAATTTCGATGAAGGTTCTATGCCGTATCTTAAGACGAGCGTGACTTAAAAAATCCGGCAAACCCTTTCGGATCCGCCGGATCATGATTTGCAGCGGCAGCGGTCTATTGCTGCTTGGTGAGCGCCTCACCCTTGGGTGTCACAAAGGCGGCAATCCCGACGGCCGGTTCCGTGCCCCGGTTGATGCCTTCATGAACATGGTTGGCCTCGACGTAAAACGTATCGCCAGCCTTGTAGGTGATATTCGGCTTGCCCTCATAATCCAGCGAGAAGGCACCCGAGATGACATGGACGATCAGCGGGCCGGGATGGGTGTGCCTGCCCTCGCGGCCGCCGACCGGAATGGTCACCTGCACCATCGACATGGTGTTGCCACCGGGCGCGTCCTGCTGCATCAGCACCGTGCGTACGACGGAAGGTGCATCCGCGCTGATCGCGGGCAGCGTCGAAATCACCGCCATGGTCGAGAAAGTGAGCGCCGCGGCAGCTATTGCATATTTACGCATTCAAGATCCTCCCAGCCGACATTTCCAGTTCGTCGGTCGATCCATGCTGGAGGAATAGCGCCGCCTGAGTCAACCGCCCCCGCTGCGACCCGGACTCTTGACGCAAATGGGTAGGGAAAGGGTGGAATCTGCGCCGAAATCAGTGGCGGATTTCGATTACTGCCTCAATGGCACGGGCGGCAACCTTTCTGGACACTCTATAACCATTCAAAATTGGACACAAGATCACCGGTTTGACGATGCCGCCGCTTTTATGGTGAACGGGCTTTTGCGGCGCCGCATGCGGCGCCGGTTGCACCGCTGCGGCGGCTGTTGATTGACGCGGTTCTGCGCATCTTGCCCCTTACAAATCCGGCAGGCTATATTTCCCCGGAAGAAGCCTTATAAGGCTCGCCGCAGCCGAGGGAACGGCCAAACGCTGTACAATAGATAAAACGCCGTGGGAGACAGCAGCGCGGCGATCATGCCGCTGCTTATAAGTTCGAGACATATCAAAGTAGCTGGAGACCAACCGATGGCTTCGTCGAAATTGTTGAGCGCGCAAGAAGCTGCGCGTCTGGAAGATGTCGGGTTCATGACCTGCATGACCCTGGTACTGCTGGGAAACTATGCCCAGACCGGACATTTTGGCGGACCCCTGGCTTACACACCGTTCAATGTGATCGCGCATCTGGCCGGGCCGGAGCATGGCGGATTGCGCTACGACTACCGCCGTCCCAAGCATCCCTTCGGCGACAAATTCATGATGGCGGCAGGGCACAGCGTGCCGACCTGCTATGCGCTTTGGATGATCCTGGGCCAGGCCCTGGAACGCAAGCACAAGCTGACCGGTGATGCGCGCTACAAGGTCGATCCCAAAGTCGCGATGCTGCCGATTGACGCCTTGGGCTTTCGCCGCGGCGCAGGCGCCCTGGCGCCCCTGCTCAAGGATAATGGCCTGACCGACGATCCGCTATTCGCGCAGGCGAAATTGCGGGGGATCAAGGCCCTGTCCGGGCATGCCGAGAGCATTGACGTCACCAATGACGTGAATGGCGGGCCATCGGGTGTCGGCGTGGCGATGGCAGCGGGCAAGGCCGCGTTCTGGGACATGGCCGGCGCGCGGGACACGCCCAAGGTGATCGCTTTTGAGGGTGAGTTCGCCATGACCGAAGGCCATGCCCAGGAACTCAAGACCCAGGCGTTGTCGCTGCAGGTGGGCAAGCGCCTGCGCGTCATTCTTTCGGACAACAATGCCGGCATCGACGATGTGCTTTTGGGCGGCGTGATCCCCAAGCGGAACACCGGCTATAATCTCGCGGAACAATGGACGTCCTATGGATGGAACGTGCTCACCGTCGAGGATGGCGGCGATTATGGGCAAATCGCTTCGGCGTTTCAGGCCATGGAGAATTGGGATTCGTCCGACCGGCGCCCGATGATCGTCATCGCCCGGACAACCAAGGGCTATTGGCCGGCCGCCTCCGATGGCAAGCTTACCGGCGACGTCAAGCAGATTGTGAGCTACCAGAGCCATCCCTACAGCCAAAAGATGAATTCGGATTATTTTGTCGCGATGGCTGCTACCTTCGAAGCGCGCTACGGCGTGACGTTCGAGGGCATCCGCAAGGGCGCAGTGACCAATGAGCGCGAGCGGCTTATCCAGTTCAAGACCAATATCGATGTGGTGATGTCGGTGCTGGAGAAGACCGGCCTGGGTGACTGGGTGGCGGAGCGGCTGGTGACAATTGGCGATACCGTCAAGGACGACCGCCCGGTTCATTTCGCCGCCAAACCCGATCCGTTCCTCGATGACCGGCTCAAGGTCGCCAATCTTCCGGCAGACACGCAGAAGCTCACCGTGTCAAACCGTTTCTCCGGTGCGGAAAAGGAAGTTTCGATCAGCCTGTTCCGCAAACCCGGTGAGGTTGCCGGAGCGCGGCGCGCGATCTCCGAAGTCATCAAATGGATGAATTACGTCACCGACAACCGCTTCCTCACCCTGGCGGCCGATCTGTCGGAATCCATCAATGTCGAGCATGGCAGCCTGTGGGGTCATTATGATCCGGAGACCAATCCGCTGGGAACGCGCATCAAGGCGGCGATCCAGGAAGCGGGCAACGCCTGTTCAGCCATTGGGCTGGTCAGCCAAAGTGCCAGTGTCGATCCGGATAAATTCGCCGGCGTATGGGCGCTCAGCGGCACCTATGGCGCCTTTACGCCTTTGATGTACACGCCGGCGCGCATCTGGAGCCAGCAGAACCAGGACAGCAAATTCCGCATGGGCGTATTGCACATCCTGGTGGGACATTCGGGTCCGGAAACGGCGGCGGACGGGCGCTCCCATTTCGGCATTTTCGCAACCCAGGTGTGGAAGCTTTTTCCGCGCGGTCAGATCATACACCTGAATTTTTGGGACTATAACGATGTCGCGGCGGGCTATTTCGCCGCCGCCGAGATCGCGGCGCGCGAAGCCAAGGTCGGCATTATCGTGCTGGAAGTTGCGCGGCCGGATTTCGCCGTGGCGGATCGCAGCAATTTTGCCGACAGCGATCCCCGGGCCGCCGCCAAGGGCCTTTATGTGATCCGCGACTTCGCACCCGGCAAACCGCGGCACGGCTATGTGATCGTGCAGGGATCGAGTTCGACGGTGAATCTGGTCAAGATCCTGCCGCGGCTGGAGCAGGCGGGCATCAACGTCAAGGTGATTTCGGCAATCAGCGAAGACCTGTTCGACCGCCAGCCGGAAGCCTATCGTCAGGCCGTGCTGCCGCCGGGCGCGGCTTTCGATGCGATGGTGGTAAGCTCCGCGACACGGCGAGTCTGGCCGGTACAGGGTTTGGGGCCGCTGACCGACGCCTATTCGCTAACCCCGGACTGGGACCATCAGTGGCTGACCGGGGGACTTGAAAAGGAAGTGATCGAGGAAGCCCATCTCGATCCGGAATCAATTTTCGCAGGAGTCAAACGGTTCGCGGACCACCATGCCGATCGGATCGCCCAGCAGGCCTCCGCGCTGACTTGAGGCGCATTTGCCGTGCAGCGCTCCGCCATCCGCAGCACGCGCGTCCTCGGTGTTGGAGGAGGCACTTCAGCATTATAGGGGAGCCGCCAACGCTCTGCAGCGGGCTTTGGCAGTGGGTATATCCGTAACTTATTGATTTCACTCATTGCGCCGCCAACGCGCCCCTCGCGATCAGCGTCTTGTTTATAGTGTATTGCATCGCGATTCCGACCCATCCAAAGATCGGCGATTAACCGCGAAAATTTCGCCCCACCTGCGGGTCGCAGCAATCTCGCGAAGGCCAAGCCACCCCACGCGCAAGCTGCCAGTGTCTTCATCAGCCCGCCGCCGCGAAATAGAATGCTGCAAAGCACAATTTGTATCGATAGTGCAACGGTGCAGCTATTTTGTTTGCCGCCCGTTGCGCCATTGAAAAAGCACTGTCAGTGTCCGCGCCGAGTTGGCTGAGAAAGCCAGCGGGCGTCATAAGATTCCTGGGGAGGACAGCATGAAATCCAAGAGTTTTTTGGCTGCGTTAGGCGCGGCCGCATTTGCCTGTACGGGTGCTGCATTCTCGCAGGACATGACGAAGGATGATTCCAACGCGGTGGCCGGCAAATGGCCGCTGGCGGCGAAGGCCGGCGTCGACAGCCATGCCTTTGACAAGGGTTTGCCGGGCGGCGTCAATCAGGGGACTTTTGATTACAAGACCTGGAAGCGCGGTCACAACACCGATTCTCCGCCGGGCGCCGAGATCTGGAACCCGGTGAAGGTCAAGATGATGCAGGGCGGCTTGATCACAAGCGTGACCGTGCCCGCCTATGCGACGCCGGCGAATTATTGCGAGGCGGCCAATTCGGGCGTGGACTATATCTGGACCGAGGCGCAGCACAGCGCCGGCAACTGGCATGATATTCACGAAATGTGGGGCGCCTGCCCGCATGCCAAGGCGGTTCCGGGCATTCGCATTCCCAATGCCAATGAGTATGACGAACAGCATGCCGGGGACGAAGGCGCGCTGGTGATCGTGGTGCCGACGGTGCGTTCGGTTGCCGAAGCCAAGGAAGCGGTAAAGTGGGCGTATTTCCCCCCGCTGGGTGGACGCAGCCAGGGCGGCAGCAGCCTTGAATTCTGGGGCGGCGTGCCGGGCGGCTATCGCAAGACGTTCAACGACAATCTGGTGCTGGTGCTGATGATTGAGACGCTGGACGGTCTTCAGGACGCCGACAAGATCGCCAAGCTGCCCGGCGTTTCGGCGCTGTTCGCCGCCTCGGGCGATCTGGGCAATTTTGGCGGCTATGCCCGCGAGACACCCGACTATGAGCGCGAGATCAACATCGTGCATGACGCCACGATCAAGGCGCATATCAAGTTGTGGGGACCTGCGGCCTGGATCGGCCGGCCGGACTTCTCCGGATTTCAGGGACCTGGCGGTTCGGAAGCCGGCGATCTGGAAGGGCCCAATGGCAAATATCCGCCCGATTTCCTGAACACGGAAAAGAAGGCGCTTGGGGCGCTGTATAATACCCAGGGCAAGCCGAAGGTCGGCCCCTATGCCCCGGGTTGGGTGCAGCCCAGCAAACCGACATAGCCGTAAGGATTGTCTTGAGCGGAGCGCCGGGCAACAGACCCGGCGCTCCGGTTTAAATACTCTGGCGCGTGGGCGCAAGGAATTCTCAGCCGACCCCACCAGCACAAGGACGGGTATCATTTTTTGGGCGCGCTGCCGATGGCACCGTGCCGGTCAACAGACTTAACGACGCGAAAAACGCGCCTGCTACACGAGAGGGATTGAACATGAACGCACTTCTCCAGAAACTTATGCTTGGCGGCTCCACGGCCGCATTGGTCGCCGCGGTGCCGGTTGCCGGCGCGCTGGCGCAAACCAGCAGCGGCGATATCGAGCAAGTGGTGGTTTCCGCTTCTCGCATAACGATCGCCGGTTACCAGCAGCCCACGCCGGTGACGGTGGTGGGCGCGGCCCAGATTGAAAATGAGGCCGCCGTCGATATCGGCGACACCATCCGCCAGTTGCCCGCGGTCGGCGCGTCGTCAGGGCCAAGCAATGGCGCCGGGTCGGGCGGCCTGTCGGGCGCCGGCTCGGGCCTGGATCAGGTCAATCTCCGGCAGCTTGGCATTCTCAGAACCCTGGTTCTGTTCGACGGCCAGCGCGTGGTGCAGGCAAATATCACCGGCGGCGTCGATCTCAGCACCATCCCCACCTCCCTGATTCAGCGTATCGATGTCGTGACCGGCGGCGCTTCGGCAGCCTGGGGTTCGGATGCGGTGGCGGGCGTCGTCAATCTCATCCTCAACAAGAATTTCACGGGCATCAAGGCCAATGTCGAAGGCAGCGACACGGCGGGCGACACATTCAGAACCTATAAATTGGAAGGTTCATGGGGCGCCGACTTCGATGCCGGCCGTGGGCATCTGATTTTGAGCGCTGGCTATTCGGGAAGCCCGGACACGGTGTGGGAAGGCCAGGCAAAATGGGAGAATGGCGTCATCCTGATGGCCAATCCTGCCTTTGTCGCGGGGGGCACCCAGCCGCAAAATATCCATGTTGCAAATGTCGGGTTTTCGAACGCGACGCCAGGCGGCGTGATCACCGCCAGCCCGGCCGTGGCCTCCACCAACACACCCGCCAACGCGCTGAAGGGTCTGCAGTTCCTCGGACCCAACGCGACTCCGGCAACCTACAATTTCGGGAATGTCTCCAGCTCGTACTGTTTTAATTGCTCGGGAAATTTCTACACCACGGGCGCCTTCACCAACGCGCTCGCCGCGACTTACCATACCACCACCCTGTTCGGGTACAGCAACTACAAGATCACGGATACGATCCAGGCGTCGGTGCAGGTGAATTGGGGGCAGAGCTTCGCGGAGTCGAATGCGTCCGACCTGCTGAAGGAAGGCAATCTCACCATCAAGAGCGACAATGCCTTTATACCAGCCTCCGTTCAGTCGATCATAACCGCAGACAAGATTACCTCCTTCACCTTCGGCACGACCAATCTCAACAATATCGATCCGCATGCCATGTCCTGGTATCAGGCGCGCTACTCTGTCGGGGCGGTTCTGGCGCAGACCACGCGGCAATTGATGCGCGGCGTCTTCACCCTGGAGGGTACGCTGGGTGAGGATTGGGGCTGGAATGTTTATTATCAGCATGGCGACAACCGCGTGAATCTGCACGCCATCGCCAACACCAACACCGCCAATTACAACAATGCGATAGACGCGGTCACGGTCACCGCCGCGAATGTCGGGACGTCCGGCCTGGCGGTCGGCAGCATCGCCTGCCGTTCGACTCTGACCGCTCCGACCAATGGCTGCGTCCCCCTGGACATATTCGGCGTCGGTGTCGCGTCGGCGGCCGCGGTCACCTATATCAACCCCCCCGGCAAGGATGTCGAGCATCTCTACCTTTCCGAGGATGTGGCGTCCGGCTCGATGCAGGGCACGCTTCCCTGGGAGATTTTGGCCGGCAAGCCCGCCATCGCGTTCGGCGCGGAATACCGCCATGAAGGCGGCCGCATCGTGGCGGATCCCCTGGGCGCCACGGCCGGCTGGGCTTCGGGCAATTTCACCAACTTTGCCGGCGAATATTACATCTATGAAGGTTTCGCCGAAGTCGATGCCCCGCTTCTGAAGGACAATATTGTCGAGTCGCTGGACTTCAACATCGCGGGCCGCATGACCAGCTACTCGACAAGCGGCCTGGTCGAGACCTGGAAGATCGGACTCACCAGTCAGGTCAATGACGACATCCGCCTGCGCACCACCTGGTCCAGCGACATTCGCGCGCCTGACCTGGCGGAACTTTTCTCCGGCTCCCAGCTCAACACCACCCAGGGTGTCATCGACCCGAAAACCGGTATTCCGGTGAGCGTGGTGAACAACAAGCAGGGCAATACGACCTTAAATCCGGAAACCGCCCTCAGCATAACCGGCGGCGTGGTGCTCACGCCCCATTGGATCAACGGGCTGAGCATTTCCGCCGACTGGTATTCCATCAATATCAAGAATGCGATTTATACCGCCAGCAGCAACGCCATCCTGCAACAATGCGCTGCCGGCGTGGCGCTCTATTGCTCGCAGCTGATCTTCCAAGGGACGCAATATCCCGGCGCGCTCAGCCAGATCAACACTGCGCCCATCAATGCGAGCTCCCAGACCACGTCAGGCCTGGACGTTCAGGCCGACTACGCCATGGACCTGTTTGGCGGCACCATGAACTGGCATGCGGTCGCCAACTATACCGATGAGGAAACCCAGACCGCGATTGGTGTCAAATATGACTATGCGGGCAGCCTCGGTTCGGACTCGCTGGTCCAGGGCTTTCCGAAATTCCGGGCAACGCTGTCGTCCACCTATGCCGAGGGTCCCTGGTCGGGCACGATTCAGGGCCGGTTCATCGGCTCCGCCGTCATCAACAATGCCTGGAGAGGCACCAACGTGGTGGACAACAACGCCATACCGTTTGTCGGCTACCTGGACCTGCGCGGATCGTACAAATGGAACGAAAATATTCAGTTGTACGGGGCGATCAACAATTTCACCGATGTTCCGGCGCCCAATGTCGCCACGCTGGCGTCGAGCAGCGGTGGCAACCAGAATGTGGGGACCATACCCACGCTTTATGACGCGCTGGGGCGGGTTTATCGCGCCGGCGTCCGGCTGAGCTTTTAACGGCGTGCTTATGGCGCGTTGAAATTCGTGATTGTTGGGCCCAGGGCCTGGCGCGCCATTCCGGCGCGTACGGGTTCTGGGCCGCAATCCCGCTAACCTGCTGAACAAGCGCGTGATTTCCGTTCGCCCGCGATGGCGGGGTTTCGGACCGCGCGCTTTTCTGGCACCAGCCTGGCGACTGATTTCCCATTGACGGGCAGCCGGGATAGAAGGCGCTTGCCGGCTTTTGCAATGCCCGGGGCCAGAAATGCCGATGACAGGGATGACGTTCGAGGACGTGATTGCGCCGCTGAGCCGGCAGCAGTTTCTGTCGGACTATTGGGCCAAATCGCTTCTGCATCAGGCTGGTGAAAATGGCCGCTTCACGCCGCTGTTGCCGTGGGACGAGCTGAACGCGATCCTGGAGTGGCATTGTCCGCCGCAGCCACAGCTCAGACTGTCGCTGAATGGCAAGCAGATCGATGTGCGCAATTACATAGACGGAGCGGTCGGTGCGCTGCGGCTCAATTCCGGGGGCCTGGTCGCCGCCCTGTCCAAGGGGGCATCGCTGATCCTGGACAAGGTGCAGGAGGTCGCGCCGCGTGTCAGCCAGCTTGCCGAATCGCTGCAGGATGTTTTCCCAGGGCCGATGTCCGTCAATCTCTATGCCGGATGGCGCAAGCAGAATGGCTTTGACCTTCATTGGGACGTCGCGGATCTGTTTGTCCTGCAACTCTCGGGACGAAAGCATTGGAAAATCTATCGCCCGACGCGCCCCTATCCCCTGAAAGACGATATCGAGGCGGCGCCGAAACCGAGCGAGCCGCCGGTTCTCGACGCCGTCATCAATGACGGCGACATGCTGCATGTGCCGCGCGGCTGGTGGCACATGGCGTTTCCCCTGGAAGAGCCCAGCCTGCATTTGACGTTCGGGATCGAGTCACCCCATGGCTCTGATTTTGTGCGCTGGTGGACGCAAAAGATGCTGCGGCACCCTGAAATACGGATGAACTTGCCGCGACAGGGGGATGCCGCCGCGCAGCGCGATTTCCTCGCCACGGTGCTGAAAGCGGCGGGCGATGGCCTGGCGGGCGACCAGGTCGAGGAATTTTTGCGCCAGCAGCGTGCAACCCGGCGCATGCGTCCACGCGTGCGCCTGCCCGCCGCGCCCATCGAACAGCATCAACCCTGGAGCATGCAGACGCAAATTCGCCTGGCGACGGCCCATAGCGTGTACGCCAATGCTGAAGGCGGCGGGCCGTTGGTCGAACTGTCCTGCGCCGGTCATAGCTGGGTTTCCAGGCGGGAGCTGGCTCCGGCCTTTGCCATCCTGACGGGCGATGCGGGCGTGTCGTTGCAGGAGATGTGCGACCGCGTCGCTGACAAGACGCTGGTCAAGTCCCTGGTGAGCGCGCTGGAACAACTGGCTGATGCCGGGGTGATCTTCAAGGAAGCTCCGCTCGCGTCCTGAGACCGGGCCGGGCGCCAAACCCTATCCGTCCGCGGCGCGTGGACGCGCGCTCAGCGCGGATAGGCCGGCACATCCGGGTGGGGCGGCGGATACCACAAATAGCCATGCACGATATATTTCGCCCTTTCGCGCGGCGGCAGGCCGGCATGGGGAAATATCCAGAGGGGGGGGAACACCACCACCCTGCCCGGCGCCGGCGCCACGCTGACATCCAGGCCGGGAAAAACGGTTTCGCCGCCACCCGGATCGTTGAGATACAGAATCGCGGTGATGAAGCGCTTGGCCGTGTATTCGTCCATCGCGTCCACATGCGGGGGAAAATTGTCCCGCCCGCCCGGCAAATAGCGCTTGAGGCGAATTTCCTCCGAAGCCGGGTTGGAGGGCCAATAGGCGCCGATCGCCAGAGATTGCCGGTATTGCTGCAGGCAGGTCAGGAAAATACGGGCAGTCTGGGCTTCCACATCGGGCCAGTGCCGGCTGACGCTGAGCTGGACGAAACTGTAGGAATCCTCGGCCCGCTTGCCTTCGTGCAGATCCGGGGCCGCCTCAAACCGGTCAATCAGTGCCTGGCATTGCTCAGGGGAAAGCCTGCCGTCATAGGTTTTCACATAGTCGGACAGCAATTTTGCCAAGTCATTTGCCCCATTCAAAAACGCGGGTATCAAGCGCCGGTATCCTAGTTTTAGCTTTGGCCATTGGCGAGTGTCTCGGCAAACCGGTGCTTCGCGATACGGCAGCCAGTGACGGGGGTGGCCGGCGTGCTGCCTGTGCTGGGCTTGATACGGCCGGCCGGTTCCCGCGCGGCGACGCTCGCATGATCGCTTAAATCACTGAAAAAATGGTCGGAGAGAGAGGATTCGAACCTCCGGCCCCTACGTCCCGAACGTAGTGCTCTACCAGGCTGAGCTACTCTCCGATATTCAGCCTTGGCCCTTGCGAAATGCGGCGGGCGGCGGCGGCGGGAGCGCCCTTATAGCGATGCGACCCACCCCCCGCAACCGTGCGGAAACCCTTGTGCGGACGGCGATTTTGCCGGTTTGCGGCCCCGGCGGGGCCGGGTTATAGGGATGCCGCTCCTGCTGGGGCGTCGCCAAGTGGTAAGGCACTGGATTTTGATTCCAGCATTCGAAGGTTCGATCCCTTCCGCCCCAGCCAGCTCTTTCTGAGCCATCGCAGAGGCGGGATCCCCGGCTCTCCACTTACGCTCCGGGCGTTCGGCATTTTTGCGTCCGTACGCTGCCGCTACGGACCCACTGGACCTGCTCACCGTTGCCTACGCTGTCGCTAGGCAACCGCGGGCCGCGCCGAACCCCTTCCGCCCCAGCCAGCCTATCTTTCCACTTGCGTGGGGCGGGATCCCCCGCTACTCGCCCAGGGCCAGCCCGGCTTCCAGGCACAATTCGTCGGAGTGCCCCAACCCACTCCCTGATCAATGCTGGGTGTGTTTCCCGCGCCGGCCATAGAGCATGGTTATATTGACGCGTCGGTTGAGATAGCCGTCCTTGAACCGAATCTTGTCCGTCTCATGAAACAGGTCGGAATCGAAGATCACGGCCCGGTTTGCCCGATAGGGAATAGTCACGGATTTGGCGGCATTGTCCGCCAGCATATTGCGGATAGCGGCGGCGTCGTTGTTGAATCTGGTGAAATCCCAGTCCATGGGGGCCTTTACATCCCAGATCACCAAGCCGCCGCTTTCGGGATCAAGGTTGGCCTCATCCGGGGTGATCCAGAAATTGACGTTCACCGCGGCTTCGTCGGCATGGACGTCAATGCCGGAGCGTTGGCTGTCGTATTTAAACCCCCACATATAGAGAAGCGGGTGCGACCGGAAGATCGCGGGAAAGGCATGGCGCAATTCGCCGGCGATTTGCCCCAGCAGCGGACAGGCAAAGCCTTGCTCGGGAAAAGCACCGAGATAGCCTTTTGGATAGGAAGCGCGCCACACCGGCGCTTCCAGGCAGAAGCGCCGCAGTCCTTCCAGCGCCTCGGGCGTCAAAAAATTGTCGATCACGGCGATATTGGGCTTATTCGTTCGCCACTGCTCCGTGGCGCTGACCTCATTGGCAGGTTGTACCGCGGTACCCGCGACGCGGTACCCGGACTTGACGGAAAAACGATTCTTGATGCTGGCCTGATAATCGTGCTGTTCCTGATCGTGACGCATTTTATACGGTGGGAAGGGTTTCTTGCTGGCAAGCGGGCTTTCTTCCGTGCCGTGGACCAGCGTGGCCAGCTGCAGAAAACCCGCAACACCCTCTTCGGTATGGAAATCTTCGAGAAGAGCCCAAGCACGGCCGCTCATCGCGTCGGTAAAGTCTGGTTTGATGGCCAGCGCCTTTTCATAACTCGCCAGAGATTCTGCCGGGCGCCCCAGGCTGAGCAGGGCATTGCCACGGCTGTTCCATGCCTCGGCAAAGTCTGGCTTGATCGCCAGTGCTTTGTCATAAGCAGCAAGCGCCTCCTCGGAGCGCTTCATTTCCTGGAAAAGAAGATTGCCGCGATTGTAAAGCGCGCTGGGAAATTCCGAATTTATCGCCAGCGCCCTGTCGTAGCTCGCCAGTGAATCGACATACCGCCCGAGATTCCGCAGGGCATTGCCGCGATTGTTCCAGGCCTCGGAAAATCCTGGCAGGATCGCCAGCGCCCTGTCGAAACTTTCCAGCGCGTCATTGTCGCGCTTCATGACCAGGAGCATGACTCCACGGTTATACAGCGCCTCGACAAAATAGGGCGGGAGCGCCAGCGCTCGGTCATAGCTCGCCAAAGCGTCTTCGAAACGGTTCAGTTGCTGCAGCAGGAGCGCGCGTTGATAGAGCGCCCCGCCAAAATCCGATTTAACCTCCAGCGCCCGATCGAAGCTCGCGCCCGCTTCCGCCAAGCGGCCCAATCCTTTGAGGGCGTTGCCATAGCTGGTCAGGACTTCGGCATTGTCAGGCTCGATTTTGAGAGCAGCCGCGATCAGATTGAGTGCCTCGCCATCGCGGCCTTGCTGCATCCGCAGGATTCCCAGCAAATGGTTCGCACGGCAAGAAGCCGGATCGCGTTCGAGAATTTCCAGGTAAAGGCGCTCGGCTTCCGCGAGATGGCCCCTCTGATGAAGCAGGGCAGCCTTATCGCACGCGGACTGCGGGTTCATGGGCAACGGTTGGTCCCTCCAACTTATCTGGTTACCACCGCCAGACCAGCGCCTGCAATTTAACGGTATCACGGGAACAGTTGCACGCCGAAGGTTAGCCAATGATCGCTTCTGGCGCGAAGCGGACACTGGGCTGACCTGGGCTGAATGGCCGCCCCCCAAAGCAAACATTCGCAGCCGCACAAAAATCTCAGATTTTGCTTTGGGACTGCCTTGCCAGTTCGGCTGTGCCGGCAATGCTCAGGTCCAGCCTAAACCAAAACGGTGGTAAAGCCAGCCTATCTTTCTACAGGCGTGGGGCGTGATATCCTCGGTCGATTGTTACCCCGGCGCAATGCTCGTACCGTCCGAAGAATGAAGAGTATCGGACTCTTCCAAGAAGAGGGTGGAAACATGGACATCAGGAAAAGGGATTTGCTCAAGGCCTCGGTCGGAATCGGTGCGGGTCTGGCTGCGTCGGCCGTTCTGGTACAAGCACAGCCCGCTGCACCGTCTGCAGGCCGAGGTGGTGCCGCAGCCGGCCGAGGCGCGGTTCCCTCCTTCGCGGGATCTGGCAAACAGACCTCAATGGTCGACAGGAACTACAGGCCAATGCGCATCAACAAGGCCATCGAGTTGTGGGAGAAGGACCAGCCAGTCTTCTACGCCACCTATACGCCCGAAGGGCAGCAGGACGGCTATGAGATGGGCTTGGCTATGGCCAAGACCTGGTGCGATGCCATCAATGTCGAAACCGAGCAAGGCTCCTACGACATTTCCAATCTGCGCAATTTCATGCGTGGCCTGGCCGATGGCGGCCCCACCCCAAGCGGCCACCGCACGCCCATGGTCTTCGCCACGATTCCGATCACGGGCGACGACGAAGCCAATGCCAAGGCTGGCGCGTGGATGGTGATGCAGGCCCTGGCGTCCGGCGTTCACTGTGTCGATATCTGCCATGCCAGCAATCCCAAGGCGGTCGCGGCACTTATTCGCGCCATGCGCTATCCTTTCGACTATCCCGACACGCCCAAGCAAAAGCCTTCTGAATATGGGCTGCGCGGCAACGGCAGCCAGCTCTTTGCCGCCGGCATCTGGGGCATTACCGCCAACCAGTATTTCCATGTCGCGGATGTCTGGCCGCTCAATCCCAGGGGCGAGCTCGTGGTCGGCGTCAAGATTGAAGACATTCGCGCCCACGCCAATGTCAACCAAGTGCTTTCGGTTCCGGGGATTACCTTTGCCGAATGGGGCGCGGGCGATTCAACCCTGTCCATCATGGGACTGGAAGCCTATCCCGAGAACCCGCCATCGAGCGGCGGGCGGGGTGCTGGAGATGGGGCGCAGGCTGGTCCGCGGCCGGCGCTCGACCCCCGGCTGGACAAGGCGCGCCTGACAGTGCTCGCTGCTTGCAAGTCTCATAACATTCGTCCTCTGAACCTCGGCAACGGTACGCCGCTGGAGAATTACAAGGAAGGGACGCGTGTTCTGGGCGCCGGCAAAGAGGATGATGCTCTGGAAGTTCGCGAATACGCCAAACGCACGATGCCGATCTAGAAGCGGACAGAAAATGGATAAGACCCCGCTGGAACCCGCCAGCCGGGTCTTATCATCTGCGTGTACCAGATTTTGGCGCCCTTCAAAATGTCCCCTTCTGCCGCGTAAGTGATGGCGCTGGTCGGCAGCTAGAGCACGTTGCTCGCGAAGAAATGCATCCGCTTGTATTGTTTAGCAGGCGGATTTGGGCGGTATGTCCAACAAGGGGCCCGGGAGCAGTTCCGACGACCGGCCGGTTATCCAATAGACGAAGAGCCCCAGCCATTCATGCTCGCCCTCATCGATTGCTTCAAAACGGCCGCCCAGATCTGGTGACCACCAAACCGGCGCGCTGATTGAGAAATCTGTCGGCCAGGGCAGCACGCTCCAGCCAATTTTCCGAAATGCGCCGACGGCGCGCGGCAATTGCTCAGCCGGGGCGAGCAGCGCCCATCGCTCGCCCGGCTTCGGCTGCATGACCCTTTTGGCATTCACCGCATTTTCCCAGGTGGTTCGGGAACTGGATTCAAATACGACCCGGCGCAAATCCAGATCAATATTTTCCATGGTGCCCCGGGAGACATCGGCTTCGGCGAGCTTGTGGGTGCCGAGGGTTCCCGAACCGCCGGCAAAAATGACCCTGGCCCCGGCATAACGGCGCATCAATTCACTGAGCACGATATAGCGCATGGGTGCTCCCGCCAGCAGCGGCATGCCGCGTCTCTCCGAGCCTTGAATGTCTTCGCCACCGCCCAGCAGAACGATGCCGTCGATGCACGCCTGAGGCGCCGGCACGGGAAACCGGTCCTCGAGCGACCGCAACAGCCAGAAATCGAGTGGCAGAAACATGACGATGGTCATCAATCCGATCGCGATGCCGATGCCACACCATGCCCAGCGCTGGTGCCCCATCCATCGAAGGAACGCCGAGGCCAGCAAAATTAGGAAGATGAGAGTGACAGGCTCTGTGAACAGCGACGTTATCTTTGAGACATAGAAAAACATGGAAATTTCGCGTTCTCTTTAGCGGCCCTGCCGGTCACAGCGGGGGGCGCCTGCGGCCATTTCGCCGGGGATTTGCGGCCGCAATCATGCCGCCGCCCTGCCCAGGACCGCATACAGGCCCATCACTTCCTCGCCATATTCCATGCGCAGGAAACTATCGTCCATCCGCGCAACGGCAAGCCCGGCCTGGGCCGCGACCTCGCGCACATGATCCGGATGATGGGTGTAACGGCCCGTGTCGGTCAGGTGAAATGGGTGGCGATCGCCGCGCTCCATGGACATCGCGAAAAAGCCGCCCGGTTTGAGCCGATCGGCGGCTGCCCGCACGATCCGACCGAGATCGCCGAAATAGATCAGGCAATCGCAACTGATGATCAGATCGAAAAGTGTCTGGCCCTGGCCAAGCCATTCGGTGATCTCGGCGATCTCCAGCCTGTCATAGATACCGCGCGCCCGGGCAAGTGCGATCATCTCCGGCGACAGATCGATCCCCACCAGTTCGGCGGCGCGCGGCCGCATGCTGACGCCCGCCAGTCCCGAGCCGCAGCCGAGATCGAGAATGGAGAGGCCGGTCCGGTCCGCGATCACGGCCTGGAGGGCATCCTGCATCCGCTCCGGTCCGACATAGCGCAGGTCTTCGCGCATGCGGGATTCGTAGCTGGCGGCAAAGCTTTTGTAGATGTGCTGAATAGCCCGGTCGGAGGCGCGTGGCGGGGGCGCATCGTCCCGCAGCGCGATCAGCAGATGCTCAATTTCCCCGTCCTCGGGGTTGCTGTCGAAATATTTTTGATAGGCCGCCCGCGCTTCATCGCGGCGCCCGACACATTGGGCGACTTCGCCTAGTTCGTACCAGGCATCTGAATCATCCGGAGCGAGTTCGACGGTCCTTTTGCCGCAAAGATAGGCGGACTGGAATTTTCCGGTTGCCTTGAGACGCTTGGTCAGCGTGGCAAGCTCTTCGGCCGAGAGTTCGCGGCCGCCGGCGGCTTCGCCGCCCTCCCAAACCAGCAGGCCGGCCTTTATGCCGTCACCAATCCAGCGCTCGATTTCGCCGATTTTTCCCTCGGGCATAAGGGGGCCCGCCAGATCCCGGATCTCTTCGACGCTGCGGCTGCCATCGCACAATTCGGTCAGCAGCGCGGCAACCGGATTGAGCTGGTGCAGGCGATCCAGTGCCGGATCATAGGCGACATAGCCCCCCTCGACCGGCGACAGCAAAATGACCGGATGAATTCTGGGATTGGGCATCAGGCGGGGCTCATAAGAGAAATCGGCCGTACACCCCAAGCATGGGGCATACGGCCGTCTTTATGGAATTCACGGACTGCAGATACCGAAAGTGCCGATTAATCGGCCTTCTTTTTCTTCGGCATCGCGCATTTGCCGGTCTTCTTGCTGACGACCAGGCCATCATCGCACTTGCCGCCGGCGCCCGGATCGTCACCCTCTTTTTGGGCCATCGACTGCGTCGTTATCAGAGGAATGGCGGCAATGACCGCGCCGGTTCCGACGAACAATTTCGTCAGGAAGCCGCGGCGGTCGCCGCTGACCTGTGCAAGAGCTTTATCCAAATCATTCTGTTTCATAATTATTCTCCCTGGTTAAGTCGCCAAACCATGCCTAAGCGGACAATGCGCAGATGATTGATCAGCAGTGCCGTCCATCAGCCTGGCCGCCCCGCTCGGAAAGGTAGCTTTGTTTGCGGCCACCGGGAAGCATGAAAACGCGGCGGGAAGGACGTCAGCCGCGCTCCCTTGATTCTATTACAGAAGTTTTAGCGAAATAATCGCGAATTCCCGGGGGTATTAGTCGTTGGGAATCGGCGAGCCATTTTATTTTCAAGGGCCGGGCAGCTTTGGCGCCAGCCTGGCAGCCGGGTTCTTCACGGCCAGCAGGCACTCGGCATAGGTGTCGAGTATCCATTTGCGGTCGGCTTTGCCCCAGCCATCCAAATCCTTGTCTTCGCCCCAGGCCACAACATAAAGCAATTTGTAGGCGACTTCTTCCTGCGATGGCCCGCCGTGATTTTCTGCCGAATCTGCCATTTACTTCTCCCATCTGTTCGAACGGTCCGCCGGCTGCTCGCGTCAGCAGCACCGGCCATTCGCTTACGCGCATGGCGCTTGCTTGGCACGCGCGTAGCGAGGGAGGCGGCGAGACGCGCCTCCTCCGGCCATTCGCTTACGCTCATGGCGTTCGGCGCTCTCGCAGGTCCACCGGACCTGCTCGGCCGCTTCGCGGGCCGCGCCTCACCCCCTAACCGCCTGCGGCGGGTTGATCGCCTGCACATCCAGATTGGGTCCGCTTTTCGGCGCCGGCTTTGCCCAGCGGATTGTGCCTTTCAGATTGTCGGGCGCGGTGGCCGCTTTGGACAGGGTGATGGTGAAAGCCTGCGCGTCTTTCGCCGCCAGGCGCGGCACCGTCCATTCGGCGACATTGCCCTTGGCCTGGGCATCCAAGTGCACGCCCTTGTAGCCTGCGCCTGTGGCACTGACCACGGTGATGCCGGCGGGAATGACAAGATCAACCGTCAATCCCTGGGCGGTGAGACCTTTGCCCTTGAGTCCATTGTTGGCGAGATTGAGCATGTAGGTCGCGCCGCCATTTGCATCCGCGACCGGCTGCGTCAGCCGCCCCTGCAGCAGCGGCCGGAATCCGATATCGTCCCGCGCCCAGTCATAGATTTCCTTCAATTGCGATTCTGCCACCCGCGCCGGATTGAAATTGCCCATGCGCAGCGGCGGCCGGTTGCCGGCGCCTGCAGCAGGCGGCGGACCATTGGCGAGCGACTCATCCACCTGCGCCATGACGGTGGTGTGGGTGTAGGTAATGTTCTTGAACAGCGCAAAATCGGCATTCAAGCCGCCCAGCGTGGCGCGCGGCATGTCGAAGGTCTGGCCATGGCATTGGGCGCAGCCCACATCGTGGAACACCTGCTGGCCATGGGGCATTTCGGCTGCGGCGGTAAAGCGCCAAGGGCCTGGCGCCGCGACTTTCGGCAGGCTGGCGAAATAGGCGGTCAAATTGGCGAGATCGGCATCGCTGATCTGGGTGTCGACAAAGGCCGGCATGACGCCCCAGGGCTTGCGGACCGCGAGCTGGAATTCGGAAGGCGACAAGCCACGCCCCGCCAGATCCGGTCCGAAAGCGCCTTCGCCGTCCTTGCCGTGGCAATTGCGGCACTGGGTATTGTTGCCTTCCCACAAGGTCTTGCCGGCGGCCGGATCGGGCGTCTGGGCCGAAGCCGTCCATTGCGCAAGCGGAAGCAGGACCAACGCGGCAATCAGTTTTTTCATGGCAAGGTTCCCCTGAATGGCCGCGCTTTTGTGCATGCCTGACAGGCATCCTAATCTCAGAAGCCGGCCCTGTCATGGGCCGCAGCAATTCAAAGATGGGTTTTTCCGCCCGCATCACGGCGGCGGTGGTCTTAGATACCAGGACCAAATCGTGCTAATAAGGATGCGCCCAGCGCAAGAGGTTCCGATGGTCACGCTCACCGTCAACGGCCAGCAGCACCAAATTGATGTCGAACCGGATATGCCCCTGCTTTGGGCGCTGCGGAGCGAGATCGGCCTGACCGGCACCAAATATGGCTGTGGCATCGCCCAGTGCGGCGCCTGTACGGTATTGATGGATGGCCAGCCGGTCCGCTCCTGCATGCTGGCGGTCTCAAGCGCAGAGGGGCGGCAGATCATCACCATCGAAGGGCTTTCGCAGAACGGCACCCTGAACAAGGTGCAGCAAGCCTGGATTGCCGAAGACGTGCCGCAATGCGGCTATTGCCAGTCCGGACAGATCATGACCGCGACCGCGCTTTTGAATCGCACGCCCCAGCCCGACAATTCCGACATAGACGCCGCCATGGCCGGCAATATATGCCGCTGCGGCACCTATGTCCGCATTCGCCGCGCCATCCATCGCGCCGCGGCAAAGGTATAATGCCATGACCAAAGCTGCCGCAGCGTTCGACTATTCCCGCCGCCAGATCCTGGTCGCCGGCGCCACGCTTTCGGGCGGCATGGCGCTGGGACTGTTCATTCCCGGCGCCGCCCGCGCCGCAGTGCCGGAACTGGAGCCGCGTTACTGGGCCGAGGACGCGCCCGATCCGCGTGAAGTCAATGCCTGGGTGGTGATCGAGCCGGATGACAGCGTGACGCTGCGCTGTCCCATGGCGGAGATGGGACAGGGCACGGGTTCGGGCCTGGCGATGCTTCTGGCGGAAGAGCTGGAATGCCGCTGGGAGAACGTCAGGGTCGAATTTGCCTCGGTCAACCGCAACATTCGCGAAAACACGCTGTATGGCGACATGGTCGCGGCGGGCAGCCGCGGCATCCGCACGACCTGGCCCTATGTCCAGCAGGCCGGGGCTTCGGCGCGGGCGCGGCTGGTGCAGGCCGCAGCGTCGAAATGGAATGTGCCGGCCGGGCAATGCGTGGCCGCCAATGGCGTGGTTTCGCACAAGGGCAGCGGCCGAAGCGCCAAATTCGGCGAACTGGCGGCAGCGGCGGCAAAGGTCACTCTGGCGGCCGAGCCCGCCATCAAGACGCCGGAGCAGTTCAAGCTGGCGGGCACGCGCCAGCCGCGGCTGGATTCCGCCATCAAATCCACCGGGCAGGCGCTTTACGGCATCGATACGCGGGAAGCAGGCCAGCTCTATGCGTCCATCCTATCCTGCCCCGTGTTTGGCGGAAAACTGGTGGCGGTGGATGACAGCGCCATCCAGGGCCGGCGCGGCATCAAGCAAGTTGTAAAGCTGGACGATGCGGTCGCCGTCATCGCCGACAATTATTGGCGCGCCAATGAGGCGCTCAAGAAGCTGAAAATGACTTGGGACGGCGGCGCGGCAGCCAAGACCGACAGCGCCCAATTCGCCAGGGACTATCGCGACGCGCTGGACGGACCGATGGTGACAGCGCGCAATGACGGTGACGCCAAAGGCGCGATCGCCAAAAGCGCGCATGTGGTCGAAGCGGTCTATGAGACGCCGCTGCTGGCGCATGCCACGATGGAGCCCTGCAACGCCACGGTCCATCTGCACAAGGACCGTCTCGACATATGGATGGGGTCCCAATCGCCCTTGCAGAACGCCAAAATGGCGGCCCAGGAAGCGGGGCTGAAGCCGGAACAGGTCTATTTCCATCAACTGTATCTGGGCGGCGGTTTCGGCCGCCGCACCTTCGGCGACGAATTGCGCCAGGCCGTGCGTGTCGCCAAGGCGGGAAATATCACCCAGCCGCTGCAGCTTCTGTGGTCGCGCGAACAGGATATGCGGGCCGACCGCTATCGCCCGCAATCGGCAATCCGTCTCAAAGGCGCGCTGACCCCCGACGGCAAGCTGGAGGCCATCTCCATCCAAAGCGTCTGCGGCTCGATCCAGCGCTCCACCGGCAATCCCGTCGCCAATGGTCTGGATCCCACGTCGCTGGAAGGGATCGGGCCTTCGGTTCCCTATAATAAGGTACCCAACTGGTACACGGGCCAGATGCTCAAGAATACCCATGTGCCCGTGGCCTATTGGCGTTCGGTGGGGGGCTCGCAAAATTCTTTCTATCTGGAAAGCTTCATCGACGAACTGGCCCATGCCGCAGGCAAGGACCCGCTGGAATTCCGCTACAGCCTGACCGACCGGGCCGATTCACTCGCTGTGCTGAACAAGCTGGCCGAGATCAGCGGCTGGGGCAAACCGATGGAAGCGGGCCGCGGTCGCGGCATCTCGCTGGTGGAAAATCACGGTGCGGTGGGCGGCCAGATCGCGGAAGTGACGGTCAAGCCGTCCGGCGAAGTGCATGTGGACCGCGTCTTCGCCGCCACCGACGCCTATCATGTGGTCAACCCCAATCTGGTGGATGCGCAGATCGAGGGCGGCGCGGTCTTCGGCCTGTCCGCCATGCTGTTCGGCGAGATCACCATCCAGAATGGCGCGGCCGCTGAGGGCAATTTCAATGATTATCGCGTGGCGCGAATGACCGACGCGCCGGAGATGGTAACTGCTCTCGCGCTCACCGGCGGCAAGGACGAAAAGGGCAAACCCAAATGGGGCGGGGTGGGCGAATGTTCCACGGCGCCCATTGCCGCCGCCATCGCCAACGCCATTTTCGCGGCGACGGGCAAGCGGGTGCGTTCCCTGCCGTTCAAGAATGTGAAGCTGACGGAGCTGAGCAGCCTCTGACGCTTTGGCGCGGGGCACTCGGCCGCTGGAATCGCTGTTACGGCCTGACCGCCTGCCCTGGGCTTTTCCTTGTCTTGCCCCTGGTCAGGCGGAGCGGGTCTTGCCGGCGCCTTTTGCGCGGGGACCGGCGTCTTTCTGGACCATGGCCGCCAGCAGCTGCATGTCCTGGTCAGCGGCTTGGGCGGCGCGCGCTTCGATGCTGCGATAGGTCTTGATCAGCTTGGTTCCGAGTTCCGTCAGCTGCGCCCCGCCGCCCGCCGTGCCGCCGGTCTCTGTGATCACCACGGCGCCACCGAAAGTCTGCTGCAGGCCCTGAACCAGCAGCCAGGCCTTGCGGTAGCTCATCTGCATCGAGGCGGCAGCCTTGCGGATCGAGCCCAGCTTGCCGATGCGTTCCAGCAGCTCCGCCATGCCCGGACCGAACACGCTACCGCTGGGCTCAAAATCAACACGGATGGAAAGCCGGGTCATCGCCCAAGCATGGCGGAGCGATATCCAGCCGTCCAGCCGTTATATACCAGAAACATGAACGGATTTGGGCTTCGTCCCACCTTGAACCGGGCCGGGAACGGGACCAAAATCCGGGCCAAATTGGAATGCGTCGGGAGGCAAAAAAATGCAAATTAAGATCAATGGCGAAATGCGGACGGTGGGCGATGATGTCGATCCCAAGACTCCGCTCCTGTGGGTGCTTCGCGACCATCTGAGCCTGGTCGGCGCCAAATATGGCTGCGGCGTTGCCCAGTGCGGCGCCTGCACCGTGCATGCGGATGGCAAGCCGGTGCGTTCCTGCCAGCTCACCGTGGGCAATGTGGGCACCAAAGCCATCACCACTGTCGAGGCGATCGGCAATACCCCCAACGGCGCCAAGATTCAGGCGGCCTGGATGGAAATTGAAGTCCCCCAATGCGGCTATTGCCAGGCCGGCCAGATCATGTCGGCGACAGCGCTGCTCAACAGCACGCCGAGCCCGAGCGATTCCGACATCGATGCGGCGATGGCGGGCAATATCTGCCGCTGCGGCACCTATATCCGCATCCGCCAGGCGATCAAGAACGCCGCCGCCAAGTCGGTCTGAACATGAAACGGATCGCGATCGCGGTTATCGTCGTCATTGTGCTCGGCTTGGCGGCCTGGCTGGTGCTGATTCCGGGGCCGATGGCGTTTGCCGGCGGCTCCATGGTTGCGCTGGCCGATTATACCGGCGCCAACCCCACGGGCGTTCCCAAGGAATTGGCGCAGGGCGATTTGATCAAGCGGGGGGAATATCTCGCCCATGCCGCCGATTGCGTGGCCTGTCACACCGCGCCGGGCGCTCAGCCCTATGCCGGCGGCTTCGCCTTCAATCTGCCGGTGATCGGCACGATGTATTCGACCAACATCACCCCCGACAAGGAAACCGGCATCGGCAATTACACCGACCAGCAGTTTCTCGATGCCTTGCACAAGGGCGTTCGCGCTGACGGCCAGCTTCTTTATCCGGCCATGCCCTATACGACCTATTCCTATATGACCGACGCCGACGCGCTGGCGATCAAGGCCTATCTTTTCAGCCTGCCCGCGGTGCGCGCGCCGGCCAAGGAAGACAGAGTTGCCTGGCCCTTCAACCAGCGCGGCCTGATGGCGGCATGGAATTTGTTCTACAATCCTGATGCCCGTTTCCGCCCCAACGCCGCGCAGACCGCGGAATGGAACCGGGGCGCCTATCTGGCGGAGGCGATGGGCCATTGCGGCGAATGCCACACCCCGCGCAACCTGGCCGATGCGATAGACAATCACCGCAAATTCGCCGGCGCCCTCACCGCGGGCTGGCGCGCCTATAATATCACCAGCGACAAGGCAGCGGGCCTGGGCGACTGGAGCGACGCGGATCTATCCACGTATCTCTCCACCGGGCATGCCGACGGTCATGGCGGCTCGGCCGGTCCGATGGGCGAAGCCACAGACAACAGCCTGACCTTCCTGACGCCGGGCGATATTCACGCCCTGGTGGTTTATCTGCGAAGCGTGCCGGCCGCGTCGTCCGACTTGCCGCATACGGTGGAAGCGCCCGCGCCGGCGTCGCACCGCGAGGGCGCCACGGCGGGCCTGGATCCGCGCGGCGAACAAGTTTTCGCCGGCGCCTGCGCTTCTTGTCACGACTGGACGGGCGTGAGTCCGACCAGCAAATACGCCACCCTGACCGGCGTACGGGCGGTCAACGATCCGTCGGCCACCAATGTGGCGCAGACGGTGATCAATGGCGTCGATCGCCAGACTGCCGAGGGCAGGATCTTCATGCCGGCTTTCGGTGAGGGTTATTCCGACGACGACATCGCGGCGGTATCGAACTACGTCACCACCCGCTTTGGCGCCCAGGGGGCGCATCTCACCGCAATGGATATCGCATCCCTGCGCAAGCAGGCAGCACAACAATAGGCCAAACGCACTTTCAGGAGGCACACCATGCCAGCGAAAATCAACGCCAAGTTTGCAGAGTCCGATGCTTATATCTCTCAGCTGATGCGCGAAGTCAGGGACGTGCCGGCCGAAGGCGCCTTCCCGATGGGGCGGCGGACCTTCTTCAAGCTCGCCGGCGCGGGCACGGCGGGTTTGGTCCTGGGCTTCCATCTGCCGGGCGAAGCCTTTGCCGCCGAGGCGCCGCAAGGCGGCAAGGACCAGTCGATGAACGCCTTCATCCGCATCGCCCCCGACAACACCATCACCATCTATTCCAAGTCGCCGGAGATCGGCCAGGGTATCAAGACCTCGTTCGGCCTGATCATCGCCGAAGAACTGGACGCCGACTGGAACCATGTCGTGGTGGAGCAGGCGGACATCAATCCGAAACTCTATGGCAACCAGGGCGCGGGCGGTTCCACCTCCATCCCGCGCGCCTGGGATCAGCTGCGCCAGGCCGGCGCCGGCGCCAAGGCGATGCTGGTCGCCGCCGCCGCCAAGCAATGGAACGTCAAGCCGTCGGAGATCACGGCCAAGGATTCCATGCTGAGCCATCCCAGCGGCAAGAGCGCGACCTATGGTTCGCTGGCGATTGCGGCCGCGAAAATGCCGGTGCCGGACCCCAAGAGCCTGACGCTCAAGACCCGCGCCGAATACCGGCTTTTGGGCCGGCGCCATCGCGGCGTCGACGATCCCAAGATCGTCACCGGCAAGCCTCTGTTCGGCATCGATGTGCAGGTGCCGGACATGGTCTATGCCAACTATACCAAATGTCCGGCAGCGGGCGGCAAGGTCAGATCCTTTAACGAGGCGGAGATCAAGGCGCTTCCCGGCGTGCTCGACGCCTTTGTCGTGGAAGGAAATGGCAAGCCGGCCGAACTGATGCCGGGCGTCGCCATCATCGCCAAGGACACCTGGACGGCGTTCCAGGCCAAGAACAAGCTGAAAATCGACTGGGATGAAAGCGAGGCGTCCAAGGATTCCTCGGCGCAACTTTCGGCCCAGGCCAAAAAGCTGGCGCCCAACTTCCCGGCAAAGCCCGACGACAATGTCGGCAATGTCGACAATTCCTTCGCCAATGCCGCCAAGACGGTGGAAGCCTATTATGAATATCCCTTCGCCTCCCACGCCACCCTGGAGCCGATGAACACCACGGCGCATTGGCATGACGGCATCATTGAGGTCTGGGTACCGACGCAACAGCCCAATCGCGGCATTCCCTCGCTGACCGCCCTGACCGGCGCGAAGGACGACAAGATCGTGATCCACCAGATGCGCTCCGGCGGTGGCTTCGGACGGCGGCTGGTCAATGATTATATGTGCGAGGCTGCCGCCATCGCGCTCAAGGTCAAGGGGCCGGTCAAGCTGCAATGGACGCGAGAGGATGATTTCAATCACGATTTCTACCGCCCCGCCGGCTTTCACCAGTTCAAGGGCGCGATCGACAAGGATGGCAAGCTTGATGCCTGGCAGGAGCATTTCGTCACCTTCACCGCCGACGGCAAGACGCCTTCCTCGGGTGCCGGCCATACCGACACCCTGAACTACTCCACCATCGCGCCCAATCTGCGCCGTGCCACCACCATGATGCCGCTGGTCATCCCCACGGGAGCGTGGCGCGCACCGGGGGACAATGCCCAAGTCTTTGCGGCGCAAAGCTTCATGCATGAATTGTCGGTGGCTGCCGGACGCGACCATGTCGCGTTCCTGCTGGATGCGGTGAACCGCAAGGTGCCGGAACTGGTGCCGAAAGCGAAAAATGTCAACTTCAGCCCGGCCCGCGTCAGCGGCGTGATCAAGCTCTGCGCCGAGAAGGCGGGTTGGGGCAAGACGCTGCCGGCGGGCAGCGGGTTGGGGCTGGCCTGGTGCTATTCCCATGCCGGCCACACGGCCCAGGCGGTGGAGCTCAGCGTCGACGCGAACAAGAGGATCACGATTCACAAGGTCGTGGCGGTCCTCGATGTCGGTCCTATTATCGAAATGGCCGGGGCGGAGGCCCAGGCCCAGGGCGCTTCCACCGACGCCCTGTCCACCGCGATGGGACTGCAGATCAACTTCGAGAATGGCCGCATCAAGCAGCAGAATTTCAACGACTATCCGACCTTGCGCATGCCCTTCGCGCCGATGCAGATCGAGGTGCATTTCATCCAGTCGGACAATCCGCCCACCGGTCTGGGCGAACCGGCCTTCCCGGCCTTCGCGCCCGCGCTCTGCAACGCCATCTTCGCGGCCACCGGGGAGCGCATCCGCAGTCTGCCGCTGCGCAACCTGGGTTATTCGATCTGAGGCAAGGCACTACACCGCATGGGCCTTGATCACGGCCCATGCGGTTTTTCCGGTTGCGAGCTCCAGTTCCCGCGCCGCCTCCAGCGTCACCCGCGCCAATAGCGGGCCGGCCTGCGTTTCCAGTTCCGCCAGCACGCTGCCATCTTCTTCGGACTGCAAACCCGTGATGCGGCCTTCCAGGATGTTGCGGGCCGAGATCGCTTCCGGCCGCTGGGCCGCCAGCAGCACATGGTCGGCGCGCAGCCAATAACCCTGAATCATCTCATCCTTGGCGCTGCGCAAGGCCGCGGCGGGCAAGACTGCGCCGATATCGCGGCGATCGAGCAGCGCCTGGAAGGCGGACCGGCGGGCCACCTCGGCGAACGCCCCCTCCGCCGCGACCTTGCCGCCCGCCAGCACGACCAGATGCGAGGCCAGCGCCGCGGCTTCGTCGATATTGTGCGTCACCACCAGCATGGGAGTTTTATAGCGCTGGTGCGCCGTCCGCAGCACCTGGAGGAAGGCGCGCCGCCGCGCCCCGTCCAGGGAAGCAAAAGGCTCGTCCAACAGCAGGAACTCCGGCGCCGCCACAAGGGCGCGGGCCAGGGCGACACGGCTTTTTTCGCCGCCGGACAGATTGCCCACCGGCCGGTCCAGCAAATTCGCAATGTCGAAAAATCCCGCCACTTCGGCGATATCAAAGCGCGCCAATGCATGGCGACGCGCGCGGCGCCATGCATAGGCAAGATTGCCGCGCACCGTCAGATGCGGAAACAGCCGCGCATCCTGGAACACCAGACCGAAGCCGCGCCGGTGCGGCTTGATGTGCGCGCAGGACGCCCCGTTCAAGGCGATGCGGCCTGACACGGCTTTCAATCCCGCCAGCGCCGCCAGCAGGGTGGATTTTCCCGCCCCGGAGGGACCGAATAAAGCCGTGATGCCGTCCGGCGCAGTGAAGCGCGCATCGAGCGTGAAATTGCCCTGGCGCAGCGTGATGTCGGCTTCCAGCGTCATCCGGACTTCATCCTGCTTGGCGCCTGCGCGCCCGGCGCTGCAGGAATTCGGCGGCAATCAACCCGCACATCGCCACCGTGAAAGAGATCAGCGCCAGGCGCCATGCCTCGGCCTCCCCACCTGGTTCCTGCAGCACGGCATAGATCGCAAGGGGCAACGTCTGGGTCTGGCCGGGAATATTGGCAGCGAAGGTGATCACCGCGCCGAACTCGCCCATGGCGGCGGCGAAGGCAGTGACCGCGCCGGCCAGGATGCCCGGCCCCGCCAGCGGCAAGGCGACGGAAAGGAAACGGTCCCAGGGTCCGGCGCGCAGCATGGCGGCAGCATCGAACAGCCTTGCATCGGTGGCCTCGAATGCCAGCCGGATGCTGCGCACCAGCAGCGGAAACGTCATCACCCCGGTCGCCAGCGCCGCGCCCGCGGTGGTGAAGGCCAGGTGAATGCCGAACACATGGTCCAGCATTGCCCCGGCAGGACCACGCCGCCCGAACACGATCAAGAGCACAAAGCCCACCAGCACCGGCGGCAGGATCACCGGCAGATGAGTGAGGCCGTCGAGAATGATGCGGCCCGGGGTTCCCGGGCGGGAAAGAAAAAACGCCATGGCGATAGCGAAGGGCAGCGACCACAGCAAAGCACGCGACGCCACCGCGAAGCTGGTTGCCAGAATCTGCATTTCCACCGGTGACATCACAAGCTGCCCAACGGCAACACATCCACCAGCGCGCCAGCCTGCGCGGCGGGCGCACCCGGCAGCATGCGGATCAGGGCATTGGCGGAGGCGAAGACCGAGAGCAGCGAGGAATCCTGCTGCTCGAAGGCCTGCACAGTCAGTTGTCCCGCGCTGTCGTCCGACAGGCGCGCGCGCAGATAATGTTCGCGCGGGCCATTGGCAGGCAAAGCCTGGAGCAACCGCGCCCGGCGCATGGTCACACTGATTTCTGGATCGCGGCCCAGCATTGCTTCGATCAGTGGGCGCAAAAACAGATGGGCGCAGACCAAAGCCGAGGCGGGATTACCGGGCAGACCCAGCACCGCACCATGCGGCGTGGCGCCAAACCAAGTCGGCTTTCCGGGACGAAGTTGAATTTTCTCCACCGCCAGCTTGAGGCCGAGCCGCAGCAGCGCCGGACGGGCATGGTCATGATCGCCCACCGACGCGCCGCCGATGATCACCAAAAGGTCGCTGTCGTTGAGGCCCTGCTCCGCCGCGCGTGCAATAGCGTTCACGTCATCCTTTTGCAGTTGCAGGCGCCGCGGCTCACCGCCCCAGGCCCGGACCAATGCGGCGATGCCATGGCTGCCGGAATCGAAAATCTGGAAGGGGCCGGGGGTGGTGTCCGGCTCGGCCAATTCATCGCCGCCGCTGAGGATGGCGATGCGCGGACGCCGCATCACCGACAATTGCGCCGCGCCCGCCGCTGCCGCCAGCGCCAATGCCACGCCGTCCAGCTTGCGTCCGGCCTCCAGCAACGCCGTTCCGGTGGAAAAATCCATCGCCCGGGGACGGATATGCTGGCCAGGCCGGACCTGCGGCACCGTCAGAAAAGACTCATCGCGCGTCACGTCTTCCTGGATCACCACGGCATCGGCGCCGGCCGGGATCGCCGCGCCGGTGGAGATCCGCACGGACATGCCCTTCTCACATTTTCCGGCAAAGCCGCGTCCGGCCGCCGATTCCCCGATCAAGCTCAACCGGCCGGGCGTATCCGCCGCGATCACGGCATAGCCGTCCATTTCCGAAATCGAAAAAGGCGGCTGATCGCGGCTGGCGACGACCGGGGCGGCCAGCACGCGGCCCAGCGACTGCGCCAGTGTCACAATTTCGTTATCCAGCGGCGCGATCCCGGAGAGCATGGCGGCGCGGGCCGCCGCCACGGCCGGCAGGGCGGCGGGGGCAAAGTCCCGATTGGCAGGAATGCTGCTTTCTGGCACGTTATTCCCGGTTGTAGCCAACGATCCGACAAACGCTAGGCCGGGATAATGAGCTTGTCCATATTTGCCCCCTTGCTGATCGGAGGCGCGGGGAGCAATCCGCTGACCAGCTCGCCCAAATTCATTCTTGCCGGAGCGCTGGGGGTTTGGCACAACGTGGCCGCTAACGCGGCGCAAAGGCGGTTTTTCTGCCGCCAAATTAGCCGCGGATATAGTCGCCGGACTTGCCGCCGCGTTTTTCCAGCAGCATCACGCCGCCGATCACCATGGCGCGGTCCGCCGCCTTCAGCATGTCGTATATCGTCAGGCACGCCACCGAGACCGCCACCAGGGCTTCCATCTCCACCCCGGTCTGGCCGGTGCTTCTGGCGCGGGCTGTGACAATCAGGGCGGCACTTTTTTCATCGGCTTCGACCGTTAATGTCACGCTACTGAGCGGTACTTGATGGCAGAGCGGAATCAGTTCCGCCGTGCGCTTGGCTGCCATGATGCCGGCAAATTCCGCGGCGGCGCGCACGCTGCCTTTCCTGGCATCGCCGGACAGCGCCAGCGTGAGGGTTTCAGGTTTCATGCTGACGCGGCCTTGCGCCACCGCTTCACGGGCGGTGATCGCCTTGTCCGCCACATCCACCATGCGGGCGGCACCGCTCTTGTCGAGATGGCTGAGCTCCGCCATTCAGCGCTCCAGAAAACGCGGCATCAGTTCGACCAGATTGCAGGGCCGAAAACGGCTGTCGAGCTGCCAGCGTATCACCTTGTCCCAGCCATCCTTGCAGGCGCCCCCCGAACCGGGCAGCGCAAAAATCATGGTATTGCCGGCGATGCCGGCACAGGCCCGCGACTGGATGGTGGAAAGCCCCACGCTTTGAAAGCTTGTCATGTGCCAGATGGTCTCAAAGCCCTCAATCGTCTTGTCGAACAGGGGCCGCATCGCTTCCGGCGTCACATCGCGGCCGGTCAGGCCGGTGCCGCCGGTGGAAATCACCACGTCAATGCCCGGATCGGCGATCCATTTCTGCAACTGGACCTGAATTTCTTCGACATTGTCCTTCACCCAGGCGCGCGCCGCCAGCACATGATGGTCGCGCGCCACCCGTTCCGCGAGCAGCTTTCCGGACGTGTCGCTTTCCTCGTCGCGGGTGTCAGATACTGTCATCACCGCGATATTGAGGGCACGGAACGGCAAACTCTCCGACAATTTCCCGGCGCCGGGCGGGGTGTCGCTCACACTTGCTCTCCTGCTTTGGCGCGGCGCGCATGATCCTGCGCGGTGGGTTCGATCCAGCGGGCGCCGTCCGGGCCTGTTTCCTTTTTCCACAGCGGCGCGTCGGTCTTGAGATAATCCATCAGCAGGCGCACCGCCTCGAAGGCTTCGGCGCGGTGGGCGGCCAGGGCGGCGACCAGCACAATCGCCTCGCCGGGATGAATGGTGCCGACCCGGTGCACCACCAGGAGGTCGAGCGTGCCGAGCTGGCGGCTGACATCATCGGCCAGGCGCTGGATTTCGCGGGCCGTGAAGCCGGGATATTGCTCAATATAGAGCGTGCCGACAGGGCGGCCCGCCGTGGCGGCGCGGCAATAGCCGACAAAACTGGCCAGTGCCCCGGCATCGCCCGGTCCTTCGCCATCATTAAGCGCGGTGTTGAAGGCTGCGATTTCCGCACCGGGATCAAACGCTTCCTCGGTAACGCGAATGGTCATCCCTAGCCTCCGCTCATCGGCGGCAGAAACGCGATCTCGTCATCGTTGGCGATGGGATGGGAAGGATCGCGGACGATGGCTTGATTGACCGCCACCTGAGTCCGCGCGGATTCCAGGGCGCGGCCCAGCGCCGGTTCGGCCTGGGCGAGCCAATCGCGCAATCCCGCCAAGGTGTGGACATGTCCCGGCAGCGCCACTTGCGCAAGAGCGGGATTGGCGATTTCGCGAAACCGCCCCAGGAAGACGAGCTTCACCATGCTAGCCGCCGGTGACCGACATATGGCGCCTTACCGCCGGGGCATCACCCCGCGCCGGAATGGTGAAATCATGCGCCTTGGGCTTTTTGAGAATCGCCGCGTCGATGGCGGCGTTGAGCGGCGCATCGCTTTGCGATTGCCGGATGGGCGCCCGCAGGTCCACCGCCGCATCCTGGCCCAGGCACATAAAAAGCGTGCCCGAACAGGTCAGGCGGACCCGGCTGCAGGTGTCGCAGAAATTGTGGGTCAGGGGCGTGATAAAGCCCAGCGTACCGCCGGTCTCGGCAACCCTGACATAGCGCGCCGGGCCGCTGGTGCGTTCCGGCAAATCGGTCAAGGTCCAGAAGGAACTGAGGTCGTGGCGAACCTCTTCCAGCGAGAGGAACTGGTCGGTGCGGTCTTCGTCCACCGCGCCCAGCGGCATGGTTTCGATCAGGGTGATGCCCATGCCGCCTTCATGCGCCCATTGAATCAGGGCGGGCAGATCAGCGGCATTGTCATGGCGCAGCGCCACGGTGTTGATCTTGATCCTGATGCCCGCCGCCTTGGCCGCTTCGATGCCCTCCAGCACCTGGGGCAGGCAATCACTGCGGGCGATGCGGGCGAAGGTGACACGGTCCAGGCTGTCGAGCGAGACATTGATACGCTTGATCCCGGCGGCAGCCAGGTCGTCGGCGAATTCGGCAAGCCGCACGCCATTGGTGGTCATGGTCAGCTCTTTCAGCGCGCCGCTTTTGAGGTGCCGCGAAAGGCCGTTCACCAAATCCATGATGCCGCGCCGCATCAAGGGCTCGCCGCCCGTCAGGCGCAGATGCCGCACGCCCCGGCGGACAAAGGCGGTGCAGACGCGGTCCAGTTCCGCAATGCTCAGCAACTCGCCGCGTGGCAAAAATTCCATGCGCTCGCTCATGCAATAGGTGCAGCGCAGATTGCAGCGGTCGGTAACCGAGACACGGACATAATCTATGCCCCGGCCATAGGGGTCTATCAGGCTGGTGGCGAGTTCGGGGGCGGCGGACATTGGGCCATGATAGCCGCTTTGATATAACGAAAAAAGGCCCGGAAATAGCCTAATCTGGCGCCTGTCGGGCGGCGCGGAATTGGGGTAGGAATGGGCTGGAAGACATATTCCGGCCCCAGGAACAGGAAAATGCCGTTTCCCGCCACCGAAATAGACGTGCTGGAAACCGCCGCCGGCTGGGTGGCGGCGGGTCATGGCGTGGCGCTGGCCACCGTGGTGCGGACGTCCGGATCGGCGCCCCGCCAGGCCGGCAGCCATATCGCCATTCGCGACGATGGGCTTTTCGCCGGTTCGGTGTCGGCCGGCTGTGTCGAAGGCGTGATCATCGCCGAGGCGCAAACCGCCATGGCCGAGGGCAAGCAGCGCACATTCACCTTCGGCGTCAGCGATGACGGAATTCTGGGTCTGGGTCTTACCTGCGGCGGCGAGATCGAGATTCTGGTCGAGCCAATTCTCTGACATGCGCCGGGCGATGCTGGAACAATTGCTGGCGATGCGGCAAGGCGGCCGCGCCGTCATCCGCGCCCTGGATGTCGAGAACGGCGAGGAAAAACTGATTGATCCCGCCACCGACACTTCGCCGCTGGGCCGGGCCGCCGCGCAGGCCCTGAAGGCGGATGCCAGCCAGCGCGTCACGCTGGACAATCGCGTCTGGTTCCTGACGGTTTACAACACGCCCTGGGAGCTTGTGCTCATCGGCGCGGTGCATATCGCCCAGGCGCTGGCCAAGCTGGCCGGCGCAATCGGCTATCGCGTCCGGGTGATCGATCCGCGTGGCGCCTATGCGGCTCCCGAACGTTTCGCCGGCGTGCGCGTCATCCGAAGCTGGCCCGAGGAAGCCCTGGCCGCCGAACCGCTGACAGCCCGCAGCGCCCTGGTCGCGCTGTCGCATGACATCAAGCTGGACGATCCGGCGCTGGCGGCGGGCTTGCGCTCGCCCGCCGGCTATATCGGCGCGCTGGGTTCGGTTCGCACCCATGCGAGCCGCCTGGCGCGGCTTGGCGCATTGGGATTCGGCGCGGCCGAGCTGGCGCGCATTCATGGCCCGGTGGGCCTTGCCATCGGGGCGCGCAGCCCCGGCGAAATCGCCATCTCTGTCCTGGCGGAGCTGGTGCAGCTCCGGCGCAAAGCTGCCCCACGCATCGGCGGCGTGGTGCTGGCCGCCGGCCTGTCGCGCCGCATGGGGGGCAACAAGCTCTTGGCGGACTTAAGCGGCAAACCGCTGCTGCGCCATGCGGTGGAAGCGGCGCTGGAAAGCCGGCTCGATCCGGTGATTGTGGTGACAGGCCATGACGCGGCGGACATCCAAAAGGCGCTGAGCGGCTTGAACGTGATGTTCGCCCACAATGCACGCTTCGCTGACGGCCTCAGCACGTCATTGCAGGAAGGCATCCGGGCGCTGCCGGGCGATTGCGAGGGCGCCCTGGTGCTGCTGGGCGACATGCCCGGCATATCGGCAGCACTGATCGACCGCGTCATCGCCGGTTTCGATCCGGCCCAGGGACGGGCCATCTGTGTTGCGGCAAAGGGCGGCAAACGCGGCCACCCCGTACTGTGGGGACGGCAATTTTTCGAGGAGATAGAAAGCCTCAGCGGCGATACCGGGGCGCAGTCGCTGATGGCCCGGCACGCCGACCAGATTGGCGCGATAGAGGCGGCGGATGATGCGCCGTTCAGCGATATCGATACCCCCGAAGCGTTGGCCGCCTATCGCGGCCGGCCGCGACGGAAGGCTGAAACGCTGTAACGGATCGCGCGCCCGGACGAATAGCCCTGAGACAGGCAGCAATAATCGGGCTAAAGTCCGGCAGGGAATGACAGCATGACGATTGAGAGCGATGCCGCGCCGCCGCCCCATATCCCCGAACGGGTTCGCACCGCTTTGGGCCTGAGCCCATCCGGGCCGCATTATGCCTTTTATCGCCATAAGGGGCTGGTGCGGGCCGCGCACTGGATCAATGCCCTGTGCCTGGCGATCCTGCTGATGAGCGGCCTCAATATCTTCAATGCCCACACCGCGCTTTACTGGGGAAAGAGTTCGCAATTCGATCACCCCATTCTGATGCTGGGCAGCTATTACAATGACGACGGCGCGGTCACGCGCGGCGTCACCACCATTTTCGGGCATCCGTTCACCACCACCGGCCTGCTGGGCGCTTCGAAAGAAGACGGCGCGCTTACCGGGCGCGGCTTTCCCAGCTGGGCCACCCTGCCCGGGCCCAACTGGCTGGCGATGGCGCGGCAATGGCATTTCGCCTTTGCCTGGCTCCTGGTGATCAACGCGCTGGTGTTTTTCATTTACGGCATATGGAGCCGGCATTTTGCCCGCGACCTTGCGCCAACGCGCCAGGACATCGCCCATCTGCCGCGCGAGATCGTGGATCATGCCCGGCTGAAATTTCCCCATGGCGAGGAAGCCCGGCATTACAATGCCCTGCAGAAGCTGGCCTATTGCCTGGTGATTTTCATATTGGGGCCGCTGATTGTGCTGACCGGGCTTACCATGTCGCCGACCATGGACAGCGCCTTTCCCGTTCTGCTGGAAATTTTCGGCGGACGGCAATCGGCCCGCACCATCCATTTTCTCTGTGCCTTCGGCTTTTTCGGATTCTTCATTGTCCATATCGTGATGGTCATTCTGTCGGGGAGCTGGAACAATCTGCGCTCCATGATCACCGGTTGGTATGTCATCCGCGGAAGGAAGCCGTCATGACTGACAGGCGCGGATTTCTTGGCCGGGCCCTGGCGGGCGCCAGCACGCTGCTGCTGGGCGGCTGTTATGACCTGTCGCAAGCGCCCTGGTTCGTGGGCGCCCTGGGCAAGGTCGAAGACCTTACCCACAGCGCGCAGAGCCTGTTCGCCGGGCCGCAAACTTTGGCGCCCGAATTCACCAAGGCCGATATCGCGCCGGTGTTTCGCGCCAACGGCACGCTCGATCCCGGTACGCCGGAATATGCCGGCCATGTCAGCAGCGGTTTCAAGAATTGGCGGGTGTCGGTAACCGGGTTGGTCGCCCATCCCTTGTCGCTGTCGATGGACGATCTGCGCCGGATGCCGACCCGCACCCAGATCACGCGGCATGATTGTGTCGAGGGCTGGAGCTGCATCGGCGAATGGACCGGGCCGCAGCTTTCCCGCATCCTGGCGGCGGCGGCACCAAAGCCCGAGGCGCGCTATGCCGTGTTTTATTGCGCCGATCCCATGACGGCGGAAGGCGATCCCAGCCATTTCTATTACGAAAGCCTGGAACTGTCCGAGGCGATGCATCCCCAGACCATCCTGGCCTATCAGATGAACGGCAAGCCGCTGGCCGTGCCGCATGGCGCGCCGGTGCGCCTCAGGGCCGAGCGCCAACTGGGCTACAAGCAGCCGAAATATGTCCAGCGCATCGACCTGGTGACGGATTTTTCAACCATCCAGGGCGGCAAGGGCGGCTATTGGGAAGACCTTGGCTATACCTGGTACGGCGGAATCTGATCAGGCTTTTGCCGGCGCCCGAGCCACTGCGGCACAAGACGCGTCCTCGAGCGCATCCAGCAGCCGGGCAAACTGAATATTCTCATGGGCGGCAAACGATTCCAGACGCGTTTCCACCAACGGGTCTGCCAGCCGGGCGCGCAGCTGCGCCAAATGGTTCTGTTCCTCCGCCAGCAGGCTCGACAGTTTCAGGGTCCGTCCGGCGGCTTTCAGCACCTGATCGAACAGCTTGTAGAACCACACCGCCCGCATCTCGACGATGGTGGACATGTATAGATAAGCGGCAGGACCGCTGACGCTGCGGGCGATGAAGGCGTCGAGCCGGCCCATGTAAAGCCGCGCCTGAGGCCCCGCCAGAACATCGCCCGCGCCATAATCCATCGGGCGTCCCGCCACTGCCTCGGCGGCGCGCTTGAAGAAGAAGGCGTGACGGGTTTCCTCCGCCAGATGCTTCAGGGTCTCGCCGTTCAGGGCGCCGGCCTGGCTGACCATGATCTTGCGGCTGCCAATATACTCCAGCAGCGACAAGCTGTTGAGAAACCGCGCACTGAGGCCGGAATCGGCGGCGATACGCGCCAGGAAAACGCGAACCCGGCTTTCCGCCGGACCGCTATCGCTGACCAAGCTCATGGCGTCCATATCCGGCCTTATAACCAAACGGCCGGCCACCGCAATCCGTTGACGCAGTTGCCGGCATCGATGGCCATTTCCCGGGGCCGCGCATTTTATTTCTCCCCGGCCCGGCATCTTGAAGGCCCTGCGACAAGGGGTGTCTTGACGGTTCGCCGCGACCGGCGCGATGTTGGCGTTATGCGGGAATTTCGCCACGCCCTTCTGCATCTTGCGCTTGCCGCCATGATCCTGCGCGGATTTTTGCCCGCAGGCTGGATGCCGAACCTGCAAGAGGGCGGCCAGACCGCCCTTGTCATCTGCACCATGGACGGGGCGGTGGTGGAGATGTCGGGCAAGGCGTTGCCGGGCAAGGACGATCCGCGCGCCCATGAATCCTGCCCCTTCGCCGCGGCGGCGCAGATCGCGCCGGCCCATGATTTCATCGCCCTGGCGGCGCCCGAATTGTCGCAAAGCGCCGCGCCGCGCCAACTCGCCTCGGGGCTTGAGGCGCGCCCTGCGTCTTACTTCCAGCCGGCCTCCCGCGCCCCGCCATCCCTGATCTGAATTGAGACTTTCCGTGCGCGGCGGTGAAGCCGCGCGCTTTCTCATTTCATTTGCAGGGGAATTTCCATGCTTCGCATTGCCAAATTCATGATGGGCACCACCGCGCTTGCGGCATTGTGCCTGCCCGTTCAAGCCCAAACCCAGGTCGCCGACAATAGCGGCCTGGAAACCGTGATCGTCACCGGCGAGCGCACGGAAGCCGATGTTCCCAACAAGATCGAGGACGTCAGCGCCGAGGATGCTTCCATCCAGATCAATGCGGTCAATACCGAGGATATGCTCAAATACATTCCCTCGATTGTGGTGCGCAAGCGCCATTATGGTGACACCCAGGATCCGCTGGCCACCCGCACAAGCGGCGTCGGTGCTTCGGCCCGCAGCCTGCTCTATGTCGACGGAATTTTGATTTCCTCGCCCATCGGCAACAACAACACCAGCGCGTCCCCGCATTTCGGCATTGCCGCGCCCGAGGACGTTAAGAATTTCGAGGTTCTGTACGGCCCTTTCGCCGCCGAATATGGCGGCGGTTCGATCGGCGCGGTGCTGAACATCACCACCAAAATGCCGGACCAGCTTGAGATTTATGGCGATGCCCTGGGGGCGGTGGAGAATTTCGACCAGTATGCCACCCACGAAACCAACGGCACCTGGCAGCTTGCCGCCGGCATCGGCGACCGGGATGGCGCATTTTCCTGGCGGCTGTCGGCCAATCACCTCGACACGCTTGCCCAGCCGCTATCCTACGTCACCCTGACGCAGCCGGCCGCCACCAGCAAGGCCGGAACGGTGCTGACCGGCGCCTTCAACGACCTCAATCGCACCGGCGTGCCCATCATCGAGATCGGCGCCAATGGCATCGAGGCCCAGGTGCAGGATACCGACACAGCCAAGCTTGCCTATGATTTCGGCGGCGGCTGGGAGGCGACCTACACCGCCAGTATCTTTCATCAGATCGATGACGCCACCGCCCAGACCTATCTGAAAGATCCGAGCGGCAATCCGGTTTATTCGGGCAACAGCAATATCAACGGCTACAACTACAACATCGCGGCCAGCAGTTTTTCGGGCACTGTCTATGACTGGAACCAGACCGATCTGGCCCAGGCCCTGACGCTGAAATCCGGCACCGATGGCGATCTGGCCTGGGAGGCTGTGGCCAGCGATTATAATTACCTGGATGACAACCAGCGCGTCCCGACCACGGCGCTACCCGGCGCCACAACCGGCGGCGCAGGCACACTCAATCGCCTCAACGGCACGGGCTGGTACACTGCCGACGTCAAAGGCATCTGGTCGGGCTGGGACACGCACAATGTCTCGTTCGGTCTGCACCGTGACGCCGAGACTTTTGCGCAGACCAAATACAATCTGGCCGACTGGATTCATGGCGCGCCGACCTCCACCGCAACCATCGCCAAGGGACGCACCGCCACCGATGCGCTGTGGCTGCAGGACATCTGGGCCTTAGCGGACGAGTGGAAAGCGACACTGGGCGGGCGGCTGGAAGATTGGCGGGCCTATGACGGGATAAATTTTTCAAGCTCGCCGGCGCTCAATGTCAGCCAGCCGAAACTTTCCACCACGACGTTCTCGCCCAAGGCGGCGCTGGCCTGGCAACCGGATGAAGACTGGACGGTGTCAGCCTCTTTCGGCCTGGCCAACCGCATGCCGACAGTGACGGAACTGTATCAGGCGATCACCACAGGGGCGACCTTGACCGTGCCCAATCCCAATCTGAAGCCTGAGCGCGCCAGTTCCTACGAGCTGGCGACGGAATACAAACCCGAAGGCGGGCGCTATCGCATATCTCTGTTCCGCGAGGACATCTCCAATGCCCTGCTGTCGCAATCGGCGCCGCTGGTGGCCGGTTCCACCACCCTGTTCAGCTATGTGCAGAATGTGGACCGCGACCGCACGGAAGGCGTCGAACTTGTGGCGGACCAGAATGACGTCGTGCTGGACGGGCTGGAACTTTCGGGCAGCCTCACCTATGCCAATGGCCGGATTGTCAAGGACAGCGCCTTCGCTGCCGCGGTGGGGAAATTCATCCCGCAATTGCCCAAGCTGCGGGGCGAAGCGGTGGCGACGTATCATTTTACCGATGCGCTGGCCGCCACCCTGGCGGGCCGTTACAGCGACCGGTCGTTCGGCACCATCGACAATTCCGATCCCGTCTCCCAGACCTATCAGGGCTTTGCCGGTTACCTGGTGGTGGATGCCCGCATCCATTACCAACGGGACGACAATTGGAGCGTCTCGGCCGGCGTCGACAATCTGAACAACGATAAATATTTCCTGTTTCATCCCTTTCCGCAACGCACTTTTGTGATGGAGATTCATTATGCGCAATAAGATAATTCTGGCGGCGGCGCTTTTCCTGGCGCCGCTTTCCGCTTTCGCCCATGTGACGCTGACCGAGAACAGCGCCGCGCCGGGGGCACATTATCTGGCGCATTTCCGCGTCGGCCATGGCTGCAGCGGCGCACCCACCACGGGGCTCAGCATCGCCATTCCTGACGGCGTTTCCGGCTTGAAGGCGCTGGACGCACCCGGCTGGACTGTGGAAACAGCGCAGGCCGGCGGACGGGTCAGCGCCGTTACCTGGAAAGGCGGCTTACTGGACGCCAAAACGCCGGGCGAATTTGCCGTGGCGATGACGTTGCCATCCAAGGCGGGCCCCCTGGTATTTGCCGCGACCCAGACTTGCACCAGCAGCGTCGAAAGCTGGTCGGAGATCCCTGTGCCGGGTCAGAAATCCACCCATCCTGCGCCGGTGCTGTATGTCGGCGTCGCGCCGCCCAAAACGGATGGCATGGCCCCGGGCATGGTGATGCCGCCCGGCAGCCATATGTAACGGCAGCCGCATGCAATGGAATTAGCGGTCGTAAAGGATCGAGATGGTCTCGGCGATGCAGGCCGGGCGCTTTTCGCCTTCAATCTCGACGGTAATTTCGCTGACCAGCTGCAGCCCGCCGCCGCGCGGTGTCACGCTGAGCAGTTTCTGCCGCGCCCGCACCCGGCTGCCGGCCGGCACCATGTTGGTAAAGCGCACCTTGTCCGAGCCGTAATTGATGCCGCGCGTGAGACCCTCGATCCGTAGCAGGCCGGCGACAAGGCCCGGGATCAGCGACAGCGTGAGGTAGCCATGGGCGATGGTCTTGCCGCCGGGCAGTTCCTTTGCCGCGCGTTTGGCATCAGTGTGAATCCATTGCCGGTCGCCGGTGGCTTCGGCAAACAGATCGATGCGGGCCTGATCAATGGTGAGCCAGTCCGAGACGCCGATCTCGCTGCCGGCAAGCGCGGGCAGGCTGGCGAAACTCGCGGTCAGCATGAGGCTTCCCCAATCAGAAATGGCTCAGGAGGTGCGGGCGAAACTCTTGTCGAGACGGGCGAGAATTTCATCGGAGGTGAAACCCAGCGCACCCAGCCGCCCGGAACGCGCCAGCAGCGCCAGGCCGGACAGCGCCGCGGCCAGCAGCACGACATCGCACTGGTTTTCGCGGCTCTCAGAGGGAAGTCCGCCCGCTTCGGACAAGGCCCGAAGCGCCGCGATCATGCGGCCATTGAACAGGCGTTCGGCCTCACCGCTGCCGCCAATGCGCGGCAGCGCGGCGGAGGCGGCCGCGAAAGTCTCGGTATCGCCTAACAGAGACAAGGCGGCACTGGCCGCGCCGGCCAACCCCCCGCCATTGGGCCCGCCGGCATCGCGCATCGCCCGCGCCAGGCCGGAAAGATCGTCGGCGGCCAGCGCCAGCAGCAGATCGTCCTTGCCGCGAAAATAGCCATAGAGCGCGGCGGGCGCGAAACCGGCTTCCGCCGCCACGGCGCGCAGCGACAGGTCACGGGCGCCGTCCCGCACCGCGACACGGCGTGCTGCGGCCAGAATGGCGGAGCGCGACGCCGCCTTGGAAACACTGGGCGGGCGCGGTTTGCGGAGGGGCTCACTCATGGCCGCATGATAGGCGATTCGCCCGGCAATGACTTGTCCGCAAAAAACCGGGGCGCCAGATACGAAAAAGCCGCGCGGCCCATCCTGGAATTAAGGATGGTCTGCCGCGCGGCTGATCCGGTTTGTTTTTGGCCGATCTTCAGCCCGGATGGGCCTTTTTCCAGGCGCCGATCGAGACATTGATGGCATCGCCGACCTTCTGCTTGTTGTTCTGGTTGGCAGTGACCTTGTCGCCTTCCGCCTGGACCAGCGCCGGATCCACCGGCTTTTTGTCCTTGTCCGCCTGGGTCTTGGCGACCGCCAGATAATCGCCGATGCAGGCCTGATAGGTATCGGAGGCGGCGATGTAGCCTTTCACGGCCGCGATGCCGGCGACCAGCTGGTCGCGGGTGGCCGTGGTGCCATCTACCACGGCCGGTATCGGCGGCACCGCGCATGAATCTTCCGCAAAGGCCGGCACGGCCCCCGCGATCAGCAGGGCAGCGCCCAGTCCTAATCTTTTCAACATGTTACCTTCAACTCCCTGAAGCTTCGCCCCTGTTGCGGGCCGAAATAAAGCATATGGTCCCGCCATATGCCAAGCCCGGTTTTCCGCGTGCGATACCGCACCGAGGGCATGCTTCGGGAAAGCGTCAGAGGCTGGGCGCGGCCTGGGTTCTGCGCAAACGGACGATCAGATGGTCGGCATAGCGCAAGAGCAGCGCAAGAATCATCAGGCTCAAGCTGATGCCGTAAAATCCGTCGGGACGGTGCGGGCCTGAGAGATGTGCCAGGCCGGTAAGCGCATAGGTGAGCCAGAAAAACCCGCCGGCAACCGTGAGCAGGGCGTGCCGGGCCGGTTCACCCACCAGCACCGACGCACCCCGGCTGGCGGCAAACGCCATCACTGCAACAATGGCGCCGCCGAATATGGAAAAGACCGTCATGCCGGCGGTGAGATCCGCGTGCAGAACGCCGCCCAGCGTGTTGGGCAGCAGCGTCATCGCCAGAAACACGGCATAGCTGGCGCAGAAACCCCAGATCATCTGGCGGCGCAAAGTCCCCGACTGTTTGCAGATGGCAAGCGGCAGGATGCGGCAAAGGGGTCCGGTAACGGCGGCAGCGAAAAACACGAAACTGGCGAAGCGCCAGTCCAGCTCGCTGGCCAGCCTGAGGCCGCGATCGTCAAAGCCGTGCACCACCATGGCGCAGAGCCCGACCAGGACGGCGATGGCGGCGACGATGCCGGCCAGCGGAACTTTGACGTTCAGGATTGGGCGAGCGTCCATGCCGGAATCAATCGTAACCACGGTTGGCCTGTGTTCAGGGGTTCCATGGCTACAACGCACCAGCAGCAAAAACGCTGCCGGTGCTTTTAGGCCGCTTCAAGGGCCACGGCGAAGCCTGCCACCGGCAGGCCCGCTTCCTGGCGCGGCGCGGCGGTTACAAGGCCAGCCACGGCAAACCCGGCCGCTGCCGCAGCGGCACGCAAGTAAGCCTCGCTGTGGCGCCAGCGCCGTTTGGGTCCCAAGGAATAATCACCGGAAAAGCCCTCATCCGCCGCTTCGACGGTGAACAGAAAGTAACCCTCCGGCGCCAGCCGGAAGCGAGCGCCGCGAAAGCTGGGCGCCAGGTCACCAAGATAGACCAGTGTATCGGCAGCAAGGATCAGATCGTAAGACGGGCCCGGCAAGGCCAGCGCGGTTTCGATATCGCCGACCATCAAGCGGTCATAGACGCCCCGGGCCCGCGCCCTTTCGATCATGGCGGGTGACAGGTCCATGCCGTCCATCCGGGATGCCAGAGGCTGGAAGGCAGCGCCGGAAAGTCCGGTGCCGCAGCCGAGATCCAGGATAGCGAGGCCCCCCTGCATCGCCATCCCGGCCCCATGGACCAAATCAAAAAGCTCGCGGAGAATTTCCGGCGCGGCATAGGCCAGGGGCCCTCGCATGCGGGTGTCGTAATCGGCGGCGAATTGATCGAACAGATGCCGCACATAGCCGGGATCGCTGCGCGCCGCATCTTTCATCGCCCGCGCCCGCGCCGTCCATTGCGCCAGCAGAGGGGCATCCAGACCGGGCGTGGCAGGATCGAGGCTTGCGAAAATTTCCAGCGCCTTGTCGGCTTCACCGGCCTCTGCCCAGGCGCGGCCGGTGAGAAAGCGTGCCTGGAGATGCTCCGGATCAAGCCGCAGCGCCCGCTGCAGTTCGGCGATGGCGGCCGGCAGGTTTTCCGCCGCCAGCAGCGCCTGACCCAGCGCCACCAGCACGGCAGGGACATCGGGATTGAGCGAAACCGCTTCGCGCGCTTCGGCCAGCGCGCCGCGCACATCGCCCGAGGCCAGGAGCGCGGTGACCAGGGTGGTGCGGGCCAGAGCGCCGCCGCGGCCGCCGGCCAGGCGGGCGCGCAGATCCCGTGCGGCGTCATGGGGCCGGCCCGCTGCAATCAGCGCCTGGGCATCGGCAATGGGATCGCTTTCGTTCGTCACGCCTTGTCCTTAAGAAGAAGAACTGGCGGAACCATGACCGCCGCCACCCATCAAGCCAAGCCCCAACCGGGTTCCAGAATGTCTGCCGCCATGACGGAAATCCCCTCCTCTTCTCCGCCGCGCCCCAACAGAGGTTGTCTGTGGGGGTGCCTGGCGGTGCTGGCCGTTGTGTTCCTGCCGCTGCTGCTGGCGGTTGGATATGGCGGCTGGTTTTTCTATCAGGGTTACCGCAGCGATCCGGTGCTGCGCGGCGTGGTGGAACTGGTGCGGCGGGAAGGCATGGCCGAAGCGGTGCTGGGGGAAAATATTCATATCACCGGGGTGGAAGGCAGCGCCTTTTCCACCATGTGGGGCCGCGGTGAATCCGGCAGCTATGTCGTGCGGCTTTCGGGCAGCAAGGGCGAAGGCAGGCTGCATGTCAGCGCCCGCAGCGACAAAGGCCATCTGACGGTTGAGAGCATGATCCTGGATGGGCCGCGCGGCAGTCATTATGATCTGCTGCATCACATTGCCCAGCCGGGACAAAATTCCACCGATTCCATCTGACGCGGATCGCCATGCGAAAGACAATTTCCTGCCTGCTGATGGTTCTGGCGGTTCCTGCGCTTGGCCAGGCGACGGACGACTCCAAGGCAAACGACTCGAAAACGGGCGGCTCGAATATCGGTTTGGCGCAGTATCCCGGTCCCAATTGCACCAAGCCGCAACTTCCGGTTCAACCCAGCGCCAAGCTGGCAGAGGCGCCGGATGCGGCTGAGGCAAACGCCTATAACGCAAAAGTCCGGCAGTTCAACCGCGACGTCGCCGGCTATAACGGCGCCATGACGGTGTTCAATGCCTGCATGAAAAGCTATGTCGAGAACGGCGATGCCGACATGCAACGGATCAAGCAGAAGCTGGATGAAGCCGTGGCAGCGGCGAACGCGCGCCAGTGAGGCACGGACGGCTTGCGCGCGCGGCCGCGAATACCGCCTAACTGGCAGCCACCTTATGCGGCAACGCCATCGCCGGGCCCTCGGCGCCAATGGTCGTCAAGGGCACGCCGTTCTTTTCGATGAAAGCGCGCGTCACGTCATAGCCTTCCCGGATCGCCTGGTCGAATTTCTTCCAGTCCCGCAGCCCGATGTCAGGCATGGGCGGCTCGATCAGGTAATCGGCCTGTTCACGCACAATGCGGCGCTGGGCTTCCGAGCCCACCGTGCCGGAGCGCATCAGGATGGAGACGATGCTGGGATTGCCGCGCATGCGCTGGCCCACCAGCCACCACCAGGGCCGCTCGCCATAACGGTCATCGCGGGCCTGAAGGTCGAGTTCGCCGGTAATGTCGCAAGCGATGATTGGTCCCGCCCCCATGGCGTGTTCACGCATCACATCCACCGGCAGATTGTTCATCACCCCGCCATCGACCAACAGATGGCCGTGATGGGTGACCGGCGGCAGGATGCCGGGCAGCGCCACGCTGGCGCGCAGCGCCCGCCACAACACGCCGGCGCGGTGCTCATGGATGCGCCCGGTGGTCAGGTCGGAGGAGACGCAGAAGAACGGCACCGGCAATTCCTCGATCCGGACATCGCCAAAATTCTTCTGCAGCATGGTGCTGGCCTTTTTGCCGCGCACCAGCGCGATCAGCGGCAGCGTGAAATCGTCCAGCGGATTGTTGGTGACAAAGACGTCGCGCATCCGGTCGGTCAATTCGGGCACATCCCATTCCTGCGCCAGGCCGGCGGCGATGATGGCGCCCATCGAGGTGCCGCCGACATGATCGAAGGGCACGCCTGCTTCCTTGAGCGCCTTGATGATGCCGATATGGGCAAAGCCGCGGGCACCGCCGCCCGCCAGCACAAGGCCGACGGCCCGGCCGGCGATGAAGCGCGATAACCGGCGGACATCGTCGGGATTTCCGGCACGCAAATGGTGATGCGATTCGAACAGGCCCGAGCGCATCGAGAAATGCTCCGGCAGTCCCGCCTTGGCGCCCGGCGGATGCAGCAGCAGCAATTCCGGCAAGCCGCTGGCCCGCTCCTTGAAGGCAGGCAAATCGAGCGGGCTTTGCGGCAAAGGCTGGTCGGCGCGGGCCAGCAGGAAAATCCGGTCGGCCTGGCGCAGGCATTGATGCGTCCAGGCGCTGTCGGGCAGGTCGCCGCGATAGAAGACCACGTCATGGCCGGCTTCGAAATTGTTGAACCAATCGGCGCTCTGCTCGCTGGCGGCGACATCCAGCACCGCGGCGCGCGAGCCCATTTCGCTCAGTGCGCCCGCCAGGCGATGGGCAATGGAGGCGCTTTCCAGGCCGGGCTGCAGCGGCACGATAGCGAAGGTCTTGGGCCGGGGATTGTCCGCGCCGCTGCGCGTGGTGTTGCGCAGCCGCTTTGACATTTGCTGCATCAGATTCATCATCACACGGGGATGGCGCGCCACCAGTTGTTCAAAGGCATCCGGTCCGATGCGCAATAGCTCGGTGTCGCGCAGCGCCACCAGTTGGGCGGAATGTTCCTTGCTGCGCATGATGAGGGACATTTCGCCCACCGTCTCACCGGCGGGCGCCAACGCCACCATGCGGCGCTGGCCTTGCGCGTCGGGCACGAAGATGCCGAGGCAGCCGGTGACCACCAGGAACAAGGCCGCGTCATTTTCGCCGTCACGCTCCAGGAGTGTGCCGCCCGGCAAGCCGAACCAGTTCGACTCGCCAAGCAGATGGCGCACCGCCGCGTCCCCGATATTTTCCAGCAGCGGGAAGCTTTCCAGCCTTTCGCGCAGCTCTTCGGGATAGACCGCCTGCGGGCCGATGCGGAACGAGGAGAGAAATGCCATATTCATGCTTTTAATCCTGTCGCGCGGCCGAACGCAAAACCGCGCCGCGCTACGCTGCCGCTAGCGGCCACTTTTGCTGGCCGCCGCTCCCGCATCACCATGCCGTCCAACCACCATCTACCGTCAGAACTGAACCGGTGATGAAGCTGGAGGCGGGCGCCGCCAGGAACAACAGCGGCCCGGCGATTTCAGACGCCATGCCCAGCCGCCCCAGCATGGTGCGGGAGGCCAGCCGGGCGGCCAGGGCATTTTCGGGACGGTTCGGGAATGGCCCCGGGACCAGGGCGTTGACGCGAATTTTCAGGGGACCCAATTCGGCGGCGAGGTGGCGGCTGAGCTGCACCAACCCCGCCTTGGCCGGGCCATAGTGAAACGGACTCTGGCCTTCCGGCGCGTCGTAAAGCCGGGCGTCCGGCGCCACCATGCCATACATGGATGCGATATTGATCACGCTCGCTTCGCCGCAAGCGGCCACACCCTGTTTCAGCGCGGGCAGAGCGGCGCGCACCGCCTCGAAAGCGGAAGTAACGCTGCTGGCATAGGTGCGGGCGAAATCCTCCGGCGTCAGGTCGGCAAAAGGCTTTACCGTCATGGCGACAGCGTTGTTTACAAGAATATCGAGGCGGGAGAGGCCGGCGAAAAAATCCCGCAGGGCCGCGGAGTCGCAGGCGTCGAAGGCGGCACGTTGCACCGAAAACCCGAGGGCCTGAAGTTCCCGCTCATAATCCGCCAGCGCCGCATCGTCGCGACCATTGATGATGACATGGGCGCCCGCGCCGGCCAGCGCCCGTGTCATGGCTCGCCCAAGATGGCCGCGCGCCGCCGAAATAAAGGCGGTGCGGCCGTCGAGGCGAAAAAGCTTTTGGGAATCCATGGTGCTAGCGCGCTCTCATCCAGTCCTGGCGCGGGGGCCCTGAACCGAAGGCGCAACCTGACATTGCATGGTAAACAAGCTGTTACAGCGCGACTTCACTGCATTACGCTGCAATGCAGCAAAAGCCGCTTCACTGTGCCACTTGTGAAACTGACCTTGGCCACATTAAAGTTGCAAAAAAAGTCCATACGAAGAAGTTCAGGGGCGTTGTCCGCGCGGCAAGCGACGCCGCTTTACCAAAAGGAATTCGTGCAATGACGTCCAATACTTCCCGCGCTCTGGTGGCGGCGGTCTTTCTGGCCACTTCCGCGCTTATTGCCCTTCCGGCAAGCGCCGCGACCCTGTCCGACGCCGTCGCACGGCATCTTATGGATGTGCAGACGGCCTCCAAAAAGCAGGATTGGGCCGCCGCCAAAGCCGCCATCGCCGCCGCCGCGGCCGTCAGCACCCGCACCGCCTTCGATGATTACACCATCGCCCGCATGACCATCGCGGTTGACGCCAACACCAATGACATGGCCGGCGCTTCCGTCGCCGCCCAGGCCGCCGCGGACTCCCCGGCCCAAGACGACAAAGACAAGGCCAGCAACGCCAATGTGGCGCTGGAGCTGACCATGTATACCAAGCAGTATGACAAGGCCATCAAGTACGCCAAATATCTGGAAACAACCAATCCCACCGACCCCAAGATGCTGAGCAACATCGCCAACGCCTATTACTTCGGCAATGATTTCGCCTCCGCCAAGGCGATGGCACAGAAGCAGATCGACGTCGACACCAAGGCCGGCAGAGTCCCGGACCACAATGCCCTGATGGTGTTGATGTCCGCCGCTGCCGGGCTGAAGGACGAACCGGGCGCCGAAGCCGCGCTGGAATTGCTGGTGGTGAATTACAACCAGCCGGAAGACTGGGCGCAGATGATCGATATTGCCTTTGGTACCCCGGGCCTGCGCGATGTCGATGCTGTCTGGCTGGGCCGCCTGCTGTTCCTCACCGGCGCGCCGGTTTCGCAGAACACCGGCAACATGATCGGCTCGATCTCCGGCCATTTGGCCTTCTTCGGCGACGCCGTGAATGCCAAGGCCCATGGCGCCGTGGTCGATCCCGATCCGGGCCCGCGCGCCGACGCCGACAAGAAAACCATCAGCCAGCAAATTGCGGCCGAGGACAAGCAGAACGGCACCTATAGCGCCAAGCTGGCCGAAGCGCTTTACAGCTACGGCATGTATCCCGAAGCGGAAGAGGCCGCCAACAAGGCCATCACCAAGGGCGGCAATCCCGATACGTCGGAAGCGCCGATGATTCTGGGCCAGGCCCAGACGGCGCAGGCCAAGTATGACGACGCCCTCGCCTCCTTTGGCAAGGTCACTGGCGGCGGTCCTGCCACCGCCCGCATCACCAAACTGTGGGTGGACTATGTGACGATCAAGAAGCGCCCGCCGGCCGCGGCCCCCGCAGCGGCCCAGGCCACCAAGTGACGTTTGGATAACGGGCGGGGCATGCCGCAAGGCATGCCCCGCCTTTTTCTTTTCGGCGAAAAGGCAGGCCATGAATCTTGTGCTCGGCTTCGGGCCGTTTGTCCTGTTCGCCCTGCTGTCGCGGTTATCGGCCGACCTGGCGCTATGGGCCGCCTTCGCCGCCGCCTTCGTCGTCACCATTCGCGACTTCATCGAACGGCCGCAACTGCGCCTGCTGGATGGCGTCAGCCTGTTTCTGTTCGGCGGTCTGGCGCTGTGGCGCGGCTTTGTCGATCCCGGCCTGACCCTAGCGGCGCTGCGCACCATTGTGGATCTGGGCCTCACCGCTGCGATTGCCGTCTCGCTGGCCAGCGCAAAGCCTTTCTCGCTGCAATATGCGGGGCGCGACGGCTGGAGCCACGCCGCTTTTCTGCGCGTCAACTATGTCATTTCCTTCGTATGGCTTGCCGCTTTCGCGGCCATGGCGCTGGCCGACGCCGCCGTGACCTTTGCCGGCCAGCCGCTCTATCTGGGCATCGGGGTCAGTGCTGCGGCGCTGGCCATGGCGATTGCTTTCACCTTGCGCTATCCCGCCTCGGCCCGGCGCTGACATGCGCCATGACCTGGGCTTTGCCGCAAAGTCAGGTTGGCGCTAGGGTCCGCCCGAAAGCGCAGACGCGCCGGGGTCCGCTGCGTCGGCGTGCGGACGGAGCGATCTTGAAATAAGGATTCTGCCATGCGGGAAGCCGTCATTGTCTCAACAGCCCGCACCGGCATGGGCAAGTCGGTGCGCGGCAGCTTCAACCAGACCCATGGCGCGGTACTGGGCGGCCATGCCGTCAAAAGCGCCATCGCCAAGGCGGGCATTGATCCGGGCGAAGTGGAAGATGTCATCATGGGCTGCGGCATGCCCGAAGGCGCCACCGGCAACAATATCGCGCGCGAGTCGCTGATCTGGGCCGGCTGCCCGGTGACCACCGCGGGCGTCACCGTCAACCGTTATTGCTCCTCCGGCCTCAACGCCATTGCGATGGCGGCGCAGCAGATCATGACCGAAGCCACCGATATCGCTCTGGGCGCCGGGGTGGAATCCATTTCCCTGGTGCAGCTGGGCGGCATCAATCTCAACCACTATACCGAGGAGCATCTGCTCGCGGTCAAGCCCGCGCTGTGGATGAGCATGATCGAAACCGCCGAGATTGTGGCCAAGCGCTATAACATTAGCCGTGCCGATTGCGACGAATATGCCCTGATAAGCCAGCAGCGCACGGCGCTCGCCCAAGCGGCGGGAAAATTCAAGGATGAAATCGTTCCCCTTACCGCCAAAATGAAAAAGATCGACAAGGCCAGCGGCGCGGAGTCGGTGATCGATGTCGTGGTGGATCATGACGAATGCAACCGCCCCGACACGACCTTGGAAGGGCTTGCCGCGCTCAGGCCGGTGCATCATGGCGGCCAGCAGATCATGGAAGGGGCCAACGTCACGGCGGGCAATGCCTCGCAATTCTCCGACGGGGCCTCTGCCAGCGTGGTGATGAGCGCCGCTCTGGCCGCCAAGAAAGGCCTGAAGCCGCTGGGCATTTTCCGCGGTTTTGCCGTGGCCGGCGTTGAGCCCGAGGAAATGGGCATTGGTCCCGCCCTCGCGGTGCCGCGGCTGTTGCAGCGCCACAATCTGAAGGTCGAAGACATTGATCTTTGGGAATTGAACGAGGCCTTCGCCTGTCAGGTGATCTATTGCCGCGACAGGCTTGGCATCCCGCAAGAGCGGATGAATGTGAATGGCGGGGCGATTTCCATCGGCCATCCCTACGGCATGTCGGGAGCGCGCATGACGGGGCATTTGCTGCTGGAAGGGCGCCGGCGGGGCGCCAAGCTGGGCGTCGTCACCATGTGCATCGGCGGCGGCATGGGTGCGGCCGGCCTGTTCGAGATATTGCCCGCCTGATCATGACAAGATCTTTGATTTTCGGTCTGGCATTTCTTGCGCTTGCGGGCTGTGCCGGCCTGCCGGAAAAACAGGCCGGACCGCCCGATCCCAAGACCCAGATGACGGCGCTGGAAAGCCGTATCGCCGTCCTGATTGGGGAGCAGCGCCTCAAGCTGGACCCCAACGCCAAGCCGCTGGCCTTGGACCCGGAACTGGCACAGATCGCGCGCGCGCGGGCCCGCGATATGGCGGCGAAGAACTATCTCGCCCATGCCGCGCCCAATGGCGACACTTCGGCCACCCTGTTGATGGCCCAGGACGCCAAATGGCAGGGCTTGCTGGGGGAAAATCTTGCAGCGCAGCATTACCTCAAGCAGAGCGGCGTGGATGTGGAGCAGTTCGCCCAGCGTTTCCTGGACGAATGGATGAAAAGCCAGCCCCACCGGGATAATCTCGCCTTCGCCGATTACGACCGCACCGGGGTGGGGGCGGCGGTCAATGGCGATACCGTCTATGTCACCCAGCTTTTCGCCTCGGACCTGGGGATCAAGGCCGTTCGGGACTCCAATAGCACCGTCACGGAATTTCCCAGTGCCGCCGCCGCTACATTGGCGGGCGATACCGCGACCCCACCCCTGCGCCTGCGGGGGGCGGAGGGAACAAAGACGGCCAATTAAAAAGCTTGTCGGCGCTAACGCCCCGTTAAGGCTATAGTCCCAAAACTCTGTGCATGACCGAGCATTTAAGGCCCGCCCCAGCGCCTCGTAGGTACATCATTCCTTTACACTATATCTTGGCGCCGATACCTTCTATAGCGGGTGCGGGGTGCGATTGATTCGAGATGCGAGCAGAGCTTCCCTGGAATGTAGCCGGCATCCCGCCAGAAGCGCGGGAAGCCGCGCGCGCCGCTGCCAGGCGGGAAGGATTGTCAGTCGGGGAATGGCTGACGCGCCGTATTTTGCGCAGTTTTTCGGATATGGGCGAAGAGGCACCTGCCATGCCCTATGACCGGTCCTATGAGCGGGCGCCACTGGACCCTTGGGGTCTGCCGCCCACCACAGCCAGCCGCCGCGACAGCGAGGACATGCTATCCCGGGTGAGCCGGACCGAAGCCGAGTCCTCGGAAGCCTATCGTCGTATCGAAGAACATTTGCGCACCGTGGGACGGCGGCTGGATTCGGCCGAGCGCAGCCAGTCCGAAAACAACCGGGCGATGAGCAAGACCGCCACAGAGATCAACATCGCCACGCGCGAACAGGCCCAGGCCTTTGACCAGCTGGGCGGCCATGTCATGAGCATCGGCGACCGGCTGGAACGGCTGGAGCGCGGCCATGCTCAGGATGGCCTGAAGGACGCGGTCAAGGCGCTGCATCAGGGCCTGTCGCGCCTGGCCGACCAGATCACCCAGACCGCCACCCAGTCGGCGCAGCAGGCCGCCATTGTCGCGGGCAATCTGGAGCAGATGGCCGGACGGCTGGGACAGGTCCGCAGCGATGTCGAAGGCACCGCCCGCCGCCTGGAGGAACGCGTCGCCGCGGTGGAAGAAGACAGCCGCAACCGCTTCGCCGCCTTTGAGGCGGAAACCGCGCGCACCCTGGATCAACGTCTGGCGGCGGTCGAGAAAGCCTCGCACTTCAACACCAATGCGCTGGACCATGCGCTGGAACGGCTGGAAGCCCAGGCCGGTATTCGCGCGGGCGACCAGGCCGAGCTGCAAAAGCGTCACGCCGAGACCGATGGCGCCATCAGCCGTGTGGAAGAAAGCCTGGAACGGCTGGAAGCGGAAAATGCCGATCCGGCCATGGAACGGCGGCTGGACAGCATCGAGCGCGCTTTGGGTTCGCTGGTCAGCCGGCTCGAAACCTATGATCCCGCGGCGCCGCTGGAGGATTCCATGCGCGCCATGACGCGGCGCATGGACACGGTGGAGAAAAACCACGTTGAATTGATGCATGAGCTGCGCGCCAATCTGGCCGGCGGCAACAAGCCGGTTCTGTCCGCGGCGCCGGCCGAACCCACCTACGACCCGGCCATCTTCGACCAGAAGAATTTCGCCGCCCCCGAGACTGGCTTCGAGGCACCGCCATTCGCCGGCGCCGAGAATTTCGATCCCGCCACCACATTCGCCAGCGAGCCGCCGCCGCCGCCGGGACACGATCCCTTCGCCGCCGATGCATTCGCCACCGGCGCTTTCGCCCCTCCGGTCGAAGCGCAGGAGAGCCATGCCGCCGCGGACGAAAATTTCCTGGCCGCCGCGCGCCGCAGCGCCCGTGCCGCAGCCGAGGCCGAAACCGGCCGGAGCGGCAAGCTGAACTTTGCCTGGGGTTCTTCCGCGCCCGCCGCCGGCGAAGCGCGCAAGCGCCCGGGCTTTCTGGTTCCCGCCATCATCGGCGGCATCATCATTCTGGCGCTGGCCGGCGGCATCCTGCTGAGCCAGAAGCTGCATCCCGGCGGTCAATCCGGCGTCGCCGGCGCCCCGCCGCAACAGAGCGTCCATAACAATGCACCGTTCACCCCGGTGCCGGAAAACATGCCGTCCTCGGGCGCGAATTTGCCGCTGGAGCAGCGCCCGGTACGCGCCGCACCGGTACGTCCCGCGTCAACGCCCGCACTGGCGCCGCAGGCCAAGAGCCAGCCGTCGCAAAATCAGACTCAGACTCCGACCCAGGCTCAAGCCCAACCCAAGGGTCCGGTGCCGACGCTCGATCACGTCACCCAATTGGCCAATAGCGGAAACGCCATCGCCCAAACCATACTCGGCGTGAAAGAACTGGACGGCGACGGCGTTCCCGCCAATCCCGTGGACGCCGCCAAATGGCTTGAGCGCGCCGCGGAGCAGGGCCAGGCCGTGGCGCAGTACCGCTTGGGCGCGGTCTATGAACGCGGCCAGGGCGTGCCCGCCAATGCGCCCATCGCCACCCACTGGTACCAACTTGCCGCCAACCAGGGCAACCGCAAGGCGATGCACAATCTGGCCGTGGCCTTCGCCAGCGGCACCGCCGGCAAGAAAGACATGGCTGAGGCGGCGCGCTGGTTCGCCAAAGCCGCCGCTTTGGGCCTGGCAGATTCCCAGTTCAATCTGGCGGTGCTGTATGAACGCGGCGACGGCGTGCCCCAGAGCCTGCTGGATGCCTACAAATGGTATGCCATCGCGGCGGGCCAGGGGGACGCGGAATCCAAGTCACGCCTCGCCGTGCTGGCTACCCAGCTTTCCGACGATGACCGTAACGCGGCGCAGAAATCGGCGGCAACCTTCCATGCCGCACCGCTGAATCGCGCCGCCAATGTGCCGCCCGAGATGGCGGACCTCTCCGGCAACTGATCCTTCCGAATTGATCGCTATGGTTGACCCTCAGACGGGGCGCGCGCAAATTGCCGCTACGCGCGATACCGCGCGATTCGGGCGCCCGGAATGGAAATCTATCTCCCTATTGCCGAAATGTCGGTCCACTGGATCGTCATTCTGGGCATGGGTTTCGGGGTGGGCTTTTTGTCAGGACTGTTCGGCGTGGGCGGCGGCTTCCTGCTGACGCCGCTGCTGGTCTTCTACGGCATTCCCTCGACCGTGGCGGTGGCCACGACGCTCAGCCACATCACCGCCTCGTCTATTTCCGGGGCGCTGGCGCAATGGCGCAAGCGGGCGATTGATTTCACCATGGCGGGGGTGATGCTGTCGGGCGGCATTATCGGTACGGTATTCGGCGTCTGGCTGTTCGCGGTGATGCGCCGGGCCGGGCAGATGGATCTGGTGGTGTCGCTGTCTTATGTCGTGCTGCTGGGCGCGGTGGGCAGCCTGATGCTGAATGAAAGCTGGGTGGCGCTGCGGACGGCGCGGGCGGGCGGGCCGCCGCCGGTGCATCCGGTCAATCATGTCTGGATTCACGGTCTGCCGCTGCGTCTGCGCTTCCGCCAGTCGCGGCTTTATATCAGCGTCATCCCGCCCATCCTGATCGGCTTTGTCACCGGAGCGTTGAGCGCCATCATGGGCATCGGCGGCGGCTTCATCATCGTGCCGGCGATGATCTATCTGCTGCGCATGCCCACCAATGTGGTGATCGGCACTTCGCTGGTGCAGATCATCGGCATCACGGCACTCACCACCCTTTTGCAGGCCACCAGCAATTATGCGGTGGACATTGTGCTGGCGGCCATCCTGATCGCCGGCGGGGTGGTGGGCGCCCAGTTCGGCGTGCGGGCAGGCGGCAAGCTGGGCGGCGAGAAAATCCGCTTTCTGATGGCGTTGCTGGTGCTGGCGGTTTTCCTGCGCTTGCTGTGGGGGCTGGTGATGCCGCCGGGCGATCTCTATGCCCTGACGCTGGGGGCGTGATGCGGCGGCTGATTATTCTTTCCCTGCTGTTTGCCGCGCCGGCTCTGGCCGATGAGAATCTGGTTTCGGGGGTGAGCCAGGACCTGATCCAGATCACCTCCAACTATACCGGCAGCGACATTGTGGTGTTCGGCGATATCGAGCGCCAGGAGAAAGTGGCGGGCCGCGATATCGTGGTGGTGGTGCGTGGCCCCGACACCGCGCTGACGGTACGGCGGCGCGACCGGGTGGCGGGGGTGTGGATCAATCACGACGCGGCCACCCTGTCCGGCATGCCGGCCTATTATTATCTCGCCAGCAGCCGGCCCGTGGCTCAGATTGCACCCCAGACAGCGCTGGCCCGTTACGACATCGGCATCGCCAATCTTGAGCCCGATACCGTGCATGCCCATCACGATGCCGAGCCGTTCCGCCAGGCGGCCTTGCGGCTGATGACGGCGGAGGGGCTTTACCGCGAAGCGCCGTCGGGGGTGGAATTCCTCAGCGAGACCCTGTTCCGCGCCCATGTCCCGGTTCCGGCCGGAGTGACGCGCGGTCAGTATGACGTGGAAGTGTTTCTGCTGCGCAATGGCAATGTGGTGAGCGCCCAGTCCACGCCTTTGTTCATCGACCAGACCGGGCTCGAGCGCCGCCTTTACAATTGGGCGCATGACCAGCCGTTTGGTTACGGATTGGCCGCCGTTTTCATGGCGCTCGTCATGGGCTGGATATCCTCAGTCCTGTTCCGGCGACCGGCCTAGGGCGGTTATTTTGCGCCCTGAGTTCGTCGCTCTTCGCTCATGGGCACTCTTTCGCCCACTTCGCTCCTCGCTCCTGCTCAGGTCGCAAAAATCCTCGCGTTATTTCGACCTTTGCCACTTTGCTCGCGAGGAATGGCATAGACCCGTTCGCTGCCCAGCATATAGGCGTGAAAGCGCGCGCCAAACAGCTTGGCGATGGGTTCTTCGCCCACATCCAGCCCGCCGGTATAGGCGCCGAAAGACGGCAGGATCATGCGGTCGCCATCGGCGGCAAAGCAGCGCCGCCGCACCGTGCGGCCCCATTTGGCGACGCGGGCGACCGGATGCAGATGGCCGGCGATTTCGCCGGGCAGGCATTGTTCGGAGGGTTCATGGCGGAAGGTCAAACCACCCGCCGACCATTCGCCCGTCACCGTGCCGCCCAGCCAGGCCGGGGAATGGGGATCGTGATTGCCGGCGATCCAGATGAATTCGCCCTTCAGCGCGGCGAGCAAGCTGCGCGCCTCGGCGGGAAGTCGCTCGGCGGCTTCGCGGTCGTGAAAAGAATCGCCCAGGGCGATGATGCGTTTCGGGTTAAAGCGCGCGACCGCCGCCGCGAGGCGCAGAAGGGTGGCATGACTGTCGTAAGGCGGCAGAAACTGGCGCTGCCTGGCATAGGAACTGCCTTTTTCCAGATGTAGGTCAGCGAAAATCAGCGTGCCCCCGGCGGGCCAGAAGGCGGCGCCGGAAGTGTCGAGCAACAGACGCTCGCCATTGATGGTGACAGTCACATCAGTCCACACGCATCGCATCCGCTATCAATTTGTCTTCCTGATCGCGCAAAATATCTTCATCCACCTCGCCCCGCGCCACCATTTCGCGGGAAATCTCCAGCAGCGCCGGCACCGCCAGAGGCGACACCCGGTCCAGCCTTCGTGTCACGATTTGCTTTTTTATCCGCGCCAGCATATCCGAGAGGCGGGCAATGTCGAGCAAGCCGGTGCCGGCATCGGCATAGGTGGCGCGCAGCAGCACATGATCGGGCTCGTGGCTCCGCAGCACGTCGTAAATCAGATCCGATGAAAATATCACCTGCCGCCCGGTTTTTTCCTTGCCCGGCATTCTGCGCTCGATCAGTCCGGCAATGATGGCGACATTGCGGAAGGTACGTTTGTAGAGATTGGAATCCGCCAGCCAGGCGTCGAGATCATCGCCCAGCATGTCTTCGTCGAACAGGGCATTCAGCTCCACGCCGCTCATGTCCCGCGCCGCCCAGACCGCAAGGGCATATTCATTGGCGACAAAACCCAGCGGCCTGAGGTGGAGGCGTTCCAGCCGCCGCGTCAGCAGCATGCCCAAGGTCTGGTGCGCCAGCCGGCCTTCAAAGGGATAACAGACCATGTAATGGCGGTTGCCACGGGGAAAATGCTCCACCAGCAACTGACCGGGCTTTGGGATGACGCTGCGCCATTCCTGAATCTTCAGCCATTCCTGCACCGGCAGGGGCAGGTTGCCCCAACGCTCCGGCGCGCTGATCATTTCGCGCACCCGCTGGGCCAGGAAAGTGGAAAGCGGAAACTTGCCGCCATTATAACTGGGGATTTCGGCTTCCTTGTCGTTCGAGCGAGTAACGTAAGCCGCGTCTTCGCGCAGGCCTTCGAGGCGCAACACATCGCCGGCGAAGACAAAAGTATCGCCCACCGACAATTGCTCGATGAAATATTCCTCGAGTTGGCCCAGCCTGCGGCCGCCGCCGCCCGCCGGGCGGCCGCGCGATTGCAGCCGCACCTCGACCATCGGGTCTTCGACGATCACGCCGGCATTCAGCCGATATGTCTGCGCCAACCGGGGATGGGCGAGGCGATACTTGTTGTCAGGCGTTTTGCGCAGCCGCGCATAGCGGTCATAGCTTTTGAGGGCGTAACCTCCGGTGGCGACAAAATCCACCACCGCGTCGAAGTCGGCGCGGCTGAGCGCGGCATAGGGCGAAGCGGCGCGCACTTCGTCAAACAGATCATCGGCGCTCCATGGCCCAGCCACCGCCATGCCCAGCACATGCTGGGCGAGAACGTCAAGACTGCCCGCTTTCAGCCGCTCGCCATCCAGTTCGCCCGCCAGCACCGCATCGCGGGCGGCATTGCATTCCAGCACCTCGAAGCGGTTGGCGGGCACCAGCAGCGCTTCGCTGGGTTCGTCCAGCCGGTGGTTGGCACGGCCGATGCGCTGCACCAGCCGTGCCGCACCCTTGGGCGCGCCAATGCAGATCACCTTGTCCACCGCGCCCCAGTCGATGCCCAGATCGAGTGTCGAGGTACAGACCACGGCGCGCAGCGAGCCCCTGGCCATTGCCGCTTCCACCTTGCGGCGCTGTTCCGGCGACAGCGAGCCGTGATGCAAGGCGATGGGCCAGTTCTGGTCGTTGAGACGCCACAATTCCTGGAAGGTGCGTTCGGCCTGGCTGCGGGTGTTGACGAAGATCAGCGCGGTTTTGGCCTGCCCGATCGCCGCCAGCACATCGCCCATGGCGTGGCGGGCCAGGTGGCCCGCCCAGGGAACATAGGAGTCCGAGGCGCTGATGGAAATTTTTGGCGGTGCCCCCGCCTGCCCCCTTACCAGAGCGCTTAGGGATTCGCGTCCTGGAGGCTGCGGCATCAGGAAGCGCTGCAACGGGACGGGATCGGCCACCGTGGCCGACAATCCCACCCGGCGATGGCCCGGCGCCAGGTTGGCCAACCGCGCCAGGCCCAAGGCCAGCAGGTCGCCGCGCTTGGAATTGTAAAGGGCGTGGAGCTCGTCCAGCACAACGGTCTTGAGGCCGGCGAACAAACGGTCGGCGCGGGGATGGGCCAGCAGCAGCCCCAGTTGTTCCGGGGTGGTGAGCAGAATATCGGGCGGGGCATGGCGCTGGCGGGCGCGGCGGGCCGCGGGCGTATCGCCGGTGCGGGTTTCGACACGGATGGGCAGGTCCATCTCGGCGATCGGGGCTTCGAGATTGCGGGCCACATCCACCGCCAGGGCCTTGAGCGGTGAGATATAGAGCGTGTGCAAGGTGCGGGCGCGGGAGCGCTTGGGCCTGTCCGCCAGTGCGATCAAAGTGGGAAGAAAGCCCGCCAGAGTCTTGCCGCCGCCGGTGGGCGCCACCAGCAGCACGCTTTCGTTCCGCGATGCCGCTTCGACCAGCGCCAGCTGGTGCAGACGCACCGTCCAGGATCTTGAAGCGAACCAGCGCTCAAATAAGACAGGGAGCATCGGGCCTTATAGCGGCGGCCCGTTCCCAAGGGTAGGCGCGCCGCAGGCCGGACGGCAGGACGTCCGTCCCGCGTCAGTCGTCCGGCGCCAACGTGAGAAAATCCACCACGGCCTGCCGGGTCTTGCGTTCGCCCACCGCGGACATGTGATCGCGGCCCGCAATTGTCACGGCCCGGCCATGGGAAAATGCCGCCGCCAGCGGACCGGGCGCACCCGCGACATCATCCAGTTCGCCGCACACCACCAGCACCGGTTGCCGCAATTGCGCCAAAGCCTCAATTGGCAGGCCTTGCGACATGGCCTGCATGCAGGCCGCCAGAGCCAGGCGATCCTTGCCCGGCTGGTCGGCGAAATCGCGAAACATGCGACCGCGCTTGTCGGCAATGCTGGATTTGTCGTTGGTGAGCAGCGCCTCGGCCAGGATATTGCGCGACTCGGGATTGGCGATGCGCGGTCCGCGCAGATAAAATTCGCCCACGCCGCCCAGCGCCAGCCGGCTGACCTGCGCGGGATGCGCGAGCGCCAGCCTGAGCGCGATGAAGCCGCCCATCGAATAGCCGACCACGGGCGCCGCCGCCATGCCGGCCGCATCCATCACGCAGGCGGCATCCTCTGCCATCCGGTCATGGCCGTAGAATGCCGGGTCATGCGGCTTGTCACTAAGGCCATGGCCGCGGCAATCCATCGCCACCACGGCAAAACCGGCCTCGGTCAGCGTGCCGTACCAGCCGGTGGATTTCCAGTTCTGCTGCGCCGAGGAGCCAAAGCCATGGATCAGAAGAACGGGCTTGCCGTCCCCCACCCGTTCAAAAGCCAGTTTTATCCCGTCGCTGGCGCTTACGAATTCCGTCAAAACCTGCTCCCGTGCTGAATCGCACATTCGCAAACCGCGTATAGCCTGTCTATGATGGCCGCATGCGCATCTGGCTCTTTATCGCCGCGGTCAATGGCGGGCTTGCCGTGCTGTGCGGCGCCTTTGCCGCCCATGGACTTTCGGGTCGTCTCACGCCCGATGCGCTGGGCGTGTTCGAAACCGGGGCGCGCTATCACATGTATCACGCCCTGGCGATGGGTCTGGCGGCGCTGCTGCTGCGGGACGGGCCGTCCTGGCGCGCCAGCGCGGCGGCGCAGCTTTTCTTCACCGGCATCGTCCTGTTCTGCGGCTCGCTCTATGGGCTGGCGCTGACCGGCGACCGGCTGTTGGGCTTTGTCACGCCCATCGGCGGCGTCGCTTTCGTCACGGGCTGGCTGTTCCTGGCCCTGGCCGCGCTGCACCGGCCATGATGGAACATTCACAACCGATGGCTTATGATGCTGCTTCACCGTCCTTACGGGCCGTAACATGCACAAGAGCCTGCCCCTGCTGTTCGCGCTGCTGGCAACGCCCGCACTGACTCATGCCGCGTGGGCGCATGCCCATTTGCAGAAAGCCACGCCCGCGCCGAACAGCAAAGTGAAATCGCCGCAGCATATTGTGCTGCATTTTTCCGAGGCGCTGGAGCCGGCCTTCAGCGGCGCCTTGCTGCTGGACCAGGACGGCCGCAATGTCAGCGGCGCTCCGGTGGTGATTGACGGCCCCCTGCTGACCATGACGCCGGCCAAGCTGGCGCCGGGCGTTTATCACGTCGCCTGGCATTCCGTCGGCCATGACACCCACCGGCTGGACGGCGATTTCAGTTTCACCGTCAAACAATGATCTTACTTTTGGCTATCGCCCGCTGGCTTGCCGAAGGCGGCCTGATGATTTCGTTCGGCTACACGATGATGCGAACATTGTTGCGCATCCATCTCCCTGCACTGAAGAGCCAGCGCATCAATCTCGTGGGGATCTTAGTCATAACAGGAAGCACGGTTTTGTGGTTTTGCCTTGCAACCGAACAAATGGCAGGTGACCCCAACGCGATGATTGCTCCTCCTCTATTGGTGTTGGCCGCAAGCCAGACTTTGTTCGGGCAAATTTTTCTGGTGCGACTGGTCGTTCTCATCCTTGCCGTCGCAGGTATCTTGTTGAATTGGCGGGATGGCATTCTTGCAATGTTATTGGGTACGGCGCTGGTGCTGATTTCCGTCACTAGCCATGCCGCGGCCGCGAGCCCCGCCCACTTCACCGCCATCGGCGCCGTCGGTGATGGTCTGCATCTTCTCACCGGCGGGTTCTGGATCGGGGGATTGGGCTTGCTTGCCGAGTTTTATGCGAAGCGACCCAAAGATTTTTCTCTTGCCGTTACCATTTTTTCCGAATGGGGGGTGATCGCGGTCACCGTGCTGATCCTGACCGGAATGCTGAATGCCGCCACCATTCTTTTGGGCGGCGAAGGCCACGACACCGGCGCCTATTTGGCAGTGCTCGGCATAAAGCTGGTGCTGGTCGCCGCCATGGTGACGCTGGCGCTGACCAATCATTTCCGCCTGCTGCCTCGAATCGCTGATGGCGATGCCGCAATTCTGCTTCATAAGAATATCGTGCGGGAAATGATGTTAGGAATTTTTGTTGTTGGTTTGGCGGCGCTGCTGGGGCTGTTGCAGCCCACAATGTAATCGGTGCGGCAGCAGATTCGCCGGGTCCTGCCACAGCATCTGTTTTTCCACCGCTTCCAGGTTGAACGTCTTGGTCCCCATCAAGGTGGAGAGGAAGCGGTCGCCCCATTTGGAAATGTCATTGGTCAGCAACGTGGCGTAGAGCGCGGCATGGCGGGATTTGCGCTCCGCCAGCGGCATGACGATGGCCCGCGCCATGGCGGCGGCCACCGAATCCGGATCATAGGGATTGACCAGCAGGGCCCCCTCCTTGAACTCCACCGCCGCGCCGGCGAAGCGCGATAAAATGAGCACGCCCGGATCGGCGGCATCCTGGGCGGCGACATATTCCTTGGCCACCAGATTCATGCCGTCGCGCAGGGGTGTGACCAGCCCCACCCGCGCGGTGCGGTAAAGCCCCGCCAGCGCCGTGCGGCTGTAGGCGCGATTGACGTAGCGCACCGGCGCCCAGGCGGCGTTGGAGAAAGCGCCGTTGATGCGGCCCGCCATGGCGCCCACCGCCTGCTCGATTTCGGCATATTCCTTGATCTTGCTGCGGCTTTTGGGGGTGATCTGCAGATAGGTGATCTTGCCTTGCCGTTCCGGGTGGGCGGCAAGAAATCGCTCATAGGCTTCCAGGCGCAGAATGATGCCCTTGGAATAGTCCAGCCGGTCCACCCCAATCATCAGGGCGCCGGGCACGCTTTTGCTGACTTCCTGCACCAGCTCGCTGCGCACCGCGCGCCGCGCCAGGCGGGTGAATTGCCTTGTCTCGATCCCGACCGGGAAGGTGCCGATGCGCATGACACGGTCGCCGGTTCCCAGCCGCCGCGATATATGGGCCGGCGTGCCCAGCTCACCCGCCAGATAGCGGGCGAAATTGGCGGCGTCGCCATTGGTCTGGAAGCCCACCAGGTCGTAATGACACAGCGCCGGAATCAAAGTCTCGTGATTGGGCATGGCGGTGATGATTTCCGGCGGCGGCATCGGAATATGCAGAAAAAATCCGACGCGGTTCATCAGCCCGCGTGCCCTGAGGGCCTTGGCCAGCGGGATCAAATGGTAATCATGCACCCAGACAATGTCGTTGGGCTTTAAGACTTTCGCCAGCTGGTCGGCAAAATGCTCATTGACCCGCAAATAGCCCGACAAGTCGCGGCGCGAGAATTCCGCCAGGTCGAGGCGGTAATGCAGGATCGGCCACAACACCCGGTTGGCGAAGCCGTTATAATATTCCTCGAAATCCTCCGGCGTCAGGTCGGTGGTGATATAGGAGTTGCCATGGCTGCTCACGGTGCGGCTGCGGGGATGGGCATTGACCTCGCCGCTCCAGCCCAGCCAGACGCAGGGATGGTGCTTGAGCGTGGCCTTCAGCACGACCTCCAGCCCACCAGGTTGGACGCCGCTCTGGGGCACCGAAACACGGTTGGAGATTATGAAGATGCGTGCCAATAGCGCTCCTCCCAGCTTCGCGACAATCGCATCGCGCTCAGGATCAATCCCGCCATGGAATAGGTTTGCGGGAAATTGCCCCAGAGCTGGCCGGTATCGCGGTGAATATCCTCGGCGAACAGCCCATACTGGTTGCGCAGGCTGAGGGCGTCGGCAAAACGCTCGCGGGCCTCGTCCCGGCGGCCCAGCAGGCACAGGGCATCAATCAGCCAGAAGCGGCAGACCAGGAATTCGGCTTCCGGCAAGCCGAAATCATCGGGCGCGGCATAGCGCAGGACATGGCGGCCATGCACCAGGTCATTTTCAATTGCCGCCACGGTGGAGACAAAACGCGGGTCCGTTACGTCAATCAATCCCAGTTCGGGCAGCAGCAGCACGCTGGCATCCATGTCGTCGGTATCCACACCAGCGGCGAATGCTTGGCGCTTTTCGTTCCAGCAGCGCTCCAGAATGACGCCCCGAACCTTGTCGGCGATGCCGTTCCAATGGGCGGCGCGAGCTTCCAGACCCAGCCGGTTGGCAATGGCCCCGGCCCGCGACAGGCCAGCCCAGCACATTGCCGCGCTGTGGGTGTGGATGCGGGCGCGGCCGCGATATTCCCAAATGCCGGCATCGGGCTTCAGGGCCAGGTCGGCGCAGCGGGCCGCCAGCTTCTCGATCAGCCCGAACAGTGCCGCGCCACCCGGATTGGGCAACCTGCGGTCAAAGAACATCGGCACCGCCGACAGGATCACGCTGCCATATGCGTCATGTTGCACCTGGCTCACCGCGGCATTGCCGAACCGCACCGGCCCGTGATTCTGGAAGCCGTTCAAATGCGGCGCGATCCATTCGGTCAGGTCGGCATTTGGAACGATGCCGTAACAGGGCTTGAGTGTGTCGTCTTCGCCCGCGATGGAGAGGATGAAATCGATATAGCCTTCCATGGTGCGGGTGGCGCCGATGCGATTGAGCGCCTTGACCACGAAATAGGCATCGCGCGGCCAGCAATAACGGTAATCCCAATTGCGCCCGGAATTGGGGCTTTCCGGCAGCGATGTGGTCAGCGCCGCGACAATGCCGCCGGTCTCCTCAAAACTGGAAAGTTTCAGGGTAATGGCGGCGCGGATGGTGGCCTCCTGCCATTCATAGGCGATGGAAAGCCGCCGGACCCATTCCTGCCAATAGGCGCGGGTGCGCCGGTCGAAATCGCGCACCGTGGCGGCGGGCTCGCCGGCAAAAGGTTCGTCCGGACCGAAAATCAGGTGCAGCGGATGGGTCAGGGCGAAGGGCGTTTCGCTCTCGATATAGGACAAAGGGGCGTCCGTGGTAAGACGAATGAGCCCCGGTTCGCCATAGGTAATGTGATTGCTGCCCGCGACGCGGCGGGCCACCGGCTTGCCGTAATGCTGGGCGGGACGCACCCTTATGGTGATGTGGGGCAAGCCCGAAACGGGTTCAATGATACGCATCAACTGGGGCGGGCGCATCATGCGCTCGAAATTGCGGAATCGCGGTGCGAAATCGGTGATGCGGACCTGAGACCCGTCATTGGCGGTGAGCAGGGTCACCACGATCGCCGTGTTGGCGACATAATGCGATTGCGTTTCGACAAAGCCCGACAGCACCACATCGCTGAAGCCTTTTTCGTCATCGCCGGCGATCAGGCGGCAGAACACCGGATCGCTGTCCAGGCGCGGAAAGCACCACCACACCAGCCGGGCCCTGGTGTCCAGCAGCGCCGCGATGCGGTTGTTGCCGATCACGGCGAGATCGAGCGGTTGCGGGCTCATGCCGCCATCCCGTCCTGCGCCAGGCGCGCCAGCCAGTGCCGCACCGCCCGCGGCGAAGCGAATATGTGATCCACGCCGGGAAAATGCTTGCCAACCGAAAAGCCGGCGCCGCCGATCTCCGGCAGCATGTGAAAGACATCGAGATCGGTGGTGTCGTCGCCGCCGAACAGCACCCGGCGGCCGGCAAAGGGCGGCTGGGCCATCAGCGCGCGCACGCCGACGCCCTTGTCAATACCGATTGGCCGCGCCTCGATGACCGCCTTGCCTTCGATCAGAGAAACGCCTTCCGCCGCCAGGAGCGCGGCGTGCTCGTGCAGCGCCGCGCGCAGGCTCCCCTTTGCCTCGGGCGCAAGGCGATAGTGAAGGGCCAACCCGTACACCTTTTCCTCCAGCAGGACGCCGGGATGGGCCAGCGCCAGCTTGGCGAAAAGGGCCCGCAGGGAATTGGAGATCGGCCGGGCCAGGGCTTGAACCCTGCCGTCATGGCCCCGCACCTCGGCGCCGTGACAGCCGATGGCGGCGGTGCGCAGTGGTGCGAACAGCCGGTCTATGGCGATCAGGGGACGGCCGCTGACAAAGGCCAGGGCGCCGCGCAGTTCGTCATGCAGTTTGACCAGCGCCAGCCGCAGATCGGCCGGCACCACCACCGCGTCGGGGGTGCGGGCGAGATCAAGCAGGGTACCGTCTATGTCCAGAAACAGGGCCGTATTGCCGTTCACGGGCGGCGTCATCGGGAAGGGTCCAAATCATGTGTTTCAATAGAGCGCTCAACGCCTGGGCAAACCCCGGGCTTTCCTGATAACGCGCCCGGGAACCCGCGAGTTCCCTTAAGTTTGGCCGCGCGGCCTGGGGATAACCATGCGCCGCGGCGTTGCCGTTTAGGGGCGCGCGCCGTCGCCCCGGGTCTATTTCCTTCGCGGCAACCAGACGCGGGCGCCCCCCGACATGCCGGCATCGTTGGAAATGATGGAAACATTGCGCGCCAGCTTGAAATTGACCCGGCGCGCATTGCCGCCACCCAGATAGAGGCGATCATAAAAGAACACCTGGTGCAGCATGGCGATGATTTTCCGCACCCGCTTGTTCCAGGCCTTTGGACCGATCGTCTTCAAGGTTTGGTCGCCGATATAGACGTCGAAATCATCCCGGCTGCGGATCGCCATATGCGCCAGATCCATGTGCGGCAACAGGGCGCCGTTATAGAATAGTGCCGTGCCCAGGCCGGTACCCAAGGTGCAGACCAGCTCCAGCCCCTTTCCATCGATCGCGGCCAGGCCCTGGACATCGGCGTCGTTGAGCAGCTTGACCGGCTTTTTCAGCACTTTGCGCATCGCCGCTTCCAGATGAAAGCCGGCCCATGCTTTGGTCCCCAGATGCGGGGCGGTGAACACCTTGCCGCCGCGGACATAGCCGGGAAAACCGATCGAGACGCGGTCATAGCGCCGGAACGGCTTGACCAGACGGACCAGCAGGGACACCATTTTCTTCGGCGTGCAATGCGGCGGCGTCTTTACCCGCAGCCGCGCTTCCAGGAACCTGCCCGTCGGCCCGATCACCGCCGCCTTGACACCGGTGCCGCCAATGTCGATCGCCAGAATGCGCCTGATGGCGGGCGCGGACTTAATTCCCGACGAGTGGGGCTTTGCGGGTTTTTTTGGCACGATTTTGTTCCTGCATCATCAGACCCAGCGCGCTGTTGATCAGGGCGACATGGGAAAATGCCTGGGGGAAATTTCCCAGCATGGTCTTGGCCACCGGATCATATTCTTCCGCGAACAGGCCGACATCATTGGAAAGCTTTTCCAGCCGCTTGAACAGCGCCTTGGCCTCGGCGGCGCGGCCCTGCATCCGATAATTGTCGACCAGCCAGAAGCTGCAAGCCAGAAAGGCGCCCTCGCCCGGCGGCAGACCATCCAGACCCGTCCCGGTTTCATAGCGCAGCACCAGGCCCTTGAAGAGCAGCCGCTTCTCGATTTCCTGCACCGTCTTTCTGATGCGCGGGTCCTTGGGTGGTAGAAAACCCACAATCGGCAGCAGCAGCAGGCTGGCATCCAGGGATTGTGAGCCATAGGCCTGGACAAAACAGCCCCGCTTTTTATCCACGCCCTTGTTGCAGATGTCCTTGTGAATTCTGTCGGCGATGCGGCGGCTATGCGTCCGTTCGCGTTTGGCGCCATTGGGATTCTGGGCGGCGCGATCGAACGCCACCCAGGTCATCACCTTGGAATGCACAAAATGCTGCGGCGCCCCGCGAATTTCCCAGATGCCCTCATCCGGCCGGTCCCAGTTTTTTTCCAGATGCTGCAGAAAGGCCTGACGGATTCCCTCGCGCTCGGCCGGCTGTTTCAGGCCACCCTTGCGCGCCTGGGCCAGCACATCGGCCAATTCGCCATAGATATCGAGCTGCAACTGCTGCGCCGCGGCGTTGCCAATGCGGACCGGCCGCGAATTGCGGTACCCGGCAAGATGGGTCAGCTCGATCTCATCCAGCCTTTTGTCGCCCATCACGCTGTACATGGTCTGGAGTTGTTCCGGCGCGCCGGCGATCACCCGCATCAGCCAGTCCTGCCAGACCTTGGCTTCATCGATAAAGCCGGCATTGAGAAAGGCCAGCAGCGTGAAAGTGGCGTCACGCAGCCAGCAATAGCGATAATCCCAGTTACGGGTACCGCCGATCTTCTCCGGCAGCGAGGTCGTCACCGCCGCGACAATACCGCCGGTGGGCGCATAGGAGAGGCTTTTGAGCGTCAGCAAAGAGCGCATGATTTTCCGCCGCCATTTGCCCTGGACGCGGCATTTGCCGGACCACGCCGCCCAATATTTCTGCGTTTCCTCCAGCGCAATATCGGCATCCACCACATCGGCGATGGCACGGTAAGAGGGGCTATAGCTCATCACAAACGGCATGCGCTCGCCCGCCCTTACCGTGAATTCGGCGACGGAATGCATGTCCTTGCCCTGCAGGTCGGCGGGGGTGCGCAGGGTGAGCAGATGCGGCCCGGCCACCGCCGTATGGGTCTTGCTGTCCACGCGGCGCATCCAGGGAATGGTGATGCCATAGTCGAAACGGATCACAAGTTCGGTCCGCATATCCACATGGCCGGATAGCCCTTCGACCAGGCGGACCAATGTCGCGTTGCCGGCACGGGGGGGCATGAAATCCAGCAGCCGCGCCGTGCCGGTGGCGGTCGTAAAGACTGTTTCCAGGATCAGGCTATCGCCCAGATAGCAACGTGCGATTTTGCGCGCCGGTTTTCGGGGCGCCACCAGCCAGCGACCGTTTCCGGCATCGCCCAGCAGGGCGGCAAAACAGGCATCGGAATCAAAGCGCGGCAGGCACAGCCAGTCTATCGAGGCGTCACGGCCGACCAGCGCGGCGCTGCGGCAATCGCCGATCACGGCATAATCTTCGATGCGCAGGCGTTCGCCTTTCAAAATGGTCGCCGCCCTACGCTGTCGCTGGCGGCGGACCATTGCGCCCGTTAACGCGGTCATGGCTCACCATTGGCCGCGGCCCGGTCGAGCAGCCAGATGACTTCGCCTTGCGGCTTCAGCGCGCCCGCCGGCAGCGTGGCGTCACCACCGCGGACCCGCGCCACCGCCTCCGCTTTGTCTGCGCCCGACACCAGGAAAAGCGTGACGCGGCTGGATTCCAGGGCGGGATAGGTCAGCGTCAACCGCACTTCCTCGCGGCCTTGGGGTACCGGCGCGACCCAGCGTGTCCGTTCCTGCAATACCGGCTGGCCCGGAATCAGGGAAGCGGTATGGCCGTCATCGCCCAGGCCCAACAGCATCAGGTCGAACAGCGGCACGGCAGGATCAAGAACCGATGCGCCATATTGCTGGCGGAGAATTTCTTCATAGGCATCGGCGCCGCTTTGCGGCGTGCCATCGGTGGGCATGGCAAACAGGGCGCGGGGATGAACATTGCCGCCCGCGAGCAGACTGGCCTGCGCCATGCGGTAATTGCTGTGGGGATGATCCGGCGGTACAAAGCGTTCATCGCCGAAAAACAGCTCGGTGCAGTCCCAGGCCACGTCATTGCGTCGCGCCAGGATTTTGTATGTTGCGCGCGGCGTTCCGCCGCCGGCCAGACAGAAGCGAAATGGCGCGGCACAGCCGCGCATGATATCGGCGATAAAATCGGCGGCGCGGGCGGCAAGGGCGTTCGCGTCATCCAGAACTTCCACGCGACCACCAATCTTCACATGGAAAGAGTCGTTCACTTGATCGCACGCCAGGAACGGCCGTCACGGGCCAGAAGGTCATTGGCGGCAATGGGACCTTCGCTGCCCGCCGAATAATTTGGGAAGTGGCGCGGTGCCACGCTTTCCCAGCCGCGCAGCACCGGCTCGACCACGCTCCAGGCCGCTTCCACCTGGTCGGCGCGCTGGAACAGGGTGGTGTCGCCGATCAGGCAGTCATAGATCAATGTCTCATAACCGACGGCGGGCGCCTGGCGGAACCAGTCCTTGTATTTGAATTCCATCGCCACGCTTTCCAGCGCCATGGCCGGGCCGGGCCGCTTGGCATTAAAGCGCAGGCGGATGCTTTCATCCGGCTGAACCCTGAGGATGAGCCAGTCGGCATCCAGCTCATCCATCGGGGTCTCGCGGAACAGGGCGAATGGCGCGCGCTTGAAGCGAATGGCGATTTCGGTGGAGCGGGTGGCCAGCCGCTTGCCGGTGCGCAGGTAAAAGGGCACGCCGGCCCAGCGCCAATTGTCGATCAGCACCCGCGCCGCAACAAATGTTTCGACGTTGGAATCGGCGGCGACATTCGTCTCGGCGCGGTAGGCGGGCACAGGTTGGCCAGCAACACTGCCGGCATCATATTGACCGCGCACCACGTCGCCCAAACTCAGAGGATGGACCGCCTTGAACATTTCGGCTTTCTTGGCGCGAATGTCCTCGGCATCGAACGACACCGGCGGCTCCATCGCGGTCATCGCCACCAGCTGGAACAGGTGATTGGGCAGCATGTCGCGCAGCGCCCCTGTCTTTTCATAGAAATTACCGCGCCCCTCAATGCCGATGCTTTCGGCTACCGTGATCTGAACATGGTCTATGCGGTCGCGATTCCAGATCGGTTCAAACAAGCCGTTGGCAAAACGCAGCGCCATGATGTTCTGCACCGTCTCCTTGCCCAGGAAATGATCGATGCGGTAAATCTGCTCTTCCGAAAAATATTCCAGCAGGCATCTGTTCAGCGCCCTGGCCGAGGCCAGGTCATGGCCGAACGGCTTTTCCACGATCAGGCGGCGGAAGCTTTTTTCGGACTGTTTCGAGAGCCCTGCCTTGCCAAGCTTGCCGGCGATAGGAGCAAAGAATCGGTCCGCCACTGCCATGTAGAACAGCACATTGCCGCCCAGACCGTCCTTTTTGTCCAGTTCGGCAAGCAGATCGGCCAGCTTTTTGTAGGCGCCATCATCCTCAAAATCGCCCTTGAGGAAATTCATTTGCCGGCCGATGGGCTGCCAGAGTTTTTCGTCCAGACTGTCATTGTTTTTCGCCAGCGTATCGCCAAGGAACCGTTTCAGCGCGCCCTTCCAATCCTCGCTGGTCTTGTCGTTGTGATCCACGCCCACCAGGGCGAAACGCGGCGGCAGCATGCCGGTGCGGGACAGATTGTATAACGCCGGCACGATCAGCCGCTTGGTCAAATCGCCATTGGCGCCGAATATCACGATGGCCGTGGGCGGCGGCGGCTGCTTGTGGGAAAGCACCGTCACTTGGTCCTTCCGCTTTTTTCAAGGGAAGACGGGGCGGACTCGACATGGCCGCCGAATTCATTGCGCATGGCCGACAAAAGCTTTTCGCCGAAACTGTGTTGCAGGCGGGAGCGGAAACGGGTGAACAAGGCCGCCGTGATCACCGGCGCCGCCACCGCCTCTTCGATCGCGGCATTGATAGTCCAGCGGCCCTCGCCGGAATCATCCACCGCGCCGGTGAAATCGTCCAGGTTTGGCGATTTGGCCAATGCGATGGCGGTGAGGTCCAGCAGCCAGGAAGATACCACGCTGCCGCGCCGCCAGACTTCTGCGACATCGGTCAAGTCAATCGCGAAACGCTCATCTTCGGGAAGCTCCGCGCCGGATTTCCCGCGCAGGATATCGAAGCCCTCGGCATAGGCCTGCATCAGGCCATATTCGATGCCGTTATGCACCATCTTGACGAAATGGCCGGCGCCCGCCGGTCCGGCATGCATATACCCATTGATCACGCGCGGATCGCGGGCTTCGCGGCCCGGAGTCCTGGCAATCACGCCCACGCCCGGCGCCAGCGCCGAAAATATCGGGTCAAGCCGGTCCACCGCCGCCTTGTCGCCGCCGATCATCATGCAATAGCCGCGCTCCAGGCCCCAAACGCCGCCGGAGGTGCCGCAATCCACATAGAGAATATTTTTTTCCTTCAGCACTTTGGCCCGGCGGATATCGTCCTTGTAAAACGTGTTGCCGCCGTCAATCACCGTGTCGCCCGGCGAAAGCAAATTTCCCAACTCGGCCACCGCATCTTCGGTAATCTTGCCGGCCGGCAGCATCACCCAGACCGTGCGGGGCGGCGCCAGTTTGCCGACCAGATCGGCAAGGCCGGCGGCGGCCCCGGCGCCGGTCAGTGCCGCCACCGCGCTTGGCGAGCGGTCAAAGCCCACGACCTTGTGGCCTGCCGCCATCAGACGACGGCCGATATTGGCGCCCATCCGGCCCAAGCCGATAATGCCGATCTGCATGAAATCTCCCTAAAGGCCAATATCGAGTCAAATATGCCGGAATATGGCATAGCGCGGGCCTTCGGGGAACGCCGCGACGGGGGACCGGTTCCGCCGTTCAACCGGTTCGGTTCACAATGCCAGCAGCGCGCCGCGTTCGAGCGATTGGGACATCATGGCCAGATCGAGCACAATGGGATGATGGTCGGACGCGCCCCGCTCCAGAACCTTGGACCCCTTGGCGGCAACACCCCGCGCCAGGCAGCGGTCCAGCCTGAGATTGACGATATTGGCGGAGCGATGGGTGCGGCGGCGCGGTCCGATATCGCGAAAGCCCGGCAGCAGGCCCGGGAGCAGTGTCGGGCCGACGGCGTTGAAATCGCCGATGATGGCGGCGGGGCCCTCAAGGGCGCTGGCGATATGCAGAAGCTGCCAGCGATTCAGAAACTGGCCATGCGACAGATGTACATTGGCAAAGCTGATGCCGCTGAACTGCACCAGCTGGGCATGACGCGGCGGCACGCGGCCGGGCAGGACCGAGGCGGGCAGGCGTAGGGCGGTGGTCTGCGGGAATGGCTGAGGGCTCCAGGCCGCCAGACCGTAGATGCGCCGATCCATGGCATGGCGGAAGAAATGCCCGCCCACCAGGCTGGGGAGCGCCGCCACCTCCTCGGTGGCTTCCTGCAGAAAGAGCAGGTCGGGATGGTGGCTTTTGACCAGGCGGGCAATATCTTCGATACCAGCGCCCACCCGGCGCAGCAGGTTCCAGCTGACCACTCGTAATTCGGCGCCTTTGGCGATTTCTCTGGAAACCCGCGATGCCATCAATGGCCCTTTGGCTGCTACACTCTTACCAAACTTGATGACCTTACGACTGGTTTCAAGCAAATTGCACGCCTGCCTG
>Ga0302319_10000690_pt1 | contig 75720 bp, 67 predicted proteins | sample Bog_T0_2_FD_203319 | JGI IMG/M metagenome (GOLD analysis project Ga0302319, IMG submission 203319) | Peat permafrost microbial communities from Stordalen Mire near Abisko, Sweden - Bog_T0_2 | ecosystem: Environmental > Terrestrial > Soil > Wetlands > Peat | place: Sweden: Abisko, Stordalen Mire...
CGACCAACTGCTCAAGTTTGTTTCCGGAGAGGACCTTGGCCTGAGCGGCAAGAGCCAAGGCCTCCGGACTCCAGCCGTGGGAGCCCTCGGAGGATGGGGGAAGATTTGCCATACACGCCTCGCTTTTGGGGCACTTCAGGATCGGTTGGTTCATGGCCAATCCGGTCCAGAGTCTTGTCTCTGTCCAAAAAAACGAATGAGGAATGTTTGTCTATCGCCTGTCTTTCCTGAGACACCCGTTGCGAAAGAGCACCAGATCTGACTCTCACAGGCCGGTACGATCTGGATTCGCACTTGGGGATGCAAGCGACGGGTGTGGTCGCGATTCTCGGACTGTGTTGAGAACAGTCCAGGAATGGCTTGAGACGAGTCTGCCATTGATTGAATTCGCATTGCAAGGGAAACAGGTTCGCAGGATGCGACATTCTTTTCGAACTCAGCTGCGATCTCGCGAGAGAGGGTCACTGACGCAGGTTCTTCGATTTCGGCGACAGCTCTGATCTTCGGCACTCTGCACCAGAACGCCTCCTGCGTATCTAGCGCCGGAAGCGCAACCGATTCAAAATCCCTCCGCCGAGTTGTTCTGACGGACCCTTCCTGTGTCCTTCGTCTTGAATGGCCGTATATCGCGAAATAGAAAACTCACTCCTCCTCAGCGCTGCGGCAGAGCCCAATAGTCTCATCTGAGCAGATCGCACAGGACCTCGTACCGTACTATACAAATCATCTATGCCCGCAATTCTCCAATGGTTGATGCTCGCTTTGGCTGCTCTGGCGGCATCGACACTCGCCGGCGTCACGGGGTTTGGCGGAGCCGCAGTTTTATTACCGGTCTTGATCCTGGTGGTTGGCGTCCGCCAAGCTGTGCCGATTTTGACGGTCGCTCAATTGATCGGCAACGGCAGCCGGGTCTGGTTCAATCGTCGCGATCTGGACTGGCGTGTAGTCGCCTGGTTTGCGTTGGGCGGCGTTCCGATGGCGCTCATTGGTGGATACTTGTTTGCGACCGCCCCGCTGTCGGCTCTCACTCGGCTGCTCGGTGCATTTCTTCTACTCGTCGTGGTATGGCGTCGTCTGAGACCTAAGCGGACAACTTCCTTCCCCGTTCCAGCATTCGCGGGAATTGGCGCTGGCGCTAGTTTCCTATCGGCCCTACTCGGCAGTGTTGGGCCGGTGATGGCGCCATTCTTTCTCGCATATGGCCTGGTCAAGGGGGCGTACATCGGTACGGAAGCTCTCTCAACCGTGGTCATGCACGTCACAAAGCTCTTCGCCTACCGACAGACTTCGATCCTGACGCGATCGGATGTAGTGGTTGGTCTTGCCCTCGGGCCGATCATGATACTAGGTTCATTCTTGGGGAAACGTATCGTCGATCGCCTTCCCGAGAGAGTCTTTGTTGTGATCATTGAAGCGGTGCTGGTTATTGCCGGCCTGACTTTTCTGATCCGAGGCTAGTCCGAACCGCTAGGAATTGGCTTGAGCCGCCTGGGTGGGTGTCGGTTTATACGGGCGCCCATGGCGCTGAAAGACATTGTCGCTCAGATTGATGAGGAGGTTGCACGCCTGCAGCAGGCGCGTTCGCTCCTCGCGGCTTCCGGCATCGCTGTGGCTCTTCCCGCAGTTCGCCGAGGCAGGCCAAAGACGCATGGAGGAACGTCCGCGCTGCTCAAGCCCGCCATGAAGAAGCGGAACCTATCTCCCGAAGGCCGCGCCAGAATTACAGAGGCCGTGAAGCGACGCTGGGTGAAGCAGAAAACTGGTAAGAAGGGAAAGGCATAGCAGTCTCGCGATCACTCTTTTGGACGCGATTTTCGGCCGCCAGTACGCTGTGACTGCTTCTTTTCCGGTACCGAGATAATCACATTCCGTTTATGGCGGACAATCAGTGTGGGAGATTTGCGCGGCGCCCGCACCTTAAGGCCGCCCAGCTTCAGGAATTCCTCGTTATCGGAAAAATCGAAAAGACACTGTTGAGAAACCGACAATGCCGCAGCAAGAAGAGAAAGTGTCTGCTCTCCTACCCAACTCTTTCCCCGCTCAATATTGCTGATTTGATCCTCTGAGAGATCGGCCAACTCCGCTAGTTGCAGTTGGCTCAGCCCCTTGTCCAGACGAAGCTTTCTAATCCGGATACCAAATTTGGGCTGCACAATTTCCACACAGAAAAGTGTGGAGAATTTGACATTTTCAAAACACCGAGCGATATTACGGGTTATGATCCTCGTAGATTGGGGGATCAATGCGTCTTGGAGCTTCGTTCTGGCGAGAAATCGAAGAAATCCCGGACGGGGATGCCCAGCGTAATTGAAAATGCCTCGATCGACTCGAACGATGGGGCGTTTATGCCTCTTTCTACAAGACTTAGGAAATCAACCGAGATATCGAGGAGCTCTGCGAACTGCTCTTGAGTCATTTCTCGATTCTTGCGGAATGAACGCAACTTCTTCCCGAATTGTTTCCGCAATGTCGACACAAGTAAAGTGTGTCGACATGCAGCGAGCATTAACACCGAGCATCACTACGGATTTTGTTCTCTGTGTCGGTAGAACTGACTCCATCACAAGGATCTTGGCACTCCAATCGTTTCGCCAGTACAGTCCCTGGGATCAGCCCGAGAGGCATTATGAGTTCCGAAGCAGCCTATTTTCCGGATGCACTGGCTAGCGCGTCTGAAGCGCGTAGAGCGCCAGACCCTGCATCTGAGAGCCGATCGGAGCTTCTCGATGAAGCACAATTCCATGACGATGCACCAGTTCACCCTCCAGTGATCGTAGTCGGGGTTCCTGAAACATCAGACGAATCGCTTCTGGAACAGGTTCGAGAGGGGGCCAAAGACGCGCTCGGCGTTCTTTTCCGCCGCTATGCTCGTGCCGTGCGCAATGTTGCTTACCGGATTCTGAGGAACGAGGCGGAAGCGGACGATCTGGTGCAGGAAGTCTTTCTGTTCATCTTCCGCAAAGCCGCGCTTTTCGATAGCGCCCAATCGGCAGCGGCTTCGTGGATCATCCATGTGGCCTACCATCGGGCTTTCGACCGGCGCCGCTACCTGAATACGCGCCATTTCTATTCCACTCAGGAACTGGACGACACTTCCCTGCGCCAGGCCGACAAAAGAGAGGAGATCCAGTTCCACTCGCAGTCGATGGAGGGTATCCTTGGAAAGCAGTTGATGGCGCGGTTTGATGCCAGGCTCACCCCGGAGCAGAGGGAGACCATCCAGCTTTACTTCTTTGAGGGGTATGCTCTCAAGGAGATAGCTGAAGCCACGGGGCGGTCCCTCGTCAACGTAAGAAGTCACTACTATCGCGGGTTGGAGCGGATGAAGAAATACGTTCTACCCGAAAAATTGCGGTCAAAGTGAGTAAGACACCACAAAACGGCTCTGCACAGGGAGCTTGGACGCTGCCGCTCGATCCTCATCATGAGTTCGAGTCGCTCTGCGCGCTCTCGACGACAGGCGAATTAACAGCGGAGGAATGGGCGCGGCTCACCGAACACCTGGCCCACTGCGACGCCTGCCGAGAAGCCAAGCGTCAATATGAGCAAGTGATCTCGACGACAATGCCTGCGCTGGCTGTGGAGTCCCTTGCGGAACAGGAGGAGGAGAGCGCGCCTGGTTCATGGTCGATCGAAGAGGCTGAAGCCCGGCTGATGGAATCGCTTCAGGACGAACCGGTGCCGGTACGCGCAGCTTCTGTCTCTTCATCCTCATTAAGGTTCATCTCGCGCTGGAAACCCGCGCGCCGCTACGCCATGGCTGCATCCATTCTGCTGGCTTGCGGCTTCGCCGGCTATCGAATCGGTGTTCTGCGCGAACGTGGTTCAGTAGCGGTCCATGTGCCGGCGACTTCGTTGGCGCCAAGTAACCCAGCCCGCATGAATCCTCCCGCATCCATCCCTACTCCTTCATTGGCAAAGAAGATCACCTCGGAAGACAGCCAAGCCGGGGCGCCGCGAGACCAGCTCCGCATGAGCGAAGTGGAACTGGCCAAGCTGAAAGGGCAACTCGCTCAACTGGAAGACGAACTGACAAAACGGAGTGCCGACCTCGATCGCAGTATTGAGGCTCGGGCGGATCTGGACCGGCAGTTGGCCCTAGCGCAGGCCAACCAACAGAGCCTGCAAACAAAGCTCAACCAGACCAGCGAACAGCCTCCCCAGTGGACTCCGCAGTCGCTCGAACTGAAGACGCAAGTCAGGGACCTCACCGCTGCGCTCGCGGACAAGGACAGAGAGATTGGAGAAGAACGGGAGTTGCTGCAACATGACCGCGACATCCGGAATCTGATTGGCGCCCGCAACCTTTACATCGCCGAGATCTACGATGTCGCAAAATCCGGAGACACGCAGAAGCCCTTCGGGCGTGTCTTCTACACGAAAGACAAATCGCTCATCTTCTACGGCTACGATCTCGACCAGCAGCGGGGTGTCCGGAAGGCCAGCACATTTCAGGCGTGGGGAAGCCACGGAGCCGACAGACAGCACGCTGTCAGCCTGGGTCTCCTCTATCAGGACGATGCCAACCAGAAGCGCTGGGTGCTGAAGTTTAATGATGCAAAGACGATTGCCAAGATCGATGCTGTGTTCGTGACGGTCGAGCCAGACGGCGGGAGCGCGAAGCCAACCACCAAGCCGCTTCTCTTCACCTACCTCCGTCTCGACCCCAACCACCCCTAGCAACGCAGTTCACTGCGATCCATGGATTCGGTGCGCTATGAAATCAATCCTTCTCGTAGACGATGAAACGCTCATCTGTGCTGAGTTCAAACGGACTCTTGAAGGCTTCGGATTCCAAGTGTCGACAGCTCATACTCTAGAGACAGCGCTGCGTTCGATTCGAAAAACGCAATTCGATGCGATCCTGCTCGAATTCAATCTCCGATCTGAACGCAGAGCCCATCCGACAACGGGAAATGGCGTTAAACTGGTTCGCCAGCTTCGCGCGATGCATGTTGCTGTTCCCGTCCTGATGTTCACGGCCATGACCGGAGAACCGTACGAATCTGCTTCCCTCGAAGCGGGTGCCGACGAACTCATCTCGAAGACCGCCGGAATTCCTTCCCTTGTTTCTCGTGTTCGCGCACATATTCGCAGGCGCGAACGCAATTTGAGAAAAGCGTCAGCGGGGACCAGTAGCCGCAGTGTCTCCAGATCTCCTGAATCGACGCGCACGCGGCGCGCGACTAAAGCCTCGGAATAGCGCTCTTTGCTCAAAGGGCCGCCCAGCAGAAACACTCCGAACAAAAGCCCATCATGCACATAGAACGGCACGGCTCCCCGCTGCCATCAAGGCGGTGAGTCGGAAATTTGGTTTGCACACGCAGGCATAAAGCTCGGCCCAATCCCTCCAACCGTCTCCATTCCGCACATCCGATATGCCGCACTCGCTCTGCACGCGCCGGAGCAGTCGGTAACAATCGCCGTCACAATTGTGCCGCCTCTTCCGTAAGTGAGGTGAACAACCATCCCTTGCGCCCGTTTGAGGAGTCCCACTTGAAACTCTTTCATAGCCTTCTGCTGCTGTTGCTGACTCTCAGTGTATCGATGCTGCTCGATGCTCAATCGACCAGCGCAACCCTCAGCGGCGTTGTCGTCGACCCAACTGGAAAAGTAATCCCGGACGCGGAGATAGAGATTGTGAATGATGCGACTGGAGTGCTCTATTCGAGCGCGACGAATCAAGCCGGCATCTACACGACCACGATTCTTCCGCCAGGCCAGTATCGAGTTCAGGTATCGAAGACTGGTTTCAAGACCCTTATCAAATCTGGAATCGTTTTGAATGTGCAAAGTGCTATGGCGCTTAACTTCACTTTGCCACTAGGTGCAACTTCAGAGAGCATTACTGTGGAAGCAGAAACTTCCCCGATCAACACGACTGACGCATCGGTGAGCACAGTGATTGATCGCAATTTTGTCGAGAACATGCCCCTGAATGGGAGGTCCTTCCAGGATCTTCTGACACTCTCGCCGGGTGTCTCTCAAGTGCCGGTCAGCGCGTACGGAGGCGTCGGCTATAGCGGCGAGATTGTTGTCAATGGCCAGAGAACGGAGGCGAACTACTTTACAGTCGACGGTGTCAGCGTAAATACAGGCGTATCTGCTGGCTCTACCGGCCAGGGTGCAGGGGCTGCCGGAGGGGTAGCTGGAGAAACAGCTCTCGGTACCACTCAGAGCTTGGTTTCGATCGATGCACTTCAGGAGTTTCGCGCGACGACTTCAACTTATTCTGCTGAATTCGGCAGAACGCCGGGCGGGCAATTTTCGTTTACAACGCGCTCCGGCGGGAACGAGTTTCACGGTTCTGGCTACGACTACCTTCGGAACGATGCCTTCGATGCAAGCAACTGGTTCAATGACAATCTTGCTCAGCCGAAGGGAAGAGAACGGCAGAACGACTTTGGTGGAACGGTGGGCGGGCCAGTGCTCGTCCCACATCTTTACGATGGAAGAAAATCGACGTTCTTCTTCGCCTCCTATGAAGGCTTGCGCCTTGATTCACCCCAAGCGTCACAGCGGGTTGGAGTTCCGGATAATACTCTGCGGCAAAAAGCGCCTGATGCGCTGCAGCCTGCGCTCAATGCCTTCCCAGTCCCGAACGGAGGGGAGGATGGCTTGAACGATGGCCTTGCTTACTATATTCAGAGCATCTCTTACCCGTCCCACTTGGACAGCACAAGTGTTCGGGGCGACCGCCATCTTACGGACCGCTGGAATGTCTTCGGTCGTTATGCATCTACATCCTCCACAAACACTTCCTACACGGAAGCTATAGAAAATCTCACGACCGCTGGCGTCCGAAGCCTAACTCTTGGGTCAACAAACACGGTCGCTCAGCGACAGAGCAATGATCTGCGATTCAACTACACCCGCAATCGAACGGCAATCGAGAGCACCTCCTCGGGGGTCGGTGGTGCTACGCCGCTTGACCCAACTGCTCTTCCGGGATTGGGAGACGGTGGCGCCTCTCTTGCCTTCTATCTCGATTATGGATCGTTCCCTGGCATGTTGCTTCGTAAGACACCCGCGCTGCAATCTCAATACAACATCACTGATACGTACGGCTGGACCCTTTCGAACCATAACTTCCGCGCTGGGGTCGACTGGCGTCGGCTCGGAACACACTTCACGCTCAACAGCCCCGCAGAAGGCATCTATTTTTTCAGTCCTGCGGAAGTCTTGAGCAATGCGGCTTCAGTCGGGATGGCCGTGAACTCTCCCGTGCCGGAAGTTGAACCTGTTTACACGAATTTCTCTTCCTTCATTCAAGACGAGTGGAAAGCGGCACCGCGCCTCTCTGTTTCTATGGGGCTGCGTTGGGACATCAATCCGGCGCCTGTGAGCGGTAGGGGGGCGTCTCCATACACTCTGACTGAGACCAGAGACCTAACGACAGCAATGTTGGCACCCCAAGGCACCTCCCTTTGGAAGACGGATTGGCATGGCATTGCACCCAGACTTGGTATTGCATATCAAGTCAACCGATCATCGGCTAGAGAGTCGGTACTCCGCGCAGGACTTGGAATCTTCTACGACATGGGAAGCGTATTGGGCTCAGCTGGCTATAACGGCATTGGCTTCTCCACCAGGAAAGTCTACAACGACGTCAGCTATCCGATGACTCTCGCTCAAGTGACGTTGCCCACTCCATCGGCACTGCCGCCATACAGCAATACTGTCTACGCATTCGATCCGAACCTGACCCTTCCTTACTCAGGCCAGTACAATGTGTCCTTCGAGCATCGATTTACAAGTACTCAGAGCCTGACGATCGGATATGTTGGATCGGTCGGAAGGAAATTGTTGTCCGAGTTTCTCTATTCTCCAAGCCAGATAGGCAACACGAACTTTACGAGTGCGGGCGGAGTGTACCTCACCGCAAATAGAGCGTCCTCTTCGTACAATTCGCTTCAGCTCCGATATCAAACGGCGCTTTCGCATGGAATACAGGCGCTTGCTTCTTATACCTGGTCCCATTCGATCGACGATGCCTCCGCCAATGCACTCCTTGAGTATCAGTTGCGCGGCAGTTCAGACTTTGATGCGAGGCATCTATTTCAGGCGGCCGTGACCTATCAATTTCCAAGTATGCGTCTGGGGCTAGTTTTCGGCCCAGCCTTGAATCATTGGGCGCTTGATCTCAGAGTCCAAGCGCGTTCAGGCCTTCCCGTCGACATTACCGGCCAGCAGGTTGTCGTCCCGGCGACAGGCGAGCAGTACACATTCCAGCCGAACCTCGTTTCGAATCAACCCCTTTACCTGCGAGGAACTGCATATCCTGGGAAGCGAATCATTAATGAGAGCGCCTTCACGGCAGCCCCTTCCGGCACGGAGGGAGATCTCCCAAGGAACTTCGCCAGAGGTTTCGATAGCGTGCAAGGCGACCTCGCTCTTCGCAGAACAATTTCCGTCCACGAGAGGTTCAGAGTGCAGGTCCGCGCGGAGGCCTTCAATTTATTCAATCACCCTCAGTTCGGAGCAATCTACAGCAATCTGCAATACGGTCCTGGGCAATTCGGATACGCCTTCAACACACTGAACGGTCAACTTGGCGGATTGAACCCGTTGTACCAAAGCGGGGGACCTCGATCTCTGCAAATGATGTTGAGGCTTTCGTTCTAGTGGCATGAACCAAAAAGAGCGAATGCGAGTGAATCGCCCCAAGAAGAATAGGAGATGAAGGTGTCCCAGTCCATCGAGTTTGCGCGACGAAGTGCTCGCAGAGTGAGGTGTAGGTTTCGTTGCGTGATTGCGTCTTTGGCGTCGGTATGGGCGATTTGCTCGATAGGGAATGCCCAGCAGCACCCGGTGAGCGTGGAGGATTGTGTTTCACTTCAGAGAATCACCGAAGGTCCGCTGGTATCCCGCAATGGCCAGGAAGTTGCGTATGTTTCTAAGACACCGGATATTCGAACAAACCAGAACATATATCGGATCTGGTTGCGCTCTCTGCGTACGATTGCAGCTCCGTCAGCCGGGCGCCTTCTGCTGTCTTCTCCGGAGCAGATGTCTCAGGTCAGGTTTGTGCAAAATGGATCTCTGCTGTCGGTTCTTTTGAGCAGGAGTGAGCAGTCACGCCGACCGGGCCGGATTGTCACTATGGATCTTGTCGGCAAACAAGTGGGGTATTCGTTGGATGAACCAGATGGAATTGTTGCGTATTCAATCAGCGAAGACGGCAACACTGTGGCATATCTCTCGCCGACAGCACCTTCGTCGCACGATCTGCCGTCTCTCGATGTCCAACTCGAGACGAGGGGCTTCCATCTTCCTGACAGCTATTTTGACAAACTGATGTGGAGCAAAGGGGCACTGGGCGTTGGCAGGTTCGCTCTGTGGATTGCCCGCAGGGACAACAGCGAGGCGAACTGGCAAAAGACACGAGTCACTCCTCCGGCTGATGCGCTGCCGCCGGGAAACCTCTTCAATGAGTTCGAATATGCGTATAACCCAAGCCTCGCTCCGGACGGGAGGTACCTGGCCTTCGGATACCGGATATTGAATCCCTCCGAGCGCTGGCTCAAGAACCGCACGGTTGCTGCCTATCGGCACGATTTCGCCGTGCAACCACTGGGAGTGGGGCTCTATGACATCAAGAGTGGGCACTACGTGGACCTTCCTGCCATCCCGTTTCCTTTTTCCGTCATCTCCTGGTCCAATGATAGTTCGGCATTCGCCCTGCTGTCAGCCGCTCCGGTGGGCAGCAAATGGGAAGGCCAGGATGCTATCGCGCATACCGGGCCGAGGGCCCCAGAGAGCTTTCACTTCTTTGCAGTCAACGTGCACTCACGCGAAGTCTCCGAGATCCTCAGGCCAAACCAAGCACAGAATGCTCCATCGGTGATTGCTTGGGTGCACGCGGATTCCGATCTGCTGATTGAGACCAACAGGGCTGAGAAGGCCATTATTAAACTGACCCTCGATGGGAATGAGTGGAAGGAGGAAAGCAATGTCTCATCTCTTGCCCATACGAGTCTGACGCAGAGCGTCACCGCGGACGGTCGTCATTTCGTCGGCCTCCATGAGGATTCAAAGCATCCGCAGGATCTGTGGTGCGCGGACTTGGCTCAACCCGGTGCCGATGTTCAACTCACGGATTTAAATCCTGAGGTATCGACGTACAAGTTGGGTGACATTGAAGACATTGCGTGGGAAAACAAGTTTGGCGCATTGGTTCATGGGAAGCTGATTATGCCGCCAGGCCATACTGGCACTAAACGGTATCCATTCGTAATAATGTTGACATGGCCGGATGAGGACTTTGTCTGCGATGGGCATTTTACGACGGCCTTCCCGCCACAACCGCTGGCAAGTGCGGGTTTCGCCGTCGCGATATTCAATGTGTATGACACGCTTGGGCAGGGGGCAAATCAGCCCGCCGGACCTCCGCAGACCAAGGAGGCCGAATCGATGATGGCCAGCGTTGAGAGTCTGATCGACTTTCTTGACAGGAAAGGAGTGATTTTGCGAGATGATGTCGGCATGATGGGATTCAGTCGGTCAAGTTGGAAAGTCGACTATTTCCTGACGCACTCTAGCTACAAAATTAGGGCTGCATCTTCCGCGGATGGTGGGCTGGGAAACTATGGAAACCTGTGGACAACGGACGGAGGACCGGCCAGCCAAGAGGTTGCCAGGAGCTATGGGGGGCTGTTTTTTGGGGTCTCGCGATCTGCATGGCTCGCAGGCTCGCCGGCATTCAATGCCGATAAAGTGTCCACTCCTTTGTTGATGGAGTATACGGGCGCCGAAGGCCGATTGGACCAGCCCATCGGTGCCTACGAATTCCACGCTGCTCTGCTTAGCCTCAAGAAGCCTGTCGACTTATTCTTCTATCCTCTCGGAGCTCATCCGTTGGCCACCCCGTTCGAGCGGGTCGCATCCCTGCAGAGAAACGTGGATTGGTTCAGATTCTGGATGCAGGGGTACGAGGGCATAGCTCCGAATTATGATCCGGACCAATATGCCCGATGGCGGAAGTTAAGGGATAGTAGCCGCGGTGTCGACAGAGCAGAGCAATGATGACTTTCGTTCAACGAGTATGACCGAGAAAAGGTTTGGCCTGACAATTTGATGATCCGGATGACACGGGCACATTCGGTTGAATGTGCCCGCGCCTCCAGGTGCCTACTCGTCGAGATCGTAGGCCATGCCGCTCGTGCGTGTTGCGTCATTGGGATTCGCATCCGCAACGAGGTTGATGTTCTTGTCGTGGGCACCCTGAATCGCGGAAGAAGCTGCGCCCAGAGAGATCACTGCCGGTTTCCGATAAGTCACCATGATTCTCATCCTCCTTTCTTTGAGATTTGACACCAAAAATCAATAGAGATACGAAAGATCGTGTTGTCCGAAACTAAGTGTCCTGGCATCTAGAATCTATCCGCAAGGCTACAGCCCTTTCTCGGCACTCTGTTTGGGAGCTCGATCATGCGCATGACTCGTCCGTGTGATTACTGTGCGCGGATCAGTGGTAGGAACCGTGATCGTTCCGCATTTCGTTTGCCGCCTCAGCCACTGTTCAATGGCGATTGCCGTAGTGAGTGGAAGGCCTTCGACGACCAGACCGTGTTGAAGAGCGAGAATCCGTTCGTGAAGAAGGGAAACATCGAAGAGCACACCGTCGGAAAGCCAGGGTTCCTCGAACATCTGCTCTATCAGAGCGTTTTGTTCCTGCAGGAGGCTAAGCGTGCTTCTATAGCCAAACCATTTCGTTTTCCGGTAAAGAACCAGATCCGGTACGATCCCTCGCAATGAGCGTCTCATCAAGGATCTTCGTTCGCGCGGACGGATCGTCTGTGTTCGAGGGATGCTGGCCATAAATTCATACAACTGCCGGTCAAGATAGGGGTACCGTTTCTCGGCAATTCCTATGAGGGGCGGGTCGATGCACGAGAGCATGGATGCCAGCGAATATCTGGTCGATTCCGCGCATAAGTGCGCAGGGGATGTCGTTTGCCACGATGAAAAGTTCTGCAGTGTGAAGTCCGGCGGGCCCGCTATCTGTAGAAACCAATCGAGCTGAGCCGAGTGCTTGGTAAAGGATTCAAGGGATGATCGGGCACGGCAGAGTCTCCAAGTATCCTTGGCAAGCGCAAGGAGAGTTTTCCTCCTCGCGAGGCTCCATTGAAACAATGAGCGCAAAAGAGTCAGTATCCTTGCGGCGAACAGGTGCTCTGCAAGTTCAAGCGCTTCAAATTGAACACCGCCAAGGAATTCATCCCCGCCAAGACCGGAGAGAATGACGCGTGACCCGCTTTCGTTCTGAACTGCACTGAGCAACGCGGCCCAGCGGAGGGACTTTTGAAAATGGCCGGGTCTGGCCGCGAAGTATTCTTCGGGAAGTGGAAGGAAGGCTTCGCACTGCGTCTGCCGATTGAAATCAGAGACCGAAATATGGTGTCCGGCAATACCCCTGTGCTCCTCAATGACGGAGATATAGGGGCGTTCGTCTCCGCCTGGCTCATCTGGGTTGTAGTAGGAGATAGTCGCAAGAACGGAACCGCCCTCTTGGGCGCGAATCAGGTCTGCCATGCAGACGATGGAACTTGAATCGAGTCCGCCACTCAGTTCAGCTAATACGGGACGATCGGTGCGAACACGTCGGTATACGGATTGCCGGAACAGAAAACGAAAGTGTTCTTCGTATTCTGTGTCGGTGCGATAGCGGATTTTGGCAGTTGGGTCGAGAGCCCAATAGCGCGTGGTATCAGCCTTACCTCCGAGGTGAAATGCAACAAAGTGTGCTGGAAGAACAGCGCTAATCTCTCGAAAAGGACTTGTCCCCAGGGGAGGGTAGGGCGAGATGCAGCCCTGAAGATAACGCAAGTCCGCCGTCATGGGTCGGGGGGTGTTCACCGCCAAAGGTTCGAGTACTGAGCACCATTTGACCCCATCCTCTTCAACTTTGTAATAGAGGGTGCGAGTTCCAAAGCAATCTCGTGAAAGTAGCAGCGTTCTTTTGGCCTCGTCCCAGAGCGCGAGGGACCAATCGCCAAGAAGGCGAGCAAAGCAATGCACTCCCCATTCCGTGTACGCTGCACAGACAAGTTCCAGGTCGGTCCCCGTATCCTGGAATTTTCGACTGACGGCAGCGCAGATCTCTTCACGGTTATCCAAACGTCCATCCCAGGTGAGAATGCATCCATTGCGCGAGAGCGGCTGGCTCTCGAAGTGCGAATTTGGTGTCGTGTGAAATGCGCGGTAGGCCATTCCGAGATTTCGACCAAGGTATTCTCCTCCGCCGTCGGGACCAATGCGGTCGATACCCTGCGAGAGCGCTATCAATTCTGTTCTGCTGACGCGATCTCTCGGGTCGAATTTGAAGATGCCGGCTAAAGCGCTCATCAGCACACCTCGAGCACTAGAAATGTTTCACGCAATGCGAGTCGGTCATTGATAATGTGGCCGCCGACCTCTACCCATGCATGAGCCTTAAATGGCATTTTTTGCACTCCTATCACCATGTGAGCTGAGACCCCCTTGTCTCGAAGCAACTTTACGAGAACCGCTGAGCGCTGAAGGCAAAGTGCCTGTTTGGGGTAGAGACAGCAGGCGACATCAAGGGCGAAGGTGATACCCTCCGTAGCGTTTGGGGCACTTGTCCCTTGCCGCAGTGGGAAGTTTCTGACGCGCCGGTGCAGAGAAGCAAAGTCGTGTCGCGACATAAAGATGTCATGAGCAATGAGGCTTATATAAGCCCTAAGAATGAGCGGAGTCCTGGTCATGGAAACATCCTTCCAAGGATTTGATATCGAGTTCAGTGATTAGGAACGTGAGACGATCTGTAAGAGCGCGAATACGTTCTGCGAGCGGCAGGACAGATTTATGCCCACGTGTGTCGGTGTAGTCCAGAAGGACTGGGTGACGCTGGTCTGTCGTTGATTTCAATCGTGCGATCATCTTGCGCGCATGGAGCGAGTCGCAGCGTTTATCGCGATCACCGGAAATGATGAGGACTGCTGGGTAGTGCGCTCTCCTATCGACGCGGTGATAAGGGGAGAGCCTGTAAAGGGCGGCGAACTCATCCGGATTTTCGGGGGAGCCAAGTTCTGCTACAAAACCGCGGGCTACGCCGAACAGGTGAAAGCGCGTGAGATCGGTGAGCGGACCGAGGACCATTGCTGCGCGGAACAAATTTGGTTGCTGGGTCATCGCGCAGAGTGCCAGCAGGGCACCAGCGCTCTGTCCTGCCAGTCCCAACTGCTCCGGCGTGGTGTACTCGCTTTTGATCAACCACTCGGAGGCGGAAATCAGATCATCGACCGAAGTTTGCTTGTACTGTTTCTGCGCTGCATGGTGCCAGTTCAGTCCACCTTCCCCTCCACCGCGCACATGAGCTGTAGCGCAAGTAAAACCAGCCTCAACCAAAATCGTCAGCAATATGCTGAACTTTGGAGTTGTGCTGACACCGCCCCCTCCGTACGCGCTCAGAAGAACTGGGCGGGCTCCGTTGGCATTTCGAGGATGGATCAGAGTGAGCGGTATCGCTGTTCCGTCTCTGGACGGATATGTGCGGACTTCGATCTCAGAGGCTTCCGGTCTAACGAATTTTGGCTGCTCCCACCACAATTGATGCTGGCCTGTGATGAGATTGACAGCACAAATGCTCGAAGGCTCGGCAATGTCGCTGTGGGAATAGAAAAGACGGTGGCTGCAAACATCAACTAACCCCAAAGTGGACGTTCCGGACGCAGGGTAGCTGATGGTTCGTACAAGCTCACACGATTTCGAATAGACACGGGTGATCATGCTGCTGCCGGCGGTATAGTGGATTACCCAGAGTTTGCCATACCGACTCCAGGAGTGAAGCCGTTCGGCTGTCTCCGGGAAGAGTTCGTTCCAAGCCTGGGGATACGCATGCTCTGGCGAGATGCGGACAATTCTCCCTCGCGGAGCTGCATGAGTTGTGCTGGCTTCGATGGTGTTGGCCGAGAAACGTGGTCCGAAACTTGCACCGGAAAGACGGAGGATCTCATGTGGAAGAGTAAGAAGCGGAAAATCGTGAATGAGAAATCTTGTCTGAGGAACGGACTCAAGAGAAACGATGAGGTAGCCTAGCGCCGAGCCATCTTCTGCGCCTTGTAGGATGAGGCGCAGAGCGGGGCCATCGCCAGCGTAAAAGACCTCGATATCTTCCTGTTGATCGCGACCGAATTCATGGCGCCTGACCGCTCGACGATACTGATACCGGCCTGTCGATTCTTCGTGAACATAGTAGAAGCCGCTTGCTCCCTTATCGAAAACCATACCCCGGTAGAATCCGCGGGGGAGGCCATCTTCGAGCAATACCCTCTCCGCCAAATCGTAGATGCGGATTTCCTGTAAATCTTCGCCACCGGTTCGAACGCCGAATACAAGATAGCGGCCGTCCGGCGAGACCTGAAGAATCGCGAGGGATGTATAGGAGTCCCTGCCTAGCATCGTCACAGAGATGAGCAGCTTTTCCATATTTTTCTTGTCCCGGTAATAGATCGCCTTCTGTTCTTCCTTGGCCTCTCGCTTCAGGTAGAGAAGGCCGCCATGCTGATCCGGTACTGGGAGATCAACGCTGGCAACAGTGAGCAGTTCTGCGACACGACGCTCGACTCTGGATCTCAGTTCCTTATGGTGGTCAAGGTATTTACGATAGGACTGTTGCTCCATTTGAATGAAAGAACGCGTCTCGGGCGACTCCTGCTCCTCAAGCCAGCGGAACGGGTCCTCGACTTCGACTCCGTGTAACACCTCGCGTACGGGCCCCCGTGCAGGGAAGTATGTTCTCCTGGTCGATGTCATGCACTCACCTCCACTGCATGTTCAAGTTCTCTCCTGGTCCGCCGCAGCAGGGACCGGATGAGCGGCCATGCTTGCGCAGGGTCTGGTCGATTGCGGCTTGCGTCCCAGGCGATCAGCCCGTAAACAAATGCTCCGAATGTTGGCGCAAGCGCAATGATCTTCTTGAGTTCCGTGGGACGCACGTATCCGTTCCAAAGAGCGGCATAATGGGAACGAAGTGCTGCTTGATTTCGAGCGAATATGGGATTGGACCTTGCGAGGTCGGCCAAGAGATGTTCCGTGCACAGGAAGGGGTGGCCAATGTAGGTCTCGGCCCAATCCAAGAAGACCGGCCCCCCGCGCGTCGCGAGAATGTTCCCATGCCCAATATCGCCATGTATCAAAGTCTCCGGTATCCCCGCATTCATGAATTCATCGAGTGCCGACTCCAACTGATTTCGCAATTGAAGGAGCTCTCGGCCGGAAAGCGGTTTGGATTTGGTGGAGACTTGCGCTTCCATAGCGCATAGCGCCTCTTGAAAGAAGGGCTCAAAGTGCGAGCGGATCTGTGCGCATGTCCAGTTCTTTGCTCCCAGTGTAGATAGAACATCAACATCGATAGCCAGTTCCCTTTGCATGGCGGCAAGAGCTGTAAGTGCCCGCTCACATTGATCCATCGAGGTCGATTCATTCAGCGGTATACCATTGACATCCTCCATGAGCCATCCATTCCATTCGGGAATCGTGGCAAGTATCTTCGGTAAATAGGCAGGGAACCGCCGAGCCAGCTCAGCGGTTAAGGCGTACTCGCGAGTGTTCGGCTCGCCCACGGCCTTGAACCATACCCTGCGGCCAGAGGCATCGGAGAGAGAGAGCAAGCAGAAGTCAGTTCCTTGGTTCAACTGTCGAATGATAGGCCAGTCGCAAAGGTCTTGATGACTCAAGACCTTTGCCAGTAGCTTTTCAATCGAACCAGGTTGTGCGAACCTTCCAAGTTCGCTCGCCTCGCCCTTCATGATTCTTAGAACGGTGGCTCGTTCTTCATCGGTAAGTTCGCTCGAAGCAATCTCGTCGAGCGCAACGGACAAAAGCCCACCTGACATTGCCTGCTGTGTGCCGATGATCTCAAGGACTGCGCAGTAGCTGAACACTTCGTCACCAGGAAGGGAGGCGAGTTGGACGGTGCAAAGGCCGTACCTTTGATTGATGGCTTCCGTAAGCGCTGCGGCAACTCGCGTATAGACAGGAATCGATTCACGTAGAAGGTGCGGGCCAGTGGCGCCGGCAATCGCAAGAATCTTCATGGAATGCGTCTCAATCAAGACGATTCGGTATTCGATGCGCTGCGAATTGTTTGCTCTGTCGGTCATCTTACCGTTTGCCTTCTGGATGGCTGGAATCTGACGCAGGGGAATGAACAAGGTTCTTGCTCTTCAGTTCGGCGATAAACTCGTTGACATCTGCCGTCACGACGGCGATCTCTGTCCCGGTTTCCGCTGCAATGGTTTTAGAGATTTCGTCAATCTCATGACCCTTGAGAAGGCGTTCCCAGATAATTGCACCGACTGGATTCAAGCTGAACAATTGATCTTTGCTGATGTCGAGAATGACTGCGCCATCGTGGTCAGCGACTGAGCGGATGTGAGCGGGTATGTCAGCCATGTTTCTCCTCTCCGTATGGAAACGTGCCTGTCCCTTGCGCAATGCACAGTTCCACTTAGCTCTCTGTCGGTGCTATTCGCGGAGGCAGAAAGCAGAAGCAACGCAATTCAGATGGGTCGAGTGGATGGTTCTCAGATGAGCCGGGAGAGTTTGCCATCTTTGTAAATGGCCGCCGGTGTTTCCATGAGCGCAAGCACTGTTCGTCCAACCGTGCGGTGAGTCTGACAGTTCTCATCCTCGGATTCAACAGAAACCGGTTCGCAGGAGGCGACAAAATGAAAAGCGCAGAAGTTGTCCCCGTGGCCAAGCAACTCGACGAATGGCGAACTGTCGCCTATCAATCCTGTGAAGTGCGCTTCTTGTCGCTGTGGATCTTTGCGCGCTCCTTGCGACCCCATTCCGATGGGGACTCGTGCAAGTGGTTCTTGAAGAACCGGTTGAAATCCTGCACACGGTTATAACCGAGGGTCGTCGCAACCACACCGACCTTGGTGGGCGGAAAGATACTCAGCATCCAACGGGAGAAGGTCAAGCGGACCTCGACTTGGTACTGCGCCATGGTCAGCTTGTACTCGCCTGTAAACGTGCGCTCGAGTGTACGCATCTCGACCCCGAGTTCTTTCGCGATGGTCGCCATCCGCAGTTGAACGTTACCGTGAGAAGCAAGGATGAAGTGATGCACAACTCGGGCGGGGCTCTTCAGAAGAACCGCAGATGAGTCAGCTCCAGGCAAGGCTCTCAGTGCCCGGATTTCGGCAATGACATCTTTCTCGATCGGCGACCAGGCGCCGGTAGAGGCGCTTATCACGGCTGTTCCCTCCGGGCAGATGACGAGCGAGTCGGCGATACCGATAAGAGTGAAAATAGCCGTTTCAAGAACTGAGGAAGATTCAGCATTGAATCTCCGCACAGTAGATGCACCAATGAAACGGACGTTTTCCATGAAACGGCTTCTTGCAGGCGTCAGTCTTCTTCACTTCTAAACGGAGCGCAGAATCCGAACCGTGCACTGGCGAGGATGAAACTTCCGCCAATATAGGCAGGAGAATACGGCCTCGTGGAAACGTCAATCGCGGGCTTAGGTCTGTTGCTTATGCGAAACAAGAACAACTTGATCATGCTGAATTGTCGAGACACGGGTTAGAGTTGTGTCACTTCGTCGCAAGGAATCGCGGAGGAGCGACATGCTGGCAGGAAGCGATTTCAGATGGTTGCTCGATCGTCTCGGACTGATGCGCATGAGAATTGTGTTCGGTCTATTGTGCGTGTCCTTCGCGGGCATTGCCGCGACGATTGATCCATTAATGATGCGCAGTTTGATCGACCGGGCTCTACCACGAGGCGACCTGCGATTTGCGATGGAGTTGGCCGGTGGGATCGGCCTTTGCTATTTCGGCAGAATCGCTCTCTATACGATGGGTTCGCTTGTCAATTTCTCCATCGCCCAGCACTGTATCCGCGATCTGCGCATCGCTCTCCTCGATCAGATGAACCGGCTTTCGGCCGACTATCACGAGCAGACGCCGACAGGCGAGAAACTGACACGGATTGAACGCGATGTCGACGAGATCGCGAATCTGGGCGCAGAAACCGCCAATCAGAGCCTACGAGCCGTCCTGTTCTTCGTGCTCAACCTGGCGATGATGGCCAGGTTGAATCTGCCCATGACTCTGACCGCTTTGCCTCTGATGCCGCTATTCGCCATCATCCAGCGACGGTTCAGCGCGTTATTGAAGACGAGAGCTGATGAGGCGCGTAGCGAAGTCGACGTGGCAGCCAGCATGTTGAACGAGCACCTTGCAGCAATCCCGCAGATTCAACTTCTCGGCGCCGAGGAGAGATCCGCGCATCAGGCTCGATCTCTGTGAGAGGGGATGCTGCGAGCGCAGTGGGTTCAACGGCGAACGCAAATGGGGTTCAGCCTGTCGATCAGCGCTGTTCTGGTTGTACTCGCTCTTGGCAGCGCCAAGGTAGTTGCCGGCACCCTGACTATCGGTGGTCTGGTGGCGTTCTACGCTTATAGCACACGGGTGTTTGATCCAATCAGCTCGGCGATGGACCTTTATGCACGCCTCCTGACGGTTGGAGCAAGCATTCGCCGGGTGCGCGAACTGCTCGTGCTTGAGCCCAGCGTACGGGATACCGGAACAATGCGCTTCAACTCGCCCCAACTGCATCGCGGCTTCAGGAGCGAGGATGTGTGCTTCTCGTATGGAGGAAAGCCCGCACTGCTGAACATCATGCTTCGCATTGATCCGGGGGAACGGCTTGCAATCATTGGTGCGAGCGGATCGGGCAAGAGTACCTTGGCTCGCCTTCTTGTGCGCGCCGCCGATCCGGAAGTCGGTTGCATCTTTCTCGAAGAGCACCCTCTCGCGTGCTACACGTTGGCCTCTCTGCGGGACACGGTTCGTTTTGTCCCACAGCATCCGGTGCTTTTTCAAGGGACGATCCGGGAGAACCTGCTGTATGGCAATCCTCTGGCGACGACCACAGACATGCTCCGAACCATTGAGGCGGTCCGGCTTGCGCCTGTGCTCAGAGCACTCCCCAACGGTCTGGACACCCCGCTCGGGCCGGGTGCAGCTGGTCTTTCGGGGGGAGAACGCCAAAGGCTGGCCATCGCCCGTTCGCTCTTAAAGGAGTCGGCCGCACTCATTCTGGATGAAACAACTTCGGCCCTGGACACTCCGACAGAATGTTCCGTGTTTGCGTCCCTTGCGGAATTACGTCCACGTCAAACGCTCATCGTGATCTCGCACCACATCAGCTCACTTATGTGGGTAGACCGCTTCGCTCTGCTTGATCAGGGGAGAATTATCGCAACGGGAGATCACTCAATGCTGTATGCGCAGTCGGCTTTATATCGCACATTGTTCGACGCTTCAGCTCACAACGGAACGTAAGCTGAATTCCTTCGGTCTTGTGTGGCCCCGCCGAGGCTTTCTGAATCCTGGCATTGATGTCCGGTATTCCCCGATCCGAGAAAACCGGTTCCGTTGAGGGCACATGCTCCAGGTACGACTGGATCGATCACTCCAACATGAGCCCGGTATAAGCATCCAGGTCATGCCAAGGAAGCACCGTTCCTTCAGCCTGCACCTGTTCTTAAACAATCTGCCTGGCCACCTCGGGCGCATAGCAAAAGCCGAGCTTCGCCAACTCGCGGAGCGCAGTTGTCTTTCCCGAACCCGGCCCGCCTGATATTACAAATAGATTAGGCTTATTGACCATTGGCTTCGCTAAGGATCACCGCAATGGTGATCAAAAGAATCTCTTCCTGTTAATGTTATTGCGTCCGTGCCACTGCGTTTCAAACCCAGGATAGGCCATATCCCAGAGATCAAAATTGACCACAGAGAAAAAATGAATGGACCGTGCGCAACATTCCACCCTGAACAGCGTCCATACTGGCGTAGGATCATTCCACGCAGGTAGAAGGGACTGCTCAACCCATTGTCGATCAGGGTCCCATTCACGACAGCCGCTAGCGCCGCCGCGAGAGTTCTCCAGACAAGGACGCGGACAAAGATCCTGTATCCATCCTGGAGACAGCTCTTTAGGCCGTGTGCGCTCGGGTTCATCGGACTGGCAATTGCCGTTGTTCTGTTGGGGGGTGGGTACAAGCTGTCACTTTATCAACGCCACGCGGCTTCTTCGTCGCGGGTTCCGGTTGTGAAAATGTTGATGGAGACGCGTAACGCCTCTATCACTGCAATCTTCAAATTTAAGGGCAAGCCGCATCTGGCATATGGTTCACCGGCTCTTTCTGCCCCCCTTCAGCAATGCCCCTGCCTCAACCGGAGCATCGCCTATATTCTTCCCGCCTGTAGACGCCGCGTTACATATTTTGATTTTCTGATTCCATTCCGTTCTCCCCCTTCACTTCGCTTCTCGCTGGCATAGCCAGCATTGCGGTTTTATGCCGGAGTTGGCGCTGTAGCGGCTCACTCTGGAAAGACCCCTGTCTCGAAGCGTTCTCTCAGTGGAGGAACCCTATGTATTCCCGCTGGTTTCTGCTCGCAATTTTGCAGGCAGTTACGCTGTATGCCGTTTGGCGGATGGGACGATCTGGAAGCCGCAAACTTCGCGGCAGCGTTCCATTTGCCCCGCCCCTACCTGCCCATATCAGCAGCGCAGCCGAGTCCACAACGAAATGGACCCGGCCGATGAAATGGATCTCAATCGGCAAGTTCGTTGCGGTTCTTACAAAGTGTCGCGATCTCATTGAGGCTGGCCTGAAACCAGGCGCGCAGTGGGTTTCGATTCCGGTCCCGGCGGCGTTCGGGCTTCTCGTCTCTCTGAACGAACGGGAGAACGAATTGAAGTGGCCTCCCGCGGATAGAACTGCTGGGGTCTACGGCGCTTCGAACTTCTGCATCTCGAAGATCGAAGCGAGCCCTTGTATCGAGGGCTCAGCGCCAGTTTATGTTCTGGAAGACGAATTTAGCCTTGCGGAGGGTGCATGAACAGGCTTAGCAATGCCGTTCGAAGCGTCAACGAAGCCGCCATCGGAAGTCTGCCCCAAGGGGAAAGTCGGAGTCCGACGGCGATTCACGTAATGTCTATAGGCCCGATTGATCTCGGGAGCATGGTCCACGATGTGCTGCGTGTCGGCCCGAAGTTCAGTCTCTCCATAGCGCCCGATTGCCGGGATCTGTGGGTGATTCCGAAGCAGGAATCCATTCAGGTGGCGATCCTTCACCACACGCTTTCTTTGTTTGAACTTGAGGATGCAAGCCGGTTTATTCGCCAGCGGTGGCCCCACGCCAGAATTCTGGTACTCCGCATGGGAGAAGGCTTTCTCGACGATAGTCTGTACGACGAGCGTGTAGCGCCGGACGTGGCTCCGGCTGTTCTGCTTATGACCATCGAGCGGCTGACGAGAGAGTGGCGCATATGCAAGCCAACAAGCCTTGAGGTGAACTGACAGAAGATATACGCGGATAAGTGGGCGCAATGAAAATGCCTGCCACTTGCAGACAGGCATTTCCGACCATGACTTTTGAATTTGCATGTTTTCGGAGTTTAGGTACTAAGCAATGAAAACTCAGTTGAAGGTGATTATTAAGCAATGTTGCAAGTTTTGGATTATCCAGGAGTGAGGGCTTTTCCATCGCTCAGACAATGGAGAAGATCGTGAAAACGGGCTGGGAGGGGGAGTGCGTAAACAATGGATTCACCGCTCTGGAGATCGACCGGCTGCGCACCTGTTTTATTGCCTGCGATGAGGCGCTTCTTGGAAGTGCAACTTTTGCGGAAAATGAGGGTTTACTGTGATACTAGATGTAAGCTATGTGTATCCGGTTCGCCTAATCCGGTCGTGGTACATCGTCTCATGCGTATGAATCGCACAAGTCGCCGCACCCCACCCCTCACCGCGATGGGGATATTTCTTTTGGCCTGTGCCGTATTCGGATGGGGCTTACAGTACAAGATATCGCTCTACTGCCAAGCGGATGAGCAGTCGGTTTCAATTCCACACGCAAAATTGCTTTCCGAAAGGGAAAGGCCCGTCTCTAGTCTCGACGGAGCTTCAATTAGTCCCTCGTCTGCGCAACCACAATCGTCGGCGTTTTATCCGCTGTTTTTGATCGTTACTTTGATGTTGGGGTTGTGTCTTTCGGTTGATGTGTGGATGCGTGCCTCAAGAGTAGTTGACGCTATCACTCAGCAGCGGCGTGCCCACTCGAATTTCTTTTCTTTCCGCCCCCCTCCAGTTTCACCCTTCTCCTACTAATCACTTCCTTCCAAGTATCCTGACGGACCCATGTTGATTGACTGGGCCCGTGATGCTCTGTGATGTCTTGGAACACGTCCATTCTATTCGTACTTCAATAGGGGTGTTCACATCATGTCTATGCGATCTTCAACGGTCGTCATCGGGGCAATGTTCCTCGTTGCGCTGCCATGCCTTGTTTTCACTGGCTGCAAAGAAAAGCAGCCTTCCTCTGCTCCTCCAATGACCGCCTCAGTGGCTCCGGTCACACGAGGCGACTTATCCAACACCCTTACGGTTGCAGGAGAATTCCAGCCTTATCAGGAAGTCGAACTGCACGCGAAGGTCTCCGGATACATTCGCCGTATCAACGTCGATATTGGCGATCTGGTCAAGAGCGGACAAGTCATCGCCACCTTGGAAGTGCCGGAATTGAACGCTCAGGTTGCCGGATCGGAAGCCGAGGTGCGACACAGCAAGTCAGAGATTGCGAGAGCGCAAAGCGGTGTGGAACTTGCAGAGGCCAGCGAGGCTGCGCTTCACGGTGCATATCGGCGTCTTCGCGAGGCAGCAAAGGTGCGTCCTGGCCTGGTTGCCGAGCAGGAATTGGATGACTCCCATGCCAAAGACCTGGATGCCGAAGCGAAGGTGAATGCCGCCAAAGCGGCGCTTGAAGCGGCACGAGAGCAACTTGGCGTTTCAAATGCAGACCACCAACGGGTTGCGGCACTACAGGGCTACTCGGTTGTGACCGCCCCTTTTACAGGTGTCATCACGATGCGCTACGCGGATGTCGGCTCGCTGATACAAGCAGGGACAACCTCAAATACGCAATCGATGCCGGTGGTGAAACTGGCCCAGAGCGATCTTCTACGGCTGCGTATGCCTGTGCCTGAAGAGGATGTGCCCTACATCAAGGTCGGCGGTGGCGTCCAGATCAAGCTCCAAGCTACGGGAAAGATCATCTCCGGAAAGATCGTCCGATTCACGCGCGAGTTGACAACGGCTACCCGCACCATGCTGGCGGAAGTCGATGTGACAAATTCAGATCTCGCGCTCAGCACTGGAATGACGGCGGAGGCAACCATTGTTCTTCAAGAGCAGAAAAGCGTGCTCACGGTCCCGGCGGGTGCCGTTCTCAAAGGGGACGGACAACCGTTTGTATTGATCGTGGATGCTGCCAACAAGGTCCAGAAGGTGCAGGTCGTAGTCGGGATTCAAGGGCCTGACCGGATCGAGATTACCCAGGGCCTCGCCGAGCATCAGAACGTGATCGTCTCCGGACAGGCGAACTACCAGTCTGGCCAAATCGTTCATCAGGTCGTCAGCACCATTGCCATGCCGAAGCAGGAGGGCGCACAATAATGTCTTCCTTCGCGATCAAATATCCTTTCTTCATCCTGATGATGTGCCTGTTTGTGATTGTGGTCGGAATCACGACGGTCACAAGTATGCCGGTCGACCTGTTTCCCGAGGTCAATATCCCGGTAGTGGTGGTTGCAACGTTTTACTCTGGAATGCCGCCCGAACAGATTGAATCCGACATCACCAATAGCTACGAACGGTTCTTCACCCTGGGCAGCGGCATCGACCATATCGAATCCCGTTCACTGCCCGGCGTCAGCCTCATCAAAATCTATTTTCAGCCTGGCACAGATGGCAACGCGGCGGTCAGCAACATATCGAATCTAGCCATGGCGAATCTGCGCCGCCTGCCTCCCGGCACCCTTCCTCCAGTCGTCCTGAAATTCGACGCGGCCAACCTGCCTGTCTGCCTCATTACGCTCAAGGGACAAGGCCTGAATGAAACACAACTGAAAGATCTGGCCCAGTTCACTGTCCGCAATCAAGTCGCCAATGTCCCGGGCGCATCCGTTCCGCAACCATATGGTGGCCGATACCGCCAGATTATGGTGTACGTCGATCCGGTGAAACTCGAAGCTCACCAGATGAGCGTCATGGATGTGGTGGATTCGCTCAACAAGTCGAACCTGATTCTTCCTGCCGGCGATGTTCGCATTGGCATGAAGGACTATAACATCTACGCCAACAGCCAAGTGCCCGTTGTGGACCAGATCAACGATCTGCCATTGAAAACAGTGGGCAATGCCTCCGTGATGGTTGCAGATATAGGCAAGGCAAAAGACGCCGGGCAATTGCAAACCAATATCGTTCGCGTGGATGGGCAACACTCCGTCTACATTCCAGTGCTGAAGCAAGGCGGCAATTCGAACACGATCACCATCGTCGATGGAGTCAAGAAGGCCGTTGCACACCTGCTCGATATTCCATCCGTGCTCAAAACGAACGTGGTCTTTGACCAGTCCGCATTCGTCAAGCTTGCGGTCAAGAATGTCATTAACGAGGGAACGATCGGCCTGTGCCTCACGGCGCTGATGATCCTTCTCTTCCTCGGAAATGTCAGGGCTACGATTGCGGTTCTCATCTCGATTCCAATCTCTGTCCTGGCCACATTTCTCGGACTCAATCTCGGAAGCAGCTCCATCAATACCATGGTACTCGGTGGACTGGCGCTTGCTTTGTCGCGTCTTATCGATAACTCGGTAGTTGTCCTCGAGAACATCTTCCGCCATATGGAGATGGGAGAAGCCCCGGTAGTTGCTGCCGAACGCGGCGGCAAGGAGGTTCAACTTGCCGTGCTGGCCGCAACCGTCAGCACTAGTATCGTTTTCTTCCCGGTCCTGCTGCTCTCCGGGGTGAGCAAATATCTTTTCACGGCATTGGCCTTGGCAGTTGTCATAGCTCTCTTCGCGTCCTATGCCGTTGCAATGACCGTGGTGCCGCTGTTCTGCGCTAAATTCATTACGATCGATCCCGATCTCAGTCATGAAACTTCGCGGGAAGCCGCTGCTGGTACGACCTTTGAGACGAAAGCCGTCGCGAAAAGAAGGTTTCGTATGTTTCGCGTGGTCGTCGAAAAATTCAATCTTGCATTCCGAAACATGGAGTCATGGTACACACGGAAAGTCGGAGAGGCACTGGAGCACGCGGGAATGGTTGTCAGTGTGATCTGTGCATGCGTGCTGCTCAGTTTTGTCCTCTATCCCTTCATCGGGAAGGCCTTCTTCCCGCGCACCGATCCAGGCCAGTTTGTTGTGAATGTGAAAGTTCCCGCTGGAACAAGGATCGAGGTGACAGACGATTACATCGCGAAGATGGAACAGGACATTCGGAGCGTGGTCTCGCCGAAAGATCTCAATATGATCGTCTCCAATATCGGAATCACCCCCGACTTGTCAGCGATCTACACATCCAACTCCGGCATGCACACGGCTTTCATTCAGGTCAGCCTCAAGGAGGAACACAAGGTCGGAAGTTACGCATACATGCAGAAGGTGCGTGAAAAGCTTGCCACGGATTTTCCCGATGTGGCAACGTACTTTCAAGCCGGAGGCCTGGTTGACTCGGTAGTAAACCAGGGGAAGCCTGCGCCAATCGACATTCAGATTGGCGGCAATAATCTGCAACAAGCGTATGCCCTTGCTTTGGCGACGGCGGCCAGGCTCAAGAAATTGGACTCGGTCAATGACGTACTCATACCGCAGGATCTTGATTACCCGGGGCTAGAACTGAACATCAGTCGTGAACGTGCAGGCCTGCTCGGAATCACGCCGAAAGATGTCGTAGACAATGTCATCACTGCGCTTACGTCGGATGGCATGATCGCACCAAGCTTCTGGGTCGATCCCAAGACGGGCAACAGCTACATGCTGACCGTCCAGTATCCGGAGTCGCAAATTAAGACCATGACAGACTTCCGGCAAATTCCTCTTCGGTCGCCGGATGGCTTGAATACGACGCCGCTCCAATCCTTGGCCGACATCAAGGAAATCAATACGCCAACGGAGGTAGACCATTACCAGCTGCGCCGCGTCTTCGACATCTATGTCATGCCGAAGACAGAAGACCTCAGCCATGTCAACAGGCAGGTGAAGTCGATCGTTCAACAGATGCAACCGCCCAACGGCGTGACGGTGAAAGTTCGCGGCACAGTGCGTGACATGGAGGCGTCCTTCTCCAGCTTCGGCATCGGCCTGATCCTCGCAGTGGTTCTTGTCTACCTGATTCTGATGGCGCAGTTCGCGTCATTCTCAGACCCGTTCATCATTCTGCTCGCAATTCCACCCGCGCTTTCCGGAGCGCTCGCATTCCTGTTCGTCACCGGGTCGACCTTGAACGTGATGTCGCTCATGGGGATTGTCATGACAACTGGTATCGCGGTCTCGAACAGCATCTTGATCGTCGAGTTCACAGGGACGTTGCGCAAGGAAGGCAAAAAAATAAAGGAAGCGTTGATTGAGTCGTGCAAAGCTCGCTTGCGGCCCATCTTGATGACAAGTCTTGCGACCATCCTTGGCCTCATCCCCATGGCTCTGGCGCTGGAGCCCGGCAGTGAGCAATATGCTCCACTGGCTCGCGCCATTCTGGGCGGTCTCACAGTATCGGTCGTTGTCACCGTGTTTCTGGTTCCGGCCGCTTACCTACTGATCCATCGCAAGGACGATCAAGCCGCAACGGTTGGGGAGGTCCAGGCATGAAAGCAACAAGAAGAATCTACTTCGCACTGACAATCAGCATGATTGCTGCTGAATTGTGTGCCCAAAGCTCGTCGACCGCGCTTCCAGATGCGCCAGGAACTCACACATTTCTGTTGGCGAGCGCACAATCCGCAACCTCTCTCTCCTCTCCGCTGCCCACGCCGACAGAGGGGACTCCAACTCTACTCACACGTCAACAGGCAGAGCAGATAGCGCTGGCAAATAATCCACGCATTCGCATCAGTCAATTGATCGCCAGGATTCAGCATCAGGCTGTGCGGGTGCGGCGTGCCGACGAACTCCCTAACTTGAGCGGCAACATTACAGCTGTCACCGCAAATACGGGAAGCAGAATCTCCAGCGGTTATCTGACCGCCTCAAGTCTCCTGGAACATGCAGGCATGGGCGTCCAATTGAATCAACTGATCACGGACTTTGGACGTACACGGAATCTCGTGGCTTCTGCGCAACTTCAGGAAAGGGCGCGCGTAGCCGATGCCGAGGCCAACAGGCAAGATATCGTGCTGGCGACCGATCAAGTGTTTTTCGCCGTCATTGAAGCGCAAGAGACATTGCAAGTTGCGTTTCAAACAGTTTCCGCACGACAGACGCTTACCGACCAGGTAAGCGCGCTTACGTCGTCGAAATTGAGGTCGGATCTGGATTTGAGCTTTGCTCAAGTCAACTTATCTCAGGCAAAACTGTTGCAACTCAACGCGCAAAACAACCTGGATGCAGCCAAGGCTGCCCTGAGTGCCGTACTCGGGTACGACAAGCAGATGGACTTTCAACTGGTTGACGATAAAACATCGTTACCGCCGCTGCCTGCAAGTTCCGAGGCTCTCATTGTTCAAGCGATTCAAAACCGCCCCGATCTTCAATCTCTGAGATTCAATGAGCAAGCCGCGCAGAAGTTCAGCAAAGCACAACATGAGCAACTGCTTCCGACAATCAGCGCTCTTGGAGTTGTCGGCGGCACTCCCGTGGGTTCATCGCAATACTTCACATCAAACTGGTACGGCGCCGTTGGCGGAAACGTGAGTATCCCAATCTTTAATGGATTCCGATTTACGGCGCAAGCTTCGCAAGCTGCCTTGCAGGCGAAAGCTGCTGCTGAGGAGACGCGTGCTCTTCGTGAACTGGTAGTTCGCGATGTCCAGACTGCGTGGCTGAATGCGAATACGGCTTTGCAGAGAGTGACCGTAACGACCGAACTGCTGAAGCAGGCAAATACAGCTCTTGATCTCGCAAAGACGAGGTACGATCTCGGACTCAGCTCGATTGTTGAGTTGAGCCAGGCTGAACTTCAACAGACAGAAGCGGCCATCGGCAATGCGAATGCACGGTCGCAATACAACTTCGCAATAGCGACGATCAACTTCCAGACGGGCGTGCAACCATGACCATGAACTCCGAGGAGGCGAAGAATGCTCATTACAGGGGATAGTCCAGCGATCCAGTTTGACTCCGTAATCTTTGCGACCGACTTTTCACGGGAATCGCAAAACGCCGGTTTGTATGCATCGGCATTCTCAAGATTCTTTGTATCAAAGCTAGTGGTCGCGCATGGATTCATTCTGACCCAGGCGGCCCTTGAAGTGGAAGTGGAAAAGCCGCTATCGAGCCAACTGCGAATCGATTTGTTCCATGAGCTATCGAGAGCAGCGGAGGCGCTTCCGGCTGGACGGGGAGACACGGAAAAGGTTCTGCTTGATGGAGACCCTCGCAAGGCGATCCCAATCTTGGCACATCGCAGAAGTCCGTCGCTTGTCGTAATGGGCACTCATGGCGGAGGCGCCATTGATCGATTCATCCTCGGCTCCACCGCTGAAGGGATTCTGCGTCAATCGAGCGAACCCTCTCTCACCGTTGGTCCGAAGGTGAATAATCTTGCTGCAGGTCCACTCAGGATTCGCCGAATCCTTTATGCTTCGGATTCCACTGCGGAGGCCGCTCATGGCGCTGCTGTCGCCGTTGCTTTGGCCAGGGCATTCTCCGCCGAACTCGACGTTTTAAACGTGATTCGGTCAGGCGATATCACTAACCCAGAAGACCTTCCTCGTATTGAGGCGAATTATTACGGAGCAATCGAAGCGATCATGCCGCAGAATGCGCGTCAAGTCTGCGATCCGCATACGTTTGTCAGTGTTGGTCAACCGCACACCAGGATACTGAAGCATATTGACGAGCGAAAGATCGACCTTCTGATTCTTGGCCTGAGGAAAAGCAAACACTTTGGAGTACAGAGCAGGACTTCAGGGGTGTTTCCAATCATCGTGAAGGCAAGATGCCCTGTCCTTTCGGTTGCTTCTGGGACGCCCCCTGAGACGTCCTGAACCAAAGCTGGTTCCGTGTCCGCCTACCCAATTGCTTGACGGTTCGTCCGCATTGGGTAGGCTCCGATGGCTCAATCAACCATTACCGCGGGATTATCATTGGACCCCTTACTTCTGGGCCATGGTCATTTTGTCTCGCGTCGTCTTTCACATCGCTTCGATCCTTACGCAGATCGCGATAGTGGTTGCTTAAGGCATATTAGGCGGCGGCATACATCAATATTCCAGACACTGCTTTCTTGCATCTGGTATTGTACCTTCGCGAAAGCCAGCCTCTTGATGCCGGGAGCAAAGTTTTGATTTGTTGCTTGAACAAGCAATTTGAAACGTTTAGTGCCCACTCTCCGGTCGGTCCACTTTCCCGCGAAATTTGCTGTACACAAAGACAACATAACCGATGGCGAGCACCATGCCAATGCCCCACCAGACCAAGCCGACAGCAAGTGTATGCTGACCGGAGATGGCGCGACTGAGCGTGATGTCGTTCGCAGTGCCGGTGGTGGCAGGAAGCAGCGTGGGATAGACTCCCCAGCACGCTCCAGCCAGCATGAAGAACAGGTAAAGGCACGAGGAGAGAAACGCTTTGACCGGCTGAGCCTTGCGGTTGAAGAGCCAGAGAGCGAACAGGGACACAGCGACGCCGACAGGCACAATGAACGTAGCTGGATAGTTGAAGTAATTGTTCAGACTGGCCGGGCGTACGGTGATTGTGGCCAAGAGGCTGACCGCGGTGAGCACGATCAGAACAAACCAGAGTGGTGTGACGATGCGGCGAGCGCGCTGCTCGAGTTCTCCTGATGTTTTGACGGTGAGCCAGAGCGCGCCGTGAAGGGTGAGAGCGACAAGAGCGACCAGGCCGCCAATAACGGTGTACCAGTCGAGAATGCCGGGGTGCGGACCGGGTTGCCAGTTGGTCCAGAGGGGCAGAAAGAAGTAGCCGTCTGCTTGCAGCGGAACACCGCGCAGCACGTTGGCGAGAGCGGCTCCGAAGAAGATGGTGAGCAAGGCGCTGGCCAGACCGAAGAGGCCATCGAGCAACGCACGCCAAACGCCAACATCGACGTGGTTGCGCAACTCTAGAGTTATACCGCGCAGGATCAGCAGCCAGAGCACGATCATCAGCGGCAGATAGAAGCCGCTGAAAGCCGAAGCATAGAGAAGCGGAAAGGCAAAGTACAGTGTGCCGCCGCCGGACAGCAGCCAAACCTCGTTGCCATCCCAGACCGGACCGATGCTGGCGAGTGTTGCGCGGCGTTCGCCTTCGTTGCGAACCAAAAACAGGTGAAGCACACCTACGCCCATATCGAAGCCGTCCAGCACCACGTAACCGACAATCATCACAGCAACCAGCCAGAACCAGATGAATCCCATCATAAAGAAACCCCTTTTACTCTCAACTTTTCCGCGCAGGTGAAGAGCATCAATTGGCGTGTGTGGCTTCAGCGGCAACAGCCTTCGCTTCCGGCCCGTTGCTGATCTCGCGATAAATCAAGACCGTGAAGAGAATGCCCATCAGCAGATAGAGTCCCATGAAGCCCAGCAGCGTAAAGAGTCCATTGCTGGCCGAAACGGTGCTCGAAAAACCCTCGCTGGTGCGCATCAGACCATAGATAAGCCAGGGCTGGCGGCCCAGTTCTGCGGTCATCCAGCCTGCGGTGTTGGCGATGTAAGGCAGCGGAAAACTCAACAGCAGCGCCCACAACGCCCAGCGCGCGGTGTAGAGGCGATTGCGCCAGAGCAGGAATGCGGAGACGATCATCAAAGCGACAAACCATGTTTCGAGTCCTGCCATGATGTGGTAGGCGTAGTAGAGCAGCGGCAGAGCGGTGGGCCACTGGTCGTTGGGAATCTGATCGAGTCCTTTGACTTCAGCCTTGGTGGTTCCGTAGATGAGGAAGCTCAACAGATCGTTGACGACGATAGGATTATCAATCCGGCCGGTCTCTTCATTGGGCTGGCCCATCAGCACGAGGCCTGCGCCGGTCTCGGTCTTGAAGAGTCCTTCCATTCCGGCGATGGCGGCGGGTTGGTAGCGCGCAACGTATTTGCCATGCAGATCGCCTGTGGGAAAGATGATGAGGATCGAGGCGATGACGCCAGCAGTGACGCCGACTTTGAGAAATATGCGTCCATAGTTCGGCAGTCGGCCATCCAACAGATAAAAGGCGCCCACGGCACTCATCACAAAGGAGCCGGTGATGACCGCGCCGGTCATATTATGTGCGTATTGCAACAGACCCCAGGGGTTCAGAAGCAGTTGCCAGAAGCTGAGTACCTCGAACTGCCCATTGGGCAGGCGGTCGTAAGAGACCGGATGCTGCATCCAGGCATCGGTAACGATGATGAAGAATCCTGAGATCCAGGAGCCTACGAAAACCATCACCGCCGAAAACCAGTGCAGCGTCTTCGAGAGCCGCTTTTCTCCATAAAGAAAGAGGCCGAGAAAGGCCGACTCCATAAAGAAGCTGAAGACGCCTTCCATGGCCAGCGGTTGACCGATGACGCCGCCGGAGAGCCGCGCGAAGCGTGCCCAGTTGGTGCCGAATTCGAATTCCATGGGAATGCCGGTGACCACGCCGAAGACGAAGTTGATGGCAAAGATGCGGCCCCAGAAGCGCGCTGCCCTGTTCCACTCTTCGCTGCCGGTTTTGAGCGCCACGGACTTGAGCACCACGATCAACAACGCCAGCCCCATGGTGAGTTGAGGAAAGAGATAGTGGAAGGTGATGGTAAAGGCAAAATGTAGGCGGTGGATCAATTCAGCAGTCATTGAGAACTCCTGTCCCAGGACGTGCACGGGGAAGTGCCACATAATTCTGGCCTGGTATGAACACCGCGCAGCAGCGCATACCAGGTTGTGAACTATCCAGGCGTCGACCTAAATTGTAGGTGCACTTTACTACTAGCCCAGCGTACCATATCCCCGTTAGCCCTTATGAATGAGGTTATGAACGAATCAGGCTGATAAGAGAGAAGGCGAACGGCAACGATCTGAGCTCTGAGCAGCTTTGATCGCGTGAATGCTCTGTCAGACCAGTCTGGCCAGTAGAGCGATTCGATGAATTTGCGATGTTGCAAAAATAAATCCGCGAATTCTGTAACGAATCGCCCAGTTCATGACTTTATTCTGATGAACGCACAAAAAGGACAGTGCAAACGATGAATCTGAACCGAAAACCAGCGAAGTGGCTCTTGATCTTCTGTTGCATCTGGAGCAGCGGAGCCGGAGCGCAGACAGCGCAACTGACGCTTAGGCAGGCCATTGACCGCGCTTTGGGGCAAAACCCAGAGGCGGCGGTTGCCGGCGCCGACAAGAAAGCCGCCGATGCCTCGGCCCGCCTGGCGCGCACCTATCTGTTGCCGCAACTCGGTTTTACAGAAGAAATCTCGCGCGGGGATGATCCCGTGTATGCCTTCGGCATGCGTTTGCGGCAACGGCAGTTTACGCAGGCCAACTTTGCCTTGAACGAACTGAACCGGCCTCAGCCGATGGGAAACTTTGCCGCTCGCCTCTCCGGTACCTGGATGGCTTTCGATTCACTCAAGACGCAGAGGACAATTCATGGTGCCAACCTGATGCGTAAGAGTGCCGAGTCCAGTGCCAAGGCCGTGGATCAGAAGATCGTTCTCAATGTAGTGCAGGCCTATGAGTCGGTGCTTTTTGCCGAGCGCGAGATCGACGTTGCGCAGCATGAGCAGGAGACGGCCGCGGCGCTGCTGAGCACGGCAGAGGATCACGTCAAGGCAGGCTTAGCGGTCGAGTCGGATCGCATGTCCGCCGAAGTCAGCGTGGCCGCTCGCAAGCAGGAACTCATCGCAGCCCAGGGCAACCTTGAACTTGCGTGGGCGCAGTTGCGAGAAGCGATGGGCGATGCGGAACTACAATCAGGCACTTTGCGGCCAATCGAAGCGCACACGTTTCCTTCGCAGGCGCTCGATCAGGAGTTGGCTACGGCCGTAAAGACTCGACCTGATCTTGCGGCCCTGAAAGACGCGCAATCAGCGCAGGCAACGGCGGTAGGAGCGGCGAAGTCCAGCTTTGGTCCGCATGTAAGCGCCTACGGCAACTGGGAAGAAGACCGGGGATCCTTTACCGGTTCGGGCGGCAATAACTGGGTCGCAGGGGTACAGATCGGCATCGACATTCTTCCCTTTGGCAAGCGCGCGGAACTGGCGCGAGAGATGGCAACCAAGCAGCGCGTCGATGCACAGCTAGCCACATACCAACAACAAGTACGTCTTGCAGTCAGTCAGGCTCATATTCACCGCAAGACTGCAGAGTTGTCGATGGAGACGGCGAGAGCTGCGATGGATCAAGCGGCAGAAAGCCTGCGCATCTTGCACAATCGCTACACCGCGGGCCTGGCAACCATCACAGATTTGTTGCGCGGAGAAGATGCCGAGCGCGAGAGCCAGTCCAACTACTGGCATTCCGTCTATGGAAATGCCTCGGCGTATGCCGAACTACTTTACGCGACGGGGACTCTGACTCCCGATGCGGCGGAGGATTTGCAATGAAAGTGCTTCTATCGAGTTGTCTATTAGCCGCATCTTCGGCAATATTGGCCGGTTGCCACTCGACCGAATCCGCATCACCTGTAGTCGCGCAGACTGTGCGGGCGCATGTGGTGGAGAGCCGGCAGCAAGATGCGCCGATGACAGTGCGCGCGACCGGAACTCTGCACGCGCGGGAGTCGGCAACTATTTCTGCACAGGTCGTTGGCCGCATCGAGCGGGTGCTGGTACACGAGGGTGACAACGTGCGCACCGGGCAAACGCTGGTTGTGCTCGATGATGCGACACTGCGCGCCTCAGTGGATCAGGCGCAGGCAGCGTACAGAGCAGCTGAGCATCAGCAGGCCGCCGCACAGGGTCAGTCCGCGCTGGCCGCCAGCACACTAGCTCGCTACAAGCAGTTGCAGGCCGAGAAGAGCGTGAGTCCGCAGGAGATGGACGAAGTGACGCGGCGAGCTGAAGCCGCCGCCGCCGGCGTGGAGGCTCTGCATGCGCAAAGCGATGCGGTCAAAGCGCAGGAGAGCGGCGCTCGCGCCATGCTGAGTTATACGCGGCTGAGTGCGCCCTTTGCGGGAGTGGTGACGGCGCGCATGGCCGATCCGGGAACGATGGCCGCGCCCGGGGTGCCGTTGCTTCAGGTGGAGAGCGGCGGAGCCTTGCAGCTTCAGACCACGGTCGATGAGTCGGCGATTGGAAGCATTCGCAAAGGAATGAAGCTGCCTGTGACGCTCAATGGCGCATCCAATGGCGGAATCGCGGGCACAGTGGCCGAGATCGTTCCCGCCGCCGATCCCGTCAGCCACAGCTTTCTGGTCAAGATCGATCTTGCTCCTTCTGCGCAACTCCACGCCGGCATGTACGGAAGCGCACTGATTGCGACCGGCACGCATCGAGCAATTCTGGTGCCACGCTCGGCGGTGGCTCTTCGCGGATCGCTATCCTGCGTCTATGTCCTCGACGCAAGCGCCATAGCGCAACTTCGCGCAATCACATTGGGCGCGGTGCAGGGTGAGTTGGTCGAAGTGCTGTCTGGGATATCAGCCAACGAGAAGCTGGTTGATCTTCCCGGCGATCGCGATCTGGCTGGCAAGAGAATTGAGGCGCAATGATGAACAGGGAACCCATGCACCATGACCTTGGCATCGCCGGTCGTCTTGCGCACACATTTCTCAACTCCAAGCTGACTCCACTTTTCATTGCCGCATCGCTAGCGCTCGGAATCTTCTCAGTCGCAATCATCCCTCGCGAAGAAGAGCCGCAGATCCTTGTTCCCATGCTGGATATTGCCACTGCGATGCCCGGCGCATCTCCGGCAGAGGTTGAGCAGCGCGTCACATTGCCAATCGAAGAGTTGGTACATCAGATCTCCGGCGTCGAATATGTCTATTCCACTTCGATGCCGGGACAGAGCCTGGTCATCGTTCGCTTCCTGGTTGGAACGCCACAGGAAGACGCACTCATCAAGGTGTACAGCAAGCTCTACTCGAACTTCGACCGAATACCACCGGGAGTATCGCAACCGCTGATCAAGGCCCGATCCATCGATGATGTTCCTATCCTTTCTCTCACTCTGTGGGGCGAACACTACAACGGCTACCAGCTTCGCGCCATCGCCGACGAGGTGCAACACAGTATTCAGCAAGTGGACAATGTCTCGGAGACGACGATCATTGGCGGACTCCCCCGCACAATGCGTGTTGTGCTCAGTACCACAAAGCTGAATGCCTACAGCCTGTCTCCCATGGCCATCGTCGGACATCTGCAAGCTGCCAATGCAAGCGTTCAGGCCGGGAGCTTTGCAGAGAACAATAGCGAGATCCGTGTCGATGCTGGCAATCTCTTCACCCGCCGCGAAGACCTTGAAGCCGTAGTGGTCGCGGTTGACCATGGCCGTCCAGTCTATCTGCGTGATGTTGCGGACAAGATTGTGGACGGCCCCGCCGATCCTGCCAACTATGTGACCTTTGGTACATCGACGACCAGTGCGGCTGCGCATCAGGCGCCCAGTCAGTATCCTGCCGTGACCATTACCGTGGCCAAGCGCAAGGGCACCAACGCAACAGACATTTCCAATGCGGTCATGAAGCGTGTTCATGAGATGCAGGGCGTAACCATCCCCTCGGATGTAACGATTACAACTACGCGCAACTACGGAGAGACAGCCAAGGCCAAATCGGATGAGTTGCTGGAGCATCTGCTGCTGGCAACACTCTCCGTCACGTTGCTGGTGGCGCTGTTTCTCGGCTGGCGCGAATCGGGCGTGGTGCTGTTGGCGATTCCTGTGACCCTTGCGCTCACCATGTCGGTCTTTTATCTCATGGGCTACACCATCAACCGTGTCACCCTGTTTGCCTTGATCTTCAGCATCGGCATTCTTGTGGATGACGCCATCGTCGTCGTCGAGAATATGGTGCGCCATTTCCGATTGCCGGAGAATCACTGCCGACCGATGAGTGAAGTCGCGGTGGAGGCGGTCGCCGAGGTTGGCAACCCAACAATTCTGGCCACCTTTGCGGTCATCGCCGCTGTGTTGCCCATGGCTTTTGTGCGCGGCCTGATGGGGCCCTACATGCGGCCCATCCCCGTCGGCGCTTCGGCGGCCATGCTCTTCTCGTTGATGGTGGCCTTCGTGGTTTCGCCTTGGGCCGCGCTGCGGCTTCTCGGCAAGCATCTTCAAGGGACCAACACACTTGAACCAGAGCTCGAGAACTGGCGGACAAGGCTCTATCGCCAGATCATGACGCCGCTCATACAATCCAAGCGCAATCGCGTCCTGTTTTTTATTGGAGTGGCTGTTCTATTTCTTGTTTCGGTGGCCCTGGTGCCTCTGGGACTGGTACGTGTCAAGATGCTGCCCTTCGACAACAAGAGTGAACTCCAGGTAGTCATCAATATGCCGGATGGCACACCGCTCGAACAAACTGCACGCGTTGCGCAGGCATTGGGAAGCGAACTCGCTAGGCAGCCTGAAGTGCTTAACTACCAGGTCTATGCAGGCACGTCCGGTCCCTATAACTTCAACGGGTTGGTGCGGCACTACTATATGCGCAGGCAGTCAAATCAAGCCGACATTCAAGTGAATCTGCTTCCTGCCAAAGAGCGTAGCGACCAGAGCCACACAATTGCCAAGCGGCTGCGTCCGCTGCTTCTTGCTATCGGCAACCAGTATGGCGCCCGCATTCAGGTCAGCGAGGTTCCGCCCGGACCACCGGTAGTGCAAACTCTTGTAGCCGAGGTTTACGGTCCCGACCTCGATGGTCAAACACAGGTTGCGCAACGGATCAAGTCGATCTTCCAAAACACTCCCGGCGTTGTCGACACCGACTGGTACGTCGAAGACCCCCAGCCCAGGCTAGTGATGCGTGTGGATGAAGTCAAAGCCGCGCAGCATGGCATTGCAGTCTCCGATGTGGCCCATGCACTGGCACTTGCCCTCTCGGGGACTCAGGTTGGCTTGCTCCACGATCAGTCAACGCGGGAGCCTGTGCCTGCAATTGTCGAAGTAGATCGCGCTGATCGCTCTTCCGAGCAGGGGCTGGAGAATATACGCCTGCCTGGCGCCGATGGCGGTATGGTCTCTCTGCGCGAACTGGTGATCGTCGAACACAAGACGATTGAGCCGAGCATCTATCACAAGAATTTGCATCGCGTTGTATACGTGACAGGAGACGTGGCTGGAGCGGAAGAGAGTCCGGTCTATGCGATTCTCAAGATGAACAAGGATCTCGACCACCTTACGTTGCCTGCTGGATACACTCTGGCTCGCTACAATGCGTCGATGCCGGAATCCACGAACCACTACTCGATGAAGTGGGACGGCGAATGGCATATCACGATCGAAGTCTTTCGAGATATGGGCTTGGCATTCGCTGCGGTGCTTATTCTCATCTACGTCCTTGTGGTCGGCTGGTTCCGCTCCTTCATCGTACCGCTGATCATCATGGCGCCGATTCCGCTTACCCTGGTGGGCATCATGCCGGCGCACGCGATGCTGGGCGCATTTTTCACTGCCACATCGATGATCGGCTTCATTGCCGGAGCAGGAATCATCGTGCGCAATTCGATCATTCTCGTCGACTTCATCGAACTGCGAATACGCCAGGGAATGCCCTTGGCCGAAGCGGTGATTGACGCAGGAGCAACGCGCTTCCGTCCGATGTTGCTGACTGCGGCTGCAGTGGTAGTCGGTGCCAGCGTGATTCTCACCGACCCTATCTTTCAGGGGCTTGCTGTGTCGCTGATTGCCGGTGCCGTCGCCTCGACCTTTTTGTCATGGCCGACGATTCCCGTGCTCTATTACATGGTCCACTCTAAGCACAAATCAGATCCTGGACCCGAAACCGATTCTGAAACAGATTTAGGAGAGGCCCTATGACCGTTGAACGCGCAGTACGACTCATGGCAGGATTGATAATTCTGCTTTCACTTGCACTCGCCCACTTCTTTTCGCCGAATTGGCTCTGGCTGACGGCCTTTGTCGGATTAAACCTGTTGCAGTCGGCGTTCACCAACTGGTGCCCTGCTATGACCATCTTTCGTGCTTTGGGACTGAAGGATGCTGGCTGCTGTGGCGGTAAGTGTGAATGATATGAATGATAGACTCTTCAATGCATCGACGGCGCAACGGCTCGACGATCCAGAGCGTTTGCTCTGGCTCCCGCCAGCGATGGTGATTGGCGCTCTGGATGTTCAACCCGGTGATTCGATTGCGGACATCGGCGCTGGAACAGGATACTTCTCGCTGCCCCTGGCTCAAGCGGCAGGTCCGCTTGGTCAGGTGTACGCGGTCGATTCCCAGGCTGAGATGCTGGGACACTTACAGTACAAGTTGGATACGGGAAACATATCCAACATCCGGGCGGTTCGTGCTGAGGCAGATTCTACTGGTTTGCCGGATGCATCTTGCAATCTCGTTTTCCTGGCAAATGTGTGGCATGAGATTGCAGACCGCGCTTCTGTCCTGATGGAAGCCAAACGTATTCTGAAGTCCAGGGGACGAATCGCTGTTCTCGATTGGCGTCCGGATGTGGAACCCAAGCCAGGGCCTCCTCTCCATCACCGCCTCAGTGCTTCAGATGCCGCTAGCGACCTGCACCCCGCAGGTTTCGTTGAGGTCAAGCAGAGCAATGTCGGGAAATACTCCTGGCTCGTTCAGGGGATGCTGCAAGGGGAGATCGAGTAATGACTCCGCGTAAGAGCACAGCCAAGGTTCCAGGTTCGCCATCAAAGCGGTGTGAACGCCTCAAAGATGAGGTCTATCGTCAAATGTATCGGCTGGAGGAACACCGTCCAGGCGCAGAATTGGCCCTCGCGATTGCCTTGCTGCGTGCTTGGATCGTTTCGGACTCCGAAGCTGAGATGCCGCAATCACGCGAGTGGCTGACGAAGATCTGTCCAATCTGTCTTCCTATGATCGAAGCCATGCAGAAAGTGAGCGACGTTGGGAAGCAATGTATTCAATGAAATTGCCCATTTTCTTGGACAGCCGACATCTTTACATGAGCTAAGTCTCAAGCGCAATCTATGCCATGGTTTTGCTCGTCAAACGAATATACTGATTTTGTCCTTGAGAGATTGAATCCATGCGCCCCGAACTGACTCAAGCAGCCGATCTCTTGCGCCTCAATACGCCTGAAGCTGTCGAAGAAGCAATCGGCTTGCTCCAGAACACGGTCTATTCCTTCAGCATGAAAGTTTGCGGGCACCCAGAAGACGCAGAGGATGCAACCCAGGAGGTTCTCTTCAGTTCGCTGGAACACTTGGCCAGGATTCAGGACCCACAGGCCCTCGCGGTCTGGCTCTATACCGTGACTAGAAATCGCTGCTGGAAAATGCGCCGAAAACCGGCGCACGCCCCAAAGCACATTCTCTCACTGGATGAACTGATCCCGGACGAGGTGGAACTGGAGCGATTGTTGCAGGATGCCGCAGAGAACCCTGAAGGCAATTTTCTGTACGCTGAGCAGCACCATCTGATCCATCAGGCCGTCTTGCGTATTCCAGTGCAACTGCGCATTGTTCTGGTGCTCCACGACATGGAGGAACTGACAACCGAACAAGTAGCGCAGATTCTCGGCCTGCAACTGGGAACGATTCGGGTTAGACTTCACCGGGCACGTCTCTCTGTACGCAAAGAGATGAACAAGCTGATTGATCCTATTCCTGATGAGGTGCCGACTCGTAGTCTCACCAGAAAGAAGCCCAGCGGCATTCGCGCCAATGCCAAACAACGCTCTGCAGATTGCCGCGCACTGTTCTCGAATCTCTCGGAGTATCTGGATGGTCGCGTCGAACCAATCTCCTGTGAAGCGATGCGTAAACACATCGAAGCCTGTCCTGCTTGCATCGCGTTCGTCCAGCACCTGCGCGAAGCCATCGCTCGCTGTCGCTCGCTGGAAATCCCATGCGATCCCTCTGTCGCTCCTCGTCTGCGTTCCATTCTTACTCAGGAGTACCTGCGTTTACTAGGAATGCCAGGCACAGAACAGGCTTCCGTTGCGCTGTAAAAGCAAGCGCACGCGACTCGCCTTCATTTTGGGAAGAAATGAAGGCGAGTGGTTGTCATGTTGAAATCGGATTACTTGGCGGCTACGATCTGTTCCGCTCTACTGTAGGAGCCAAGGTTGAAGACATTGGTGTAACCCAAGCCGATCAGCAATTGTGTAGCCTTGGCGCTTCGCATTCCCCCCTGGCAATGTAGCAGCAATACCTGCTTCTTATCCTTCAGCGGCAAAGGCGCTCCAGATTCAATCTGCTGAAGCGGAATGTTCTTCGCATTTGGCAGATGGCCTGCGCTGAATTCCTCGGGAGTGCGCACATCAATCACCAGCGCACCGTTCTTGAGATACGCCTGCGCAGCCTCAGGTGAGATCTGGCTAGATTGGCCATGCAAAAGCGCGCTTCCTGCAACTAGCACTATCGCAAAACCAACGATCCAACTCATTGTGCCAACCTTGATTCGGTTCATGTTTCAATCCTCCTTTTTCATTTCATTACGAATACACCTACTGCCACAAAACCATGCCGATCAGCCGAAGTTCACCTCCGGGGAGCACAAAGCCCGGATGCGTATACGCATATCCTGAGAGCAATAAAAAGGGTAGTGGCTTAGCTGTCAAGAACATCCCCTTGCTGATACCAGTACCTAATAAGATTGGATGTTTCCCGCATACTTCAACGCGAGGAAGGTTGCCCATGCATGTGCGAGTTCAGTTCCATCGGATGAGGTCAGCACCGCTTCGGTTTTCGTCATGCGTTTGTTCTGGCTGTCAATCCATCCGCGAACCCTGATCATTTTCCCTGAAGGTACGTGCTGGCGAAACCGAACACGGAGTTCGGCCGTGAGCGCTTTGACTCCTGATTCGGCTACTACTTTTGACATGGCTTCATCGAGGACCGTACTGACGATGCCTCCGTGAACAATACCCTGAAAGCCTTCAAGCTCTGATTCTGGAATCCACTCTGCGACCATCTCTCCGGCTTCGTTTCCTTGAAAGTGCAGACGCAAGCCACGGGAGTTGTCCGGCCCGCAAGCGAAGCACGACGATTGTGGGCGAGCGCCGAGGCGTATCTCAGGCTCGCTGCTGACTAGTTCTTGAAGCATGACTCTCCTCACCTTTGAACCGGCGCGGCTCACGTGACCAGCCCATTCGGTGGTCATGGCCATTCTGAACCTACTGGCATCGAATCCGACAGACAATCAGGGACGTCACGGATGCCAAACACGATACGTGCTGTATCCCCCCGACAGATTGCGTGCGTGCAAACCATGCTGAGAAAGAATACGGCAAGCGTAATAGGCACGCTGCCCCACGCCGCAGTTCACCCATATCTCTCTGTCTGTGGGCAGTTCGCCCAGATGCGACCGCAGTTGCCCCAGCGGAATATTGACCGACCGCGGAATCGATCCAGCGTCAAACTCGTTCGGCTGACGCACGTCCAGGAGGAACGCTTCCGTTGAGTCCAATTTATCCCAAGGAGCAATCTGCGCATCGCCGCGCACTACATTGGCCGCGATCATCCCTGCCATGTTTACTGGATCTTTCGCTGCACCGTATTGAGGAGCGTAGCAGAGTTCAGCTTCTTCCAGATCGTAGACGGTAGCCTTCATCTGTATTGCTGTTGCGATCACGTCGATCCGTCGTGCGACACCTTCTTCACCCACGGCCTGCGCGCCCAGCACCAGACCATCCGACTTACGGAAGAGCAGTTTTAGATGAATAGCTTGCGCACCAGGATAATAGCCGACGTGATTTCCAGGGTGCAGATAGATACTCTCGAAGTCGTCCAGACCGGCCCGGCGCAGAGACTTTTCTGTCGCGCCTGTCAGCGCCACGGTCAAATCAAAGAAGCCACAAACCGCTGTTGCCTGGACGCCATCAAAATGCGCATCGCGTCCGCAAATCGTATCGGCAGCCACGCGCCCCTGGTGATTGGCCGGCCCAGCCAGAGGGATCAGTTCCCATTGGCCAGTGACGCGATTTCTGACTTCAACGGCATCGCCAACGGCCCAAATGCGCGGATCACTGGTGCGCATTTGACTATCGATGCGGATGCCTCCCCGTTCGCCCAATTCCAGACCAGCGTCCCGTGCGAGCATTGTCTCTGGACGGACTCCAATGGCTAGCACAACGAGGTCGGCTCCGTAAACCTTGCCACTTTGTGTATGAACACTCAAGCAGCCATTACTGCCTTGTTCAAACTTTGTTACTGCATCTGCCAGGGCAAGAGAGACTCCGCGTGACTCCAGCCGCTGTTTAGCATACTCAGCCATCTCGGGATCAAGCGGAGGCATCACCTGATTGGACAATTCAACAATGGTCACAGCGATTCCAAGATGGGCAAGGTTCTCTGCCATCTCAAGACCGATGAATCCGCCGCCTACGACAACTGCGTTGTGCGGTTTCTTCTCGTCTATCCAGTGCCGGATCTCCCTGCTATCAGGAACCGTGCGCAACGTAAAGATACCTGGTAGATCGATTCCCTGCCACGGTGGCCTAATAGGCGCTGCGCCCGGAGACAAAACCAGTGCATCATACGGTTCGCTGTACTCACGCCCTGTTTCAAGATCACGGACCGATACAGTAGACGTGGTCCGGTCAATCGCAAGCACCTCGTTTCGCGTGCGCACTTCAATGTTGAACCGTTCGCGGAACAAGGACGGCCAGGCCAGCAAGAGCTTGGACTCTTCCTGAATCACATTGCCAACGTAGTAAGGCAAGCCGCAGTTGGCAAAAGAGACGTAGGGTCCACGCTCCAATATAACGATCTCCGCTTCTTCGTCAAGCCTCCGAAGACGTGCCGCGCAGGTCGCCCCGCCCGCCACGCCTCCAACGATTACCACCCGTTTCTTTGCCATGCTCGCTCCCTGAACCCTATGCTAAATCGGAAGACTCAGTGACTGCAGACGTGCTCACAGAGGTGCTCGATCGATACAAGCGATCCATCCAGATACTTGCTGACAAGAGTTGCAACACTCTCAGAAGGCGCACCCGTGATGACTTCAATCGAAGCCTCCTTAAACAGCGAAAGTGCGCGCGCTCCCATACCGCCAGCTAAAACAACGGTCACGCCGCGCTCCTTGAGCCATACTGGCAACAGTCCTGGTTGATGCTCCGGGGCAGCCACTTCTGTAGTGGCAGTGACCTCTTTTGTCTTGGGGTCAACGTCAACAAGCGCGAACTTCTCACAGTGTCCAAAATGGGGATTCAGAGTGTCCCCGGTAGTAGGAATTGCAATTCTCATGTGAACATTTCCTTTCTTTAACAAGTCGGTTATAGGAGAGGGCGATGAAGAGGGCATTTCAAGCATTTATCGACAATCCTGCTGATAGCCACCTCCTCGCAACCCGCCGATTTTACAATCAGACCTCAACACACCCGCCTTCTCGCCCATTTCGAGTGTCGCAGTCTTAAAGGTGCAAACTACACCTATATACTATCGGTACTCCCACTGAACGGCAAGAGGCCGGCGATGTCGCCAGGTGCATTTCACATCTATTTTCATTTGTGATAGGGTGAAGCCGTTGGCTTGCGGAAACACAAAGCCACATGGAGGATCGGAGTGCCACGAAAGATATGTGCGCGTCACGGCAAGGATTATCCTTGTTCCTGCGGCATGGGAAACCTTTATCGTTTTGTGGAGCCGCTCGTTTTGCTCCTTCTGAAGAAGAAAGGCAATGCCTATGGATACGATCTCTGCGCGGAGATGCAGGAGCATGCCCTCACCGATACAGCAATTGAGAAGGCCGCTCTCTACAGGACTCTTCGGCAGTTGGAGACAAACGGAAATGTCAAGTCCGAATGGGAGACGAACAAGGCAGGTCCAGCACGCCGAGTGTACAAAATCACGAAGCAAGGCGAACGGCACCTAGAGGAATGGGCAGCGGTGCTGGAACACCTTTCACAATCCATGACCCGCTTCGTTTGCGAGGTCCGTGAGACCCTGACCAAGCCGGCAACGAAGAGAACCAAGCCCTCATGATGCTTGTGGCTTGGTCCCCGCGAATTGCCGCCTTATAGAAATACGACCTGTTTGGACTCGCCGATCATCTTAATGAACGAACCTACCCCTACATAATCGATTCCAGGGTAGTCGATCATCTCTTCCTCCTTCAGCCCCATGACCGCCATGGACATCTCGCAGACGTGGATGCGAACTCCAAATTCTGCTGCATCTTTCATCAGTTCTTCAAGCGACTTTACGCCTCGCGATTTCATCACAGAACGAATCATTTGTGGGCCAATGCCGGCCATCTGCATCTTCGAGAGCGGCAGAGAATGGGAACTCCGGGGCAGCATCCATCCGAACATTTTGTCCAGAAACCCCTTATGTGGTGATTTCTTCGAATCGCGCAATGCTGCGGTGGCCCAAAAAGTGAAGAACATATCAACCTCCATGTCGTAGGCAACGGCGCCCAAGGCGATGATAAAGGCAGCGATGGTCGTGTCGAGATTGCCGCTCATCACGCCAATCGATAGGCGACCATTGCCTGCGGAGAGTTCAAGCGCATCAACGCGCTCCGTCAATCGCTGAACAGCCTGGCGCAGATCGTTTTCGGTTCCGGTCATGGATGCGTTCCTTTCATTGCGTGGAATTGATTGTTAGGACTGTGCTTGGGCAGTGACTGCTTCCGCAGCGGGCTCATGACGCCAGGCAAACAAAACAAGCGCAAGCGTCCGGTAGAGCGCATGAGCGAACTTGGTAAGCGGCAGCAGCGCAACCATATCCATGGCGAGTACAACGTGAACAAAAAAGACAGCGTGGCTCACGGTGTTCATGGGTAGATAAACCGCGACCTCGGTGAACAAACCTGTGAGCACGGTGGCTGCTAGAAGAACGGGGAAAAACCAATCCGAGAACGCGCTCTTACGCCAAGGTACTTCGGCAGCGCGCAGGCGGCGATTGAGCGCGATTGCTAACCCATAAAGACAGACGATTCCGCCTGCAGCGCCTAGCAGGCGCATCGGATACCACGGAGGAGCCGGAGAACCAATGGGTTTGAGAAGGAAATCGAGCGTTGTGGCCAGGAGCATGGCGAGAAAGCCGCCCATCACCGTGGCGTGAATGAACCATGCGCGCCGATGCATTGGCTCGATGGGACGCTCAGATATATCTTCAGCAGAATCGCATTCGCGAAAGCGGCGATGGAGCAACGCGTCTAAGATCGCGGTGACAATCGTCCCGGGAAGCACTGCAATTCGTAAGGTCAATCCCTCACGACGACGCTCCATCCAGAAGCGTACGAACATTGATGCGGCGCCGAAGGCCGCGCTAAGGCCGACCACGGCAAAAAGGGCCACGCCTATGCTGTGAATCCACTCCCCTGGCAAATAATCAAACAGGGGAGCTTGTGTTCCAGCAAAGCTTTCCCTGTATATCAGTAGCAAACTGAAGAAGGCTGAGAAGACAGCGAAAACGAGCAGATTTCCAAAGGCCGAACGGCTCGCCAAACCAGCCAGCCCAGTAAAGTCGTAGCGAGCAATTGCATAACTGCGGGCTGCTGCCATGAATTCGGCAGGATCTGCCTTGCGGGGGCAGGTCTCGGTGCATTCTCCGCAGGCATAGCAACGCCACAGGTCTTCCGAAGCCAGCAACTCTCGCTCCATGCCCACCTGGGCCATGCGGATCATACGCCGGGGAAAACCCGCCGAGTCCTGCGCCAGTGGGCAGACCGCCGTACAGTTGCCGCAGTTGAAACAGGCGCTCACGTCCAGCGTTCCACCGGCTCCGTACTGCTTGATCTTTCGCAACAGATTTACGTCCACTACAAACGCCATGCAGATACCTCTTCCGATCTTAGTGACCCGCTTCTGCCGTTTCCGCAATCGCAACAAGGGAATAGAGTGGATACTCGCCGTCTTCGCCGGACTCCGCGACTTCGCCATACTTCCGCATTCCGGTCACATGCCAGAGCGCTTCGTCGGACGGCAGATTCAGAGCTTCGGCAATCTGCGGTACGGTGGAAGGTTGTCCTTCGAGCAGTTTGCGAATCGACTTGCGCGCGGCAAGCAGATGCTTCTGTGCTTGCCGCTTCTGCTCGCTGATGCCGCCGAGACTAACGCGCAGCGTTGCCAGCGACTGCTTTTGTTCAGATGTGAGCGTCTTCATCGCCATGGTTCATTTCCTCTCTGCCACTGTGGGGAGATTCTATTGAATGCTGACCAGATCGGATTTGCATTCGCTACGCGGAATATCTGCCGCCAATCCCTCGACCATAGCTTCGAACTGATCCAACCGCCAGCCGTTCAAATCAATGGCGCGATGCGGACAAACGGCGACGCATGCTCCGCAACCGACGCAAAGGCCTGCATTCACTTGAGCGCGCTCGGCCATCGTGCCATCCACTTCCACCTGCACCATTTGCAATGCGCCTTCATAATCGCATTGCGTGGCGCACAGTGCTTCTCCGCTGCAACGCGCAAGATCGACCACGGCCACATACGGATTTAGTTCTACATCCTCGGTAGCAAACATGGCCGCAACCTTGACGGCTGCTGCTCCAGCCGCAGCCAGCGTCTCCTGCACGTTCATCGGCCCCTGCGCCGTGCCCGCCAACAGTATGCCGTTCACGGCAAGCTCGACCGGCCGAAGCTTGGGATGTACTTCCTGTAGAAATCCATCCTCACCGGTCGCCAGCTTCATGGCTTCGATCAAGTCCTCAATCTGCCCGGGCATCATTCCGGTTCCTAGCACAACCATGTCCACACCAAGCGAAAGTTCTTCTCCCCAAGTTAGAGCGTCCTTCACTGTGACCGTGAGAGCGCCATTCTTGCTGAGGCTGTCAGGCGTTACCTCCACCTTGGGCGGATCTTCTCCGTTGTAACGAAAGAAAACTACACCGGCTTTGCTTGCCTGCGTGTAGTAGTCCTCCTCGCCGCGCCCATACGTGCGAATGTCCTGGTTGAAATCGAAGACGCCGATCTGCGGAAACCTTTTGCGCACGGCAAGAGCCTGCTGAAGAATGGTTGTGCAACAGGTTCTGGAGCAGTATGTATTGAGGTTCTTGCCCGGTGGAGGCTCATGAACGCCATCCAGTTGGCGACTGCCAACACAGTGCAGAAATGCAACGTTGCGGATCGGCTGGTTGCGGTGGGTAAGGCGCTTTGCATCCATACTAACGGTTTGCATATGCCTGATAAACTCTGGCATAGTCAGCACGCAAGGTTCAGGACCGTAAAGGAACTCGCCATCTTGGGGTACATACGGACGAAAGCCAGTTGCCATGACGATAGCACCGACTGTAGCCTCTAACCTGCGTGCATCTACTGCGGGATTAGTTGACTCAACAACAACCCTGAAGTTCCCAATAAATCCGGCAACTGCGGTTACGTTGCTGTCCAGCAGAACATCGATGTTGGGATTCTTGTGCACTTGCTGCGAGAGTTCGGCTACCAGTTTATCGGCAACCTGCTCGCTTGGGTAAATCTGGCCCCGCCCGTTCAGGCGGCCTCCGAGCCGCGCTGAAAGCTCAACAAGAAGCACGTGAATTCCACGGCCTGCAAGGTCAGCCGCCGCTTTCATTCCGGCGATGCCTCCACCAATTACAAGAGCTTGGCGGTGATTGGGGAGCTTGATTTGATCAAGAGGCTGGGCGTGGCGCAACTTTCCCACCGCCGCTGCAATCATCCGTATCGCCTTTGTGGTGGCACCGGCCGGATCGTGCTTGTGTGCCCAGGAGGCCTGTTCGCGGATGTTGACATGCTCATAGAGATAGGGATTCATCCCTCCGCGCATGACGGCTCCCCGAAAGGTCTGCTCATGCAAAAATGGCGAGCAAGATGCGACAACCACACGGTCGAGATTTTCCTGAAGGATGTCGTCGCTGATCAGATGCTGGCCAGGGTCGGAGCAGACGAAGGTATGAACCTTGGCTGTAGCAACGCCAGGAATGAGGCGCACAGTCGCGGCCACATGTTCCACATCAACAACATCGGAGATGTTCCCGCCACAACGGCAGATGTAGACTCCGACCCTCGGCTCGTGGTCGTGCATTTCCCGATTTCCGTTCGGATTACTCATAGCTTGCCTCATGAAACTGTTGCAGCAAAGCGTCCTCAGCTGGCCAGGACGGCGGCTCGCTTCTGGTAAAGATACTGGCTGACCTGCATTGCTGCCGCACCAGCCTCTGCGATGGTATCGACAATATCCTTCGGTCCTGCCGCAGTTCCCGCTACAAAGATTCCTGGCGCGGTAGTGCAAGTGGGAGCGGTCAACATGGGTGTTGCCACAAAGCCGTCGTTTGCGCACGCAACCGGCGTCGAGTCGGAAGGATTCCAACCCGGAACCATGCCCTGCGCCAACACCACCAGATCGTGACGATGCTCTTGCAGCGGATTCTCGGCATCTTCGGTGCTTTCAACATGCACCGAAAGATCGCCACCGTCCACAGGATGAATGCGCGCCACCTTGCCGCGCACAAAGCTGATGCCCATGGCCTTGGCGTTCTGGAAGAATTGCTCGTAGCCCTTGCCGAAAGCGCGAATGTCCATGTAGTAGATGGTGATATCGGCCAGTGGAAGCGAGCCGGAAAGCAACATGGCCTGCTTGATGGAGTACATACAGCAAACCCGCGAACAGTAGGGAACGCCAATTGATTCGTCCCGCGAACCCGCGCACTGCACGAAGGCAACAGAAGATGGGATTTTCCCATCCGAAGGCCTGAGCACACGGCCATACGGACCATGCGGTGCCAGCAGGCGCTCCAGCGCCAGTGGAGCAATGATGTTCTTGCTGCGCTGAGCGTTGTATTGTGGCTTCAACGTCATGGCATTCAATTGGAAGCCTGATGCGACGATCACGGCATCGGTGCGAATCGTAAGGCTTCGCGGCTGCTGATCGAATTCAATGGCATCGGTTGGACAGACGCGAGCGCAGGTTCCGCAAGTTCCGCAATGCTCAGCATCGAGAATGGCCTTTTGCGGTATGGCATTGGTAAACGGCACAGCTATGGCTCGGACTGTACCCAACCCTTGCTCGAACGGGTCAGGATATTCCGTGTCGCAGGCATACTCGCATAGGCGACAACCGATACACTTGTCGAAGTTCACGTAAGTGGGCTTCTGCAGCAGTCGCACGCGATGCGTTCCGTCCGTGGATTCGATTGCCTCCACTTCGGTATTGGTGAGTATGGTGATATTCGGATGATGAGCAGCCGAGGACATCTTCGGCGTAGTGATACAGCTCGCGCAGTCCAGCGTGGGATAGACCTTGCTGAGGGCAATCATGTGGCCGCCGATGCTGGAGTTGCGCTCGACCACCAGAACCTTCAAGCCTTGATCGGCGAGGTCCAGTGCCGATTGCAGACCAGCAATGCCGCCGCCGACGATCAGCGCGTCCGGCGTATAGTCTGAGTTGATCTGGATATTCATTGGCTGCCTCCCTGCAAGGCAGCAGCAGAGCGCGGGAAGCGCGCCGAAGCTAGGAGACGCTCCACCGACTCACGGCGCAACCGTTCAGCTATCTGTGTGTCTACCGGGCCAAGACGTTGAAGATGATCGCTTAGTAGTGCGACTTCCTTGAGAAATGCCTTGATGCACACGGTGCAGATGGCGGTCAGACGGATGCGCTCAAACCCCAGTCCTCCAGCGCTCATGCGCGAAGTAAGTTGATCGATGCGGGCTGCCAGTCGGTCATAAGCCCCATGATAGGGACAATCGGAGCCGCAGGCCGCAATCAGAATGCCGTCGATTCCCTGTGCGTAGGACTTGAAATAGAAATCCTCCGGAAACAATACCGGCGAGAGCACCCGCAGAATATACACATTGGAGGGATACTCCTGATGTGCCTTTCCGACCGCGTCGGCACCCGGATAGGCGCACTTCTCCGTGGCTAAAACCAGTATCTTGGGAACGAACGGTTCACTCATACCGCACCTCGTACAACCACCGCCCCAGGCTCGAGGCAATAGGATTCCAGCCGATCCAGATGGACCGGTTCTCTCTCGTTCATGATTCGCGGTAAAGGCTACTTCTTACGGCGCACTAGCAGGCGATCATGCCCCTCTGCTTCAATCAGGCCGAGAAACTCATGCCCCATCTTGCCGGACCACGCGGCGATGTCTTTCCGCGAGCCTTTGTCATTGGATTTGATCTCGATGATCTGTCCGACCTTGACCGCCCCAATGGCTTTCTTGGCCTCCAGGAGCGGTCCTGGGCAGGCAGTGCCGCGCGCGTCGATGATTTTGTCGGGGGTCAATGCTTCGAGTGCTTCGGTCATAAATACTCCTGGATTATCGACCTGACATTGGTCTTCCAACATCAAGCTGGTTGTGGAACTCTGCTTCGTTTCCTGCGTGGCGCAGAGGCCGACACGCCCTTGGTCTCCTGCTGCATCCGATCCAGCAATGCCGCGCGAATCAATTGCATTGCCTGCGAGAAGCGAGGGTCGGCCATCCGGTAATAGACGCTTTGGGCGCGCTTCTCCGCGATCACAGCGCCGCGATCCCTCATCAGGCGAAGATGTTGCGAGGCGTTGGTAACTGATACCCCAGCGTGGTTCGCAATTTCGGTAACGGTTCGGGGCTCCTGCTGCAGCGCGCAGAGGATGCGCATGCGCGTGGCATGGGCGAAGATGGTAAAGAAGTCGCCCAACAGCTCACAGGATGCATCGCTCATCGTATGATTCATTTGGAACCCACAATGTCGTATTTGCGTATATACGCAAATACGACATTGGCCTCAATATAGGCCGACCGGATTCCGCGCTCTGTGACGGCTATCACGATAGGAGAACCACAAAGATTTCACCCACCATTGGCCGTCCATAACGAGCACATTGTTTGGGCGCGCAATCGGACAGCAGGAATAATCAATACAGAAGATTGCTTGAAAGGTATGAGCGCCAAACATCCATGGGCGGCGGCTACGACAAAAGGAAGAGGCTGGGATTCCCGATGGCCAAGGTGCAACCGGCGTAACTGAGGAAACCGTGGGCCAACGGAGTAAGCGATTCGCACTGGATTGAGCAGGCAGAAAGCGAGACAAAAGTCCATCCTGGGTGACACTGTCTCTAAAGTGAGTGAACGGCGTGGAATCGCTGTCGGTTTTCTCTTCCTCCATACGGCGGTGTTCTAATAGTCGAATGGCGAGTCTCGAAAACTTTCGTATTGTGGTCTTTCGGACAGTTGCCGAACAGCTCAGCTTCCGCAAAGCCGCCGAAGAGTTGTACCTCACTCAACCTGCGGTAAGCCTCCAGATCAAGGCGCTTGAGGAGGAACTTGGTGTTCAAGTGTTTGATCGCGCTGGGGCGCAGATCACGCTGACGCAGGCCGGTACGATACTCCTCCGGTACGCGAAACAGGTCAATTCGCTTTTCGTTCAGGTAGAGCGCGAGATTGTAGCCCTCACTGGTGACCACGCTGGGCAACTTGCCCTTGGAGCTTCTACGACCATCGCCCAGTATGTGTTGCCGCGTCTTCTGGGCGAGTTCTGCAAGGAGCATCCCCGCGTTCATCCGACACTGATCAGTGGCAACACAGAGCACATTGTCGACGCTGTTGAGAAGCAGAAGATCGAGTTGGGTTTTATCGAGGGTCCTGTGCGAAGCCGCGCAGTCAAAACAAAGCCATTTCTGGAGGATGATCTACTCTTGATCGTGCCGGCCGCGCATGAATGGGCTGAGTTGGAGTCCATCTCCAGTGCTGAGATAGCCAGCGCACCATTGCTAATGCGCGAACGCGGTTCCGGCACACGTAGGGTGGTTGAGATGGCGCTGGAACGGCAGGGCCTCAAGCAGAAGTCCTTGCGTATCGTTATGGAACTTGATTCGACCGAAGCCATCAAGTCTGCCGTTGAGGCCGGACTAGGAGTAGGCTTCGTTTCGCGCTGGGCGATGGCGAAGGATTTGCGACTGGGCAAGCATTTCAAGATTGTCGAAGTCACTGGACTGCGCATAAAACGGGACTTCTCTGTTGCCTACACGTCCGGCGTGGAACCCCTTGGTCTGGCCGATGAATTTCGCAGATTTCTGTTTGCCAGCGCAGGCTTGCAAAGAACCTTGATTCAGCCCCTCAAAGCAAGCATTTCGGCTGGTCACAAAAAACGCGAATAGGACATAAGTAGTCCTGCTTGGACGTGGCTTTCCGCTTCGGACATATGGGAGTCATGTCCATGGAAGAATGTATGGATAACTGAGGAATCGATAGGCATGATGGATTAGAGCGAAACCAGAGTCCCCGTGGCCCGGAGAGTTTCGTGCAAGGTCGCCGCTTCCTGATGGTCGCGTCGACTTTGGTGCAGTGCTTTCGGGATACACCAACTCTGGTTTCACTATGGCGGCGCGCTCCGAGTAACGCCGAGAGCGCGGCAGAAGAGATGGGGTAGGGTTTGACTTCGACTATTCTTTATGTGACTATATGGCCACTTGGTGATATATGTCGACGAAAGAGATGATGCGGGATCTGACCGACGCCGAACTGGAGAAGGTGGCAGGACAATTCCGTCTGTTGGGGGAGTCCATGCGCCTGAAGATTCTGCAATCGCTCTGCGCGGGCCCGCTGGCAGTTGGCGAGATTGTGGCAGCGACAGGCGCGACGCAATCGAATGTCTCAAAGCACCTTTCACTGCTCGCCTCGGCGGGTGTGATTACGCGCCACAAAGACGGGCAGTTTGTCTACTACGGAATGAGAAACCAGCTAACGATGAAGCTTCGCGACCATGTGCACAAGGAATTGCTGAACCAGTCGTGATCGCTGTTGATGCATTCGCCTTGAGGCGCGACACTGGACCGGAAGGTTGCGCGATGAGAGCCAGCTGGACACCAAGTCCGTGCCGCGTTTCAATTCCCGCCTCGTCGACCATTCTTGATTCTTGGCTCATTGAAAGATGAGGTCGAAGGGCTTACTGTAGGCGGGATGAAGACTTGCGCCGTCGATGGCGCAGTCCACAAGCACCAATATCGGCAATCGTGCTTGTTCCGCCGGTTTCTGCGTAAAACGCAGAAACACGCCTTGCTTGCAAGTCCTAAAATCCTCTTATCTGACAACCGAGGTCGTGGCGAACCCAGTCTACCTCTGTTTACAGACCTGAAACTTGGAACCAAAAAGACTGATGTAGGTGGCAATTGATGGACTTGTCGATGGAACGCACTCAGGAAATGGTGGCGTACGCAGCGAAAGAAGCGACGCAGCGCTAGGACGCGGCATTACGATCACTCAGTGCATGGCTTATATATCTGCACGTATGCGCATGGACACTGTAGCTTTCGACGCTCTACTCCGCGAGAGGAACACATCTATCGCCTACTATTCCGACCCACAATTTACAGGAATTGCAGGTGGCTGCGTGCTAAAGGCAGCCGATGGCGAAGTGATCGGTGGTGTTGGCATCAGCGGGCTTGCCGCGACTGAAGACGCAGCGATCTCGGAGATTGTGGCGAAGTCTCTCGCCTGAGTGCCTGCGCCGCATTGGTTGCGACAGAGCGAGTTCCGCGACGAATTCTTCCGGTCCAGCATTCCGGTTAAACACGCCGATAAGTTTCGCGGATTCTGTCTGCCAACGCTGGCTCGCAAGGAGCATTGATTCAGCCTCTGAAAGCAAGTACTTCGGCAGGTCATAAAAAATGCAAATTGGACATCAGTACTTCTGCTTGGACGTGGCTTTCCACTTCGGAAATACTTGAGTCATGTCCAAGAACATATTCTTCATTGGGTTGATTATCGCCGCCAGTGGCCTGGTGTCACCGCCTGTGGCGCTGGCCTGCGGCCTCATCTATGGATTCTCGTTTCTTCATCCATTCCATGTAGAGGCGAAGAAATTATCCAAACTCCTCCTCCAGGCATCCGTAGTCGGACTTGGGTTTGGTATGGATTTGCAGCAGGTTATGCAAGCCGGACGCTCCGGGTTCATCTATACCGCCGGCAGCATCAGCTTCGCCTTGCTCTTGGGCTGGGGGTTGGGAAGACTCTTTAGAGTGAAGCAAAGAATCTCTTATCTTATCTCGGCCGGTACCGCTATTTGCGGTGGAAGCGCCATTGCCGCGATTGCCCCAATCACCAATGCGAGCCAAGAAGAGATTGCCGTCTCGCTCGGAACCGTTTTTGTGCTGAACTCGGTTGCATTGCTCACATTCCCAGCAATTGGGACTGCGCTGCATATGACCCAGTCGCAGTTCGGCCTTTGGTCTGCGCTCGCCATTCATGATATAAGTTCCGTTGTCGGCGCGACAGCAAAGTACGGAGCCGTGGCTCTTACCGTCGGTACGACCGTCAAGCTAGCCCGTGCATTATGGATCGTGCCGCTTTCGGTCGGAACCGCTATGGCAAACAAGAGCAAGGCGCGCATTCAATGGCCCTGGTTCATTCTCTTCTTCTGTCTCGCGGCTGTTTTCAATACTTACGTCCACATGTTCCAGTCCGCCTATCCAGTGTTCAAGCATCTTGGAGGCATCGGCCTGACCGTAACGCTCTTTCTGATTGGGACGGGACTCTCTATGAAGACGCTCCGCGAAGTGGGAGTTCGACCATTCCTTCAGGGAATCCTTCTCTGGCTCTTCGTCGCTGTGGGATCGCTCACGCTGATCCGCATTGGTTGGATTCATCTATAGGAGGCTCGTGGCAGATACTACTTTCAGATTTCATTCAGGCAAAGACGTCTGAAACTGGTGGAGGAGATGCTGCTGGAATTGCACAATTAGGCAACGTGCAATAGCTTGCATATGCACATGGAAAGCACATCAGTCCCAATTCTTCAACGTGGGCCAGAGATCGGCTAGGAATTGCTTAGGATCCCGACAGTGATAGACAATGAAGTGTTCACGCGGCTCTGAATACGGATGGTAGACGGTCCCGGCCGCCTCGACGGAACTGAAGTACGATTCGAGCTTCTCTCGCGAAAAGCCGATTGCTAGAACACTCACTCCCGAGTATCCGTCTGGCCCCCACAGAGAATAATTCTGATTGCCGCTGATCGCGTGCGGCAAGCCGTACTTGTTTCCAAAAAACTCAATTGCGCTAGCCTCCCCATAGTTGCTGGCAAGGATGGCCGTAGTCTTTCTTTCATCTGCGGGAAGGCTATCGTAGACCTTCGCGACTACCTGGGTCATCTCTTCCCACCCGAATTGATCGGCAAAGAAATGTGGCAGCGGACCGAGCCGGACGCGTTCAATCGGCGGTGGGGCAAAATGCATAGCGATTGAGTAACGAATATACGCCTCAGGCGAAAGTACAGGCAGGGCGAAGGGGATGCCGCTGATACCGAAGATCAACAGAAGAATGGCGAAGGCAGGCTTGGCCCATTGCAGGCGCGGACGGGACAAGCATTTCTCCAGGAGTACGGCTCCTGCTGCCATCAGCATGGGATAGACGGGCAGCAGATAGTACGGTTTTCCGTTCGGCGAAAACATGATGAAGAGCACTACAAGATAGGTGCATCCCAGCACTCGGTATGCTCCTCCATCCTTGCTGAAGAGGAGCCAGCACAATCCCGTAAACCAAATCGGCAGGGTGATGGGCGAGAGAAAAATCACTTGCATACCCAGAAATGTTAACGGCGAGAAAGCCAGGTTCACGCCTGAGCGCCGGATGTTTGCCATCAGTTCCAGAAAAGGGAAGTGGTGTTGGACGTTCCATATGAGATTCGGCAGGATCAGAAGCAATGCTAGCGCCGCGCCCAACCAGATCCACGGCTGCAGAAATGCCCGGCGCTGACGGGTCAGAAGGAGGCCAGCCACGACGCCTATGCAGAAGAACGCCATCGAGTATTTGTTATTCAAGCCGATCCCGGCAATCAACCCAAACCACAACCAGAGCTTCTGATTGCCAGTTTTGATGATCCGAATGATAACGAGCGCACAGCCCATCCAGAACAAAGGCTCAAATGCGTTCATCGACATATAGTGATCCATGGACAGGTTCGCCGAGGCCATCAGCACTGCCAACGCGGTAAGTCCCTGCGCAAAGCGGCTGCCGCCCAACTCGCGCGCAATTCGACCGGCCAGCAGAATGTTGGCCGCGCCCGCCACAGCGGCGAAGAAGCGAATCGACTGGAGGGAATCGCCGAAGAGCAGGCGGGTGAGCTTCATCATCACCGCAATCAGCGGCGGCATATCCACATAGCCCCAGGCAAGATGATTGCCGCAGGCGATAAAGTACAGTTCGTCTACGAAGTATCCGTAGTTGCGCGCTGCATAAAGGTGCAGCAGCAGTTTGCTTGCGGCGATCAGGAAAACGATCATTGAGCCGGTGAAGAAGATGCGTTTTGCAGGAACTGCACTGATGAAGTGTCCTGGAAGAAATTTCAGATCAGCGTTAAATGAAGACATATAGACTGTTGTGCTTGATCGGATGGGTGGTTTTCTTCTGGCGTCTTCCCTTCAAGCGAAATCTCCTTTCGATTGCAATTCAAAAAACGACTCTACGCTTGCTCCATCGCTGAGGATTGCTCGGCATCCTCTCGATCAAAACGTCTCTAACCACCTTACTGTCTGCGCGGCTCGCCAGTCGGCAGGAAAGCGACTCCGGAAATATCGTCTCCCGAAGCCAGCACGTCCCTGAGCCGCTCCGAATTAGCGCCGCCGCGGACTACGGCTGCTTCGAGCAGGCGCAACGCTGCTACCGGAGTCGTCTCGGGCGGCAGGCGGAAGATCCATGGGATGTTAGTTGAAGTAAGCTTCTTGTCACTGCTGAGGGCAACTACCGGCACAAAGGCCTTCAGCGCCAGTTGCTCAGCCAGGTGGGCGGCGTCGCGATCCAGAGCCACAATCGCCAGCGCGTGCTCGTCCATGAGTGCGTGAACTAGTTGGGTTGAAGCGGCACCCCAGTTCTGATCGCTCGCCACGGGCAATAGCATCCACGTCTGCCCTTTTGCTGCGTCGGCTTTCAACTCCGCCTGAATTTCCGGCGACTGCGCGAGTTGGGCTGCCTTCGGCCCGAAGAGGACCACTCGCACTGGCCACACTGGCACGTCCTCGCGATGCGGGCCGGCGTAATTCAAACCATCTTCTCCTACGCGCGCATAGGGCACCTGCAGTGCGGACGATGCTGGTGCGGCAGAAGCCCGTGGCGCGGGCGACGGCTCTCTCTCCATGGTGGCCACACGGTAGGTGATCGCGCCGTTATGCACCGTGCCCAGATACATTGGCGCGACGTTCTTCAGGTTAGGATCAAAGATCATGTGGCCGGTCACGCCGTCGTATTGCCCAACATTACCCAGCGCGTCCTGAATGCGGGCGCGGTTGAGGCCAGCCTTGCAGATGGAGTCCAGCAGCACATTCATCGCGTCATAGGCCAGCGAGGCAAACTGCTCCGGCTTCTCCTTGAAGCGGTCTTCGAAACGGTGGTTGAAGTTGATCCAGCTCGGGTCCTGGCGGGTGGGATCGTAGGGGAAGACTGCCTCAAAGCCCTCGGCCGCATCGCCAGCCTCGGCCAGCAGCGTGGGCCCCAGCGTGCGATAGGCCCCAAAAACGCGCTGCTTCATCCCTGCAGCCTTCATCTCCTTGAGGATTTCGGCCGCTTGAGTCTCGTCGGCCCACAGCACAATTGCATCGGCCCGCGAAGAGCGAATCACACTCAACTGCTTGGTAAAGTCTGTATCGCCAGGCATGTACTTCTGCTCGATCACAATTGGGTGCCCAAGCCGCCGCGATGCATCGCGGAGCTTGATCACGCCAAAGCGTCCGTAGCGGTTGTTCACCCTAAGAATTGCCACGCGCTTCATGCCCAGTTCCGTGAAGACACGGCGGGACAGCGTGAGGCTCTGCACTCGGTCGTCCTGCAGATCGATGAAGTACCACGGAATGTAGGTCTCGGGAATGGTGGGATCGGTGGATGCCGAGTTGACGATGGGGATCTCCGTTTTCAGAGACATCCGCAACGCAATATGGGTGGACTCGGAACTGATCGAGCCGAAGATTGCCCAATCTTCGTCGTCGTAGACCATCTTCACTACTTCATTGGCGGCCGCTCCCCAGATAGCGCTATCCGTGGGCCGTTCCTCGCCGGAAACTGTCTTCGCTTGCCAGTTGTCATAGTCGTTGTGCAGCATCAGCTTGAAGGGCTTGCCCCCGTAGCCGCCGCGGGCATTGGCTTCTTCCACGGCCAACTGCGCGCCGTGCAGCATCCTCAATCCAAAGACCTGTTCCGGATTATGCTCGATGGGCCCCAGGAAGCCAATGCGTACCTCCGTTACATTCTTGGGATCGGGTTCGTCCCGCGCTGCTCCGGAATACATATTGGGGTGTGTGTAGTTGAGGTCGTAGGGCGATGCAAACTTGGCGTAGGGGCTCAAATCATCCGGCTCCCCCGCATAGGGCGCAACCACCCGGTCTTTGGGCGGCCCCGGCGGATGCGCGCCACACTCGCATACACCCGAACTCTGCGCCGCAGCACTTGATGCGGCAACTGCGGCCCACATGCAGGTGGCAACCATCAATAATCTCTTGCCCATGACAATTACTCCTTGCTGCCTTCGGCAGCGTTATCCGTGCGGAACATGGCGATGGCCTCGATTTCAATTAGCAGTTCAGGCCGGCAGAGGTGTGCCTGGATGCCAGTCGACGCGGGCAGCGGATCGAGCCCTTGCTCCTTGAAGAAAGCCGTGCGCCCTGCATTGAAGACGTCGTAGTCGCGATCGATATCGCGCAGGTAGCAACTAGTGCGCACGATGTCGTGCCAAGTGCAGCCCTCGGCCTCGAGTAGGCCAGTGATGTTGTCAAAGGTCCGACGCAACTGGGCGTTGAAGTCGCCGATGTGGACGCTCACGCCGTTCTCGTCGATCGATGCCGTACCGGAGATGAGCAGGATGGTGACGCCGTTGAGGTCGATCCTCATGCCGCGCGAGAACGAACTCGGCTTGGCATACGCGTAGGCCTCGTTGAGCACGCCGTGATTAGTGACGGCGCGTTTGTTGATTGGCGCGTGCGCTATGGTCTCCAGGAGATCTGCAAATGCATTCATGGTGCTGCTCCTTATACCCTTACTGTTGTTGACGAATTCCGTGACTCAGACCTTTGGCGGTGGCGACCCAGATGTCGTTCCCTTGAAAGTCGATGCCTAGAATGTAGTTATGGGCCGGCGCGGTGGTCACGGCGACCGGCGTTATCTTGCCTTGCGCGTCGCGCACCGTCATCTCCGGCTTTCCGTCCTTGAGCGAAGGGGTATAGACGGCCCAGTTGACGCCATCGTAGTAGGCCAGCCCCTTGTCGGTGCCGAACCATGCGTGATTGGCGTCGACGCCCTTCACTGTGTTGGTAAAGTTTGAGGGAAGCCCGCTGTCTTTGGTCAGAAAGTTGTGCCAGCTGCGGCCGTCGTATCGGCAGTCGCCAAAATAGGTGGCTACCCACACGATATCGTCCACATAGCTGACAGAAGTCGTGATCTCGTGGATCAGGCCCTGATCCTTGAAGAGGACCATTTCCGTTTCGCCGTCGGGATCGTCGTACTTATCCCAACGTCCGGTTTTCTGGTCGTACTCCAGAAGGCCGCTGCCCCACACAGCGTAATAGACCTTGGTGGGTGTGGCGGATACGCCGTAGACCCATATCTCGAACATGGGTGTGTTGCGCTCGTTGTAGAGCGACCACTGCCCGGTGCGAAGATCAAGCCGACAGGCTCCGGCGGCTGTGGCCACCCACACATTCTCGCCTTCTACCGAGACGCCGTAGACCACATCGTTACTCAGCCCCGAATTCAACTGCGTGTAACTGTCGATGCGCCCACCGGAGACGCGGCTCAAGCCGCCCATAGTGCCAGCCCACACGTCGCCGGTGCGCTTGTCCAGCGCCAGCGAGAGTACCGCTCGATGGGCCAAGCCGTCCTTGGTTGTGTATGTCTTCCACGCGTGATTCTCGTAAACTGCCAGGCCCTTCTCTGTGCCCGCCCAGATGCGGTCTCCATCGACCAGCACCGAATACACGTGATTGTTGGGCAGGCCGTTGGCGGTGGTGAAGTTCTCAAACCGGTAACGCGGCATCTGTGGTGGCGCAGCAAACGCCAGCATACCGGCTGCCAAAAGCATTGCGATCATGCATATCTTTTTCATCGCGTCCTCAGGTATTCGATCAGGTCGTTAAGTTCATCCTTGGTCAGGTCGTTGGTGCGACCGTGTTTGTCGTCGGGGTTGTAGACCGTCCAGATTTCTTCCAACGTGCGTGCCGAGCCGTCATGCAAGTAGGGCGCCGTAAGCGTGATATTGGTTAACTGCGGCGTGTCCAGGAGACCCGAATTGTCCGTTGATTTGCGTGTTCCCACGTCGAAGGATTTCTGGTTGGTGCCCTTGGGGCCGCTGTGGCAGTAGGAGCAGCGGTTGGCCTCGGGAATCGGCTTGCCGAACTTGTCCACAGATCGCACGAAAAACACCTTGCCGCGTTCCTGGGCCGGCGTAAGTTCACCGTGCTGCAGCCCCCAGCGATTGGGCCGCGATGGCAGGCCGCGAACATAGGAGACCAAATCAGTAAGGGTCCGGTTATCGTAATTCTCTGAGCGCCAGAAGTATTTTTCGGTCCTCGGGCCACACTCGGTGGGTAGATTGGGATTGCCGCCGTTCCATTTGAAAGGCTCAGTGTCTTTGAGATCCTCGATAGGCCTGTTGTCCACAATGTCGCGCCCGAAGCCATCAGGCTCCAGATCCCAGGTAAGGCCGTCAAAGGTGGAATCGATGTGGCAGGTAGCGCAGCCGATCTGGCCCTGGAAGGAATAACGCGCGGTATAGAAAGCCTGTTCGCCGCGCCGCAACACGGAGATGGTCTTCGGCCCGGCCAGAGTGATGGTGGAGACAACGCGATCTGTGTGCGTATCGATCACGCTGATCGTATCTTCAAGCCGGTTGGCCACAAACAGCCTGCGGCCGTCGCGGCTGAGGGTGAGGCCGCGGGGATTATGCCCTACGGGAATGCGCGTCACCACATAGTTGGCGCTGGCGGAAAGATCCTGCACGTACGGCCCAGGGTGCATTTGGATGAAGCGCAACAAGTGCGGCACATCCACGACGGTTACATTCTCCGAGCCGCCGCAGGTGACGTAGATGTGTGACTTGTCCGGAGCAATGGCCACGCCGAAGGGTTGCGAGGCGTAGCGCTCCAGTTCGTCCAGCGGAACCTCGACCGGCTTGCCCACATCCGCACCAAACAGCGTGAGGGTATCGGCAAAGGCCCAGCCGTGTTCCAGGTGCGCAAGCGGCACAAGGTTCTTAGGATGGTATTCAGCCACCGCGCCAAGGCGTCCGTCGCCGGAAAACGCAAGATGAAAGACACCGGCAATCGCATGCAGCGGTATGCGATCGACGACAACGGCGCGCGTTGTGTCGATGACCGTAATCTCCGACTCTGGAGCGGTGCGATGCGGGGACGGATTGGGGTATATGTGCGTGGCATAGATGCGACTTCCATCCGGGGAGAGTGTGAGATAACTAGCACCTCGTCCGGCCATCAGCCACTTTTCTGTTGTGCCGGTTTGGGCGTCCAGCACCACCACATTGCCGCTGATGCGATTGGCCACAAACAGCCGTTTGCCTGCCCGGTCCTCGACCACGCTGGACGGCTCTGCGCCCACCGGCCAGGTTGCCACCACGGCCAGCGTGCCCGTATCGATGACCGAGAGCGTATCGTCCCAGGAGTTGGTGACAAACAGCCGGTCGCCGGAAGCGGACAGCGAGAAGCCGCGCGGCACGCGACCGACTGCAATGTTCTTGATCACCGCATAACTTGATGCATCCAGCACCCGCACCTCTTCGCTTTGCTGGCAGAGCACGTAAAGCCGCGCGCCATCCGGCGAGAGCAAGACTTCAAGAGGAGAAGCGTAGTCCAGAACGTCGCCCTGGGCATCGTGCGCCGCCGCGCGAACAGGCCGATCGGTCCATATACCAATCGCAATGAACACGGCTGCCAGTAGCACCAACCCTGTCACGACTCCGGTCCGCAGTCCGGTTTGATTGCGCCCACTCACTTGGGTTCCTCCACTGTGAGGACGCGATCCACGCTCAGTTTTTCCAGCGTCTGCTCGCGCCCGCTGGGCCAGTGAATGAGGAGCTTGTCGATGGAGGTGGCGGCGTCCAGCCCAAAGTGCATACGACTATCGTCCTGCGACAAATAGCCGGAGCCGGCCACACGCTCCGCCGTCTGTCGCTTGCCCGCGGCGAAAACCTCAACGCGCGCGCCGATGCCGTCGCGATTGCTTTTGGTTCCCTTGAGCTGGATGGCAATCCAGTGGCCCGTATTGGTAGAGACATTGTGCAGCAGAGTTCCCTTGGCACCCAAATTGATTAGAAACGCATCAACCTTGCCGTCGTTATCGTAGTCGGCAAAGCAGGCGCCGCGCGCCGTGGTGCGCACGCTCAGTACCGACCCAGCCTCGCGCGAAACATCAACGAAATGGCCGCTGCCGCTGCCGCGAAACAGCGTGTGCTCCTGCGGGAAGAGGTGGATGAGCCCGCCGTGGAAGATAAGGATGTCGAGCAGGCCATCGTTGTCGAAGTCGTAGACGCCGGTACCCCAACTTACGTATTGCGCGTTGGTCTGCGATACACCGTTGGACGCGCCCATGTCTTCGAAGCCTTGCTTACCCATGTTGTGCAGCAGTCGGTTATAGTGGCCGTCGGTGACCCACAAATCCAGCATTCCCCGCCCCTCGAAGTCGGCAAACACCGGCCCCATGGACGAAGTGGACTCGCCATTCTGCCCAAAGGCCGTTCCGGTGTCGTTGGCAACCTCCTCAAAGGTCCCGTCATGCTTGTTGTGGAAGAGGAAGTTCTCGGTGCGGTCGTTGGCCACGTAAATGTCGTCCCAGCCGTCGCCGTCGAAATCGGCCGCGGTCACGCCCATCGTTCTGCCTGCAAAGGCGCTGATCCCCGACTTCTCGGAAACGTCGGTAAACGTACCATCGCAGTTGTTGTGATAGAGCTTGTTGGTCTCGCCCTCGTAGTCCAGCGGTCCCGGATAATTGTCTGCCGCATAGTAAGCGCGGTACTTGGGATCGAACTTCACATAGCGGCCTACGAATAGATCGGTGCAACCGTCCTTGTCGTAGTCCAGCCAGGTGGAACTGATGGACCAGCCGTCTACCTTGATACCGGCCTTTGCGTTCACGTCGGCAAAATGGCCGTTGCCGCCGTTGTGATAGAGGATGGCCTTGCCGTAGGCGGTGACCAGCAGGTCGACAAAACCGTCGTTGTCGTAGTCCGCCGCCGTCACAGCGATCGAGTACATATCCGGATTCAGGCCAGCCTTGTCCGTAACATCGGTAAAGTGACCATTGCCGTCGTTGCGATAGAGATGATTGTGCGGCGGCGTGGCCGACTTCTCCTTGAGCGGATACGGGTGCATGGAGTCTTCGAGCGGACGTCCGTTCGCCACATAGAGGTCGGGCAGACCGTCGTTGTTGTAGTCAAACCAGATGCAGCCGGCGCCCGTGCCTTCAAGCAGTGAACCTAACTGACGCGAACCGAAGCTGTGCGTGAAGTTGATGCCAGCCTTATCGCTGGTGTCTTCAAAGCGAATGCCAGATACCTGCTGCGCGGCTGGTACGGTCTGAACGGGAGGCGGTGGTGCAGTTTGCGCTGCGGCTATCGATACAGCGCCGAATAAGAGAAGATAGCGAAAATTCATCTCAATTGCCTCCCGGCGATTTCTGCTGCGCAGCGTCGGAAATATTCACTCTGGAAAGATCAACCGGCGTCGTCGTGCGCAACAGCACGGACGGCACTCGATTATCCGGTGCATGCTCGGGTCCCGCATGGCAGCCCACGCAGATGCGCTGCTCCCCGCGGCGAATCCAGAACCATCCGTGCTCCTGGCGCAAAATCGCGCCCTTTGCATCCAGCAGCGCAAAGCGAAGTGGCTGATCGGCGGGGGTCTTCACAAAGAACGAACCATCAGGCTCAATCGGGGCAGTGCCCGTAACGATAGCGCGGCCAGCAGCGTCCAGCGTCTCCAACCGCACCGCTGCGGGCGCAACCTTCAGGTCGCCTTGGCGCGATTGCCGTGCGTCGAGGGCCAGCAGGTTGGCGTAGCTCCAATCGTGAAGCCCAGAGGGATGATGATGGGGCCGAGTGCGCGGCGCCAGCAGCACCGGCTCCACCAGATCTTCGCCGGCCGCACCCAGCAAGGTTTGCAGCGCCGCAGCGCCGGGCTTCCACAGCTTCAGCGCGTAATGTGTCCCGGCTTCTGCCCGCGCGCTCACCAGCCATGCGCCCGATGCCGTTTCGGCAATAGCGCCCGCATACTCCGCATGGGGAGCCGCGATGAGTTCCTCGTGCGCCAGCGGCGAAGTAAAACGACCCAGCGTACCGCCGTGCGTAAAAACGACGTCGCCGTTCGCCAACTGTCTTCCGCCCCAGCGCGCTCGGCCATGATCGCAGCGGTAGGACTCGACCCCCGAACCGTCGGCGTAAACCAGATACAACTCCGGCGTCGATCCCGATCCAAGCGGGAACCCCGCCTCAAAGAGAATGCGTCCGTCAGCCAATACATCGGAAGGAAACGCGCTGGATTGCATGTACGTAAGCGAAAGCACGCCCGGACCAGCCGTCGGATTCAACGGTGTATATTTTGGCGGATGGCCGTCTTCTGCTGATTCCAACTCAAATCCGCGCGGCTTGCGCTGCGCCCAGACCATTCTTCCGTCCGGCAGATAAAACGGGCGTTCTGAGTCGGTCGCGGTTGCAATCGCCTTCCGCATCGAACGGTCCGCCATTGTCAGTTCCCATATCTGCCACGGATCGCTGGCGGCTTGCTTGCCAGCGAAGAGCACTGTCTTTGCATCGAAAGAAACATTGGCGTCTGCGGAAGCCGCAAAGCCCGCTACCAGAGGCTCTGCCTTGCCCTCGTGAATCAGCAGCAACTGCGCGCCTTTTGGAAAGCGCTCTCCACCGCGCAGCGCGGCCAACGGTTCGTAGGTGGGCGCAGCGGTGACAATAATATCCGCACCGATCTCCGGGCCGGCCCCTTGCACAAAATTGGGCGTAAACCCGCAAACTATTAGCAATAAGACAATCGAAGCGGCAATCGCAAGTAGTCTGGTCGCAGGACTCATCCTACCGACTCCATGGATCGCGCTTGAGCCGCCTCTCGCGAAGGAACTCCCAGTCTGAGCCGCCAATGCTCTGGGTTGCGCTGTACCATCGCTCGTAGCGCAATCCACGGATAGAGATCAAACATCATCTCATCGAACCCCGCAAAATCCAGCGACTGGTCGCCGTCACTCCATGCCTCGTCCGGTTTGGGATGTACCTCGACGATCATGCCATCTGCTCCGGCGACAACGGCAATGCGCGCGAGCGCGGGCACCAGATCGCGAACTCCGGACGCGTGGCTAGGATCTGCAATTACCGGAAGATGAGAGATTTGTTTGAGCAGCGCAATCGCCGAAACATCAAAGGTGTTGCGCGTGGCCGTTTCAAAGGTGCGGATGCCGCGCTCACAAAGAATGACGTTGGGATTTCCATTGTCGAGAATCAACTGAGCCGAGCGCAACCACTCTGCCAACGTGGCTACCATGCCGCGCTTCAGTAGCACCGGCCTCCCCGATCGCGCTGCCGCCTCCAGTAGCGGATAGTTCTCCATGTTGCGCGTGCCTATCTGCAGAATGTCAGCATATTTCGCCACCAATGGCACATCGTCTTTCGACATGACTTCGGTCACAATGGCCAGTCCGGTCGCCTCCCGCGCCTTGGCTAGCATCTTCAGGCCTTTCAGTCCATGACCTTGGAATGCATATGGTGAACTGCGCGGCTTGAAGGCGCCTCCACGCAGAATGCCCGCTCCCGCACTGCACACTCGATGTGCAGTTGCCATCAGTTGAAGTTCCGTCTCTACCGAACACGGCCCAGCCATGGTGACGAATTCGCCGCCACCGATCTTCAGATGCTGCACCGACACCACAGTTCGTTGGCACCGCGCTCTCTTCAGCACATCGGGGGATTCGGCGAACCGGTCTCTCCAACTTTCACGCACGGTGCGGCACTCCAATCTGAGGAAATCAAAGCCTACCCCTCACTGGGTGTACATTGCATCCACCGAAAGGTGGAGAAACGAAAGTGTGCGATATCGACGCGCTATTGCGCTCACATTAAACACGTTATGGACAGGGGAACCTCTTCTGTCGCTTCGTATTCCTCGCTTGTTTAGCAAGTCAGGTGTATTTTGCACCTTTATCTTCTTAACGCCACAGGCTCGGATACAAATCGTTCTGCTGCTATCGCTCCCAGGGCGAGCTGCGTTTCCAACGCAGTGATTTCCTGCGAGATCACACAGTGGAGGCACCGTGCCATAAAACGTCATTTCAATGTGTGTCAGATATAGTGTGTGATACAGGAACACCGAACAGCGCACCGGCAGCACTTGCAATCGCTCCAGAACAGCATTTGTCCTTTCGACAACTGCAGTCCATCACATACGGTTAGAAACGACATCTGGTCGGATATCACTCACGCCCGGATTGCATTTTTGTCCCGTGTCCGTTGCTAATAGGATCGAAAGCTCACTTTCGGAACTGAGTCGGTACGGCAGCGTTGACTCAACGATTTCTTTTCTGAACTGTGTCAAAGGACACTTCTTAAGGGCACAACTGAGTATCGCAAGTATATGCTTGTGGCCAACCAGCAGAACCGTCTTTCCGCCATAGGTTGAGGATATCTCGCGGAGGCCTTCCATGATGCGCTGTTGAGCCGTGAGAACGGTCTCGGAGCTCCCGGGAATGAGTACTGCGCTCGGATCTGCCATCCACCGCTCGTATGGCGAATTCGGAAGGCTTAACAGATCTTCTATCCGTTGCCCTTCCCATTCGCCATGATCCAACTCGCGAAATCGAGGTGAAGACCGGAGGGGAACGCCAAGCCCTTTGGCATATATTGTTGCCGTTTGCGAAGCCCGCTTCGCAGTACTGCAAATGATTTGCTGAATGCCCAAAGTCCGGATCGCAGGTAGATTTAATTCTGCATCGTGAGCGCCCACCGGAGAAAGTTCAATATCCATTGTTCCCTGTACTCGCCCTTCACTATTCCACGCAGTCTTGCAGTGCCGAGCTAGATAGATTGTCGGCAGCGGAAGTCCCTGTTGCTGCTGTCGGAGAGGAATGAGCGCGACCAGCGTACCGAAGATGACTATGCAGGCACCAATCCAGATCCAGACGACGAGCGGATTCAGAAACACTTTGATGATAGGCAGGCCTGTATCCTGATTCTGGCCCTCATAGATTACGTAGAGATCCCACAACGGAGTGGAGTGATTCGCAACCATTGACTGCACTGTCTGGCTGGATCGGTAAAGCCGCGCCTCTGGCTCCAGTTGAAACTGTTCCTTGCCGCCACGAGAGACGTCGATCGAGGCGCGCTCCGCATCATAGTTGTAGCTGGACTCTCGCGTGAAACCACGGGAGAGGAGATGATAGGGGCCAACGTCCAAGCTCTGGCCTATAGTGAGTTCTCTCTCGTCGCTGCGATTGAAGGCAGAACCAGCAAATCCGATGAACATCAGCACGATGCCGAAGTGAACGATATAAGCTCCATGACGGCGTGTATTGCTGCGGAAATGCTGCAACATCGAGGAGAGGAGAGTCTTTCCGGCTTGTTGCTGGACCGCGACTACTCCACGTGCAAATTTCGTGCCGATCGCTGTCATCACAAAGGCAGCAAGAGAAAAGCAGACCAACGAATAGAGCGAACCGCGGTCTGTCCAGGGATGAATGCCACTGCCAGTGAGTGCCACGGCGGTGATCACACCGACGATGCATGGAACTGTGAACTGTTTGCGCACTTTCTTAAATGTGGCCCCGCGCCCGCCAAGCAGCGGCGCAGTGCCGGTAAGCATGAGCAGGAAGAGCCCGATCGGTACGACTACGCGGTTGTAGAACGGCGGCCCGACAGTGACCTTGTTGCTGTTCACAAATTCCGTGATGACCGGCAAGAGCGTTCCAAAGAACACAGTAACGCAGGCGGCGAGCAGTACAAGGTTGTTGAACAGGAAGCTTGACTCGCGCGAGACGAATGACTCAATTTGATGCTCGGACTTCACGTGGTCCAGCCGAGAACCGAAGGTAATCACGCATACCAGCAAAACGAGCGCGAGAAATATCCAGAACCAGGCGCCGATTGAGGATTCGCCGAAGGCGTGAACGGAGCTGACGATGCCGGAGCGGGTAAGTAGCGTGCCAAAAATACAGAGCAGGAAGGTGGAGAAGATGAGCCAGAGATTCCAACTCTTCATCATGCCACGTTTTTCCTGCATGATGGTGGAGTGCAGGAACGCAGTGCCTGTGAGCCAGGGCATCAACGAAGCATTTTCCACAGGATCCCAGCCCCAGTAGCCTCCCCAGCCCAGCACCACATAGGCCCAGTGCATCCCAAGAATTATTCCGCTGGTCAGAAAGAGCCAGCTTACCATTGTCCAGCGGCGTGTAACAGGAATCCACGTCTCTGCTGGGGAACGCAGCATCAGCGCTCCAAGAGCAAAGGCAAAAGGCACGCTGAACCCGACAAAACCGAGATAAAGCAACGGCGGATGGATGACCATCTCCGGATATTGCAACAGCGGATTCATGCCAAATCCATCGGTGGGAATCTGCCCAGGCACGCCAGCAAATGGAAGGGCCACGAAATTCAGCAGTAGAAGAAAAAAGACCTCGGGCCCCGCGAGGATGGTTGACGCCAAGGCGGTTAGCCGGACATCGACTTTGTGCCCGAAGCGAACCATGAAGCTATACCCTGACAGCAGCCAAGCCCACAGCAAAAGAGAGCCCTCCTGTCCAGACCAAAGCGCAGCACACTTGTATGGCACTGGAAGCGCGCGGTTCGATTCATGCATGACATAGGCGAGGGAAAAATCGTTCGAAAAGATCGCCCACAACAGCGCGAAGACTGCCACTGAAACCGGCGCGAAACCAGCCTGTCCCGCAAGCCGGGCCGTCTCGGCCAGTCGCTCCGGGGAAATGCGGCCTCGGCTTCCAGTAGATATCTGACGCTGGGCGATTGCCCCCATGACCAGGCTATATGCGGCGAGCACCAGCGAGAGCAGAAGCGCGAAGCTACCCAATATCGGCATCGGTTTCCAGGACATCCTTTCAGACGCGACAAAGCAGCTATGAAATCAGATCACGTTGCGGAATCGCTTAACTTCTCAACACTGTCACAGTTCCGTTTGATATTCCCGGAGGAGAGTCTACAGAGCAGACTCTTCCCGGCGCAACGGGGAAGTCTGGGCGCAGTGAGAGATGGTGAGCTCGGTGGGATTCGAACCCACGACCAACGCCTTAAAAGGGCGCTGCTCTACCAGCTGAGCTACGAGCTCACTATATTGCTCTACCTCGCGTAGCGTCCATTATTGTCGCGCCGATCTCAAAGCCCCTCACCAATGCAATTATCCATCGACACTGGTTGCTCTTCAGAACTACAGAGGTTTCTGCAAGCGTTTGTTTCAGCTTTGGCAAGTCCTGAGAGATCTTTCTGGAAAAGCGTCAGCTCACTGTAATAGCTAGTCCGGCACGTCAACCTAAAGATTGAGTTGCACCTGCACCTTTCAAGCTATAAAGTCTGGACGTAGCGCCGCTATTACACCTGGCTTGCCGCACGCTTGAGGCCGATATACTCCTCCGCCAGCCATCCCAGGCTGAGCAGCGTTATCAGCACGATGACCCCCAGCGAGATTACACAATAGAGGCACCACACCTGCAAGACATACTCTTCGATGAACGTGAGCCACAAGGCAAATCCCAGCCCGGCCTCTGCGGCCAGAAAGGTCAGTGCGCGCTGCCGCAAGAAGGCTAACCCGGCCAGCGCAAGGTAGCCTGCAATGCCGATAGCTGCCACCGGAATATGCGCGATTTCGGCGAATGGGCTGTGGTTCACTACTCCGCAATCCCATTTCTCGTTGATAGAGCAGGGCTGGGTCTCGGTCGAATAGTGCACATGCAACGCCAGCATGGAAACCACCACGCCAGCAATAGCCAGCATTGCCATCAGATAGCGCATTGTCTTCATTGAATCTCCTTTTCAAGCCGCGCAAATGTGCCGTTTGTGAGTGGCATGCAAAACAGAATCTGCGGACATGGTCGAAATCCGAATAGCCGAGCAGGATATTCTCGATCAGATCTGAATCGGAGCCACCAATGATTCCAAAGTCCTAATTGCAATTCTGAACACGGAAATCGTCTATCGGCTCCCATGCTTGAATGTCAGCCACGGCAACAGACGGCAGCTTCTGTTCCGGATGGGCTGGAGCAGCAAAGCCCATGGTGCGCACCCTGTCTCGTTGCTGCGCGTGCCGGAGGCACAGGAGGTAATTGCCCCTCCCTGAACATCCGGAGTGCTTCGCTTCCGACGACGGGTTCGGCAACAGCCCAAGCGCGGATGTGCGCCGCCTGCAAATGTCCCAAGGCACCGTCGCCGATGTCCGCGAGAATCACGTCAGTGCAACTCAGGCGGATCACGATCTCGACAGCGCCCTTGCCGTTCAACGCTACATTCTTAACGAACTCGTGATCCCCGCTTTCCGCGTCCCCGACCATGATCCATTCGGCTTTGCCAAAATGCGAAGACATCACCTCATCCGCGCGATCCGCGGACATCATCACTCCAATTTTCGCCATAATGCTCCTCGTTTCGGCAGACCACACTGGAATCCGCTTCGTACTGGAAACTGCAACCGTAGATAGATGCAATATACATCTACCGGGGGCGTTTAAGTCAATCCGAAAAGGAAGAGGCCAGGCAAGGGCTCGGTTCACATCTGAAAACGAGGGAAAAGGAGACTACTGCCGAGGGAAACTGCCACCTCTATACTTGAGCTTTGCGCTTGTATTGCAACCGCCAACTCACGGGCGAAGAAGGGGCTTGAACTGTTCTTCAATCAACCTCAAGTCAGTTTCGCCCCGAAATTGTGCCTGTACTTTGCCCTGGCTGTCGATCAGAATGGTCAATGGAAGGCCGAGAACTCCTCCGTATAGTTGCCCAAGTTTCTCGTCTCCCATCGCTACCGGGTAGTTCAACTTCATCTTCTTGTATAGTTTTCGCGCCAGTGCAGGATCGTCATCCATGGAGATGCCAATGATCTGCAAGCCACGTGGGCCATATTGAGTTTGCCAGGCAACAAAACGAGGCATTTCGAGTTGGCATGAAGCGCACCAAGTGGCCCAGAAGTCTAGCAATACAACCTTGCCCCGATAGACGCGAAGATCCAGTTTGCGGTTCTCGAGATCAGTGCGCGTGAACTCCGGCGCTTCTTTGTGAAGGAGCGAGACTTCTGCTAGCGAAGATTGCGCGGCGCTCGCCCCGACGCAAATGCACAACAGCAGTGACATCGCAAATGAGCGGCGGAGTGAGCGCAGCACAATCGATAATGCATTCGGGATCGCTGACATGTCACGCCGCCTCTCTATGCTAGTAGCCCTTTTCAACCGGGTACCCCTTGTCGACCCAATCCGCGCCTAAATTGTAGGCCAGATAGAGGACCTTCACGTTGGTAAACCCCATCTCGTGTAGTTTCGCGAATGCTGGCCCGAGATTCGGACAGCGGTTCAAGGGACAGCACCCGCAATAGAGCACAATGAGCTTCTTGCGCGAAAGTGTATTCACTCGATTCTGCAGTTGCTGGATCCCTGCTGGCTGCGAACCTGGTCCAATGTATTCCGAACCGGGGATATGCGCTTGGGAAAAGAGCATACGTGAGCCAACTTGCAAAATTAGAGGTCTTTCCGCTCCTTTGGCCTGCTGCATGTGGAGCAAAGCCTCAGGTTTCAACCACTGAGCCTCTGGAATCGAAGACGCACTTGCCGTAGGAGTCGGAGTATACTGCGCCTGGAGTTGTAAAGAAGTAGGAATAAAGGCAAATGCAAGAACCGCTACAATCCCTGATCGCCCAACCAAACCGATTTTCATAGTCTTCCTCCGAAGAGAGTTTAACCCATGCGGTTGAGGCTGGCTCACTGTGCCCTGGATCGTAAAGCGGATCAGCTTTACGATCCAGTATCCATTTATGGATAGCTTACGTGATCTTTGTCTCCGGCAGATTCTTTTGACGGATGCTCTTGGGGAAGCGCTTTGCGGATGTGTTCCCGCCGCGCCAAGGCTCGGCGGCGGAGGTTCCTCAATCGATGTTGGTGCGCTCGACGCGGACAGGCTACTGATTCGAATCTCTAGGCCTTTCCCGTCATGAGCAAGACGGAACATAATGTTGTTCTTGATGGCGCTATCCTGACGCGAAGCATCATGTTGTTCATGCGACCAAGCACGTCAAGGCTAGTCCCAGTGCGGAAGTGACGGTGGAGGCCGCAAGAAGAAATGAGTACGAATAACCTTATCCCGGCATCAACAAGCCAACCGGCAAAGCCAGGTCAAGACATCTCCTTGACTGGGCTCACGAGTGATGAGGCGCATACTCGTCTTGAAAAAGACGGCCCCAATGCGATGCCAGATACTTCGGCTCATCCGCTGCGCAATGCAGTGGCCAAGTTCTGGGCGCCTGTTCCATGGTTGCTTGAAGCCTCGATTGTTCTGGAACTTGTGCTGCATAAGTATTACGAGGCTGCGGTCATTGCGGCCTTGCTGATATTCAATGCTGCACTTGCCTACTTTCAGGAGAGTCGCGCGCAGGCTACCCTTACAGCACTGAAGTCACGCCTTGCCCTCAATGCTTCAGTTCAGCGCGATGGCGCGTGGAAAACTGTACCGGCAGCCGAGTTGGTATGTGGCGACTATGTAAAGCTTTCGCTTGGTGGAGTTGTCGCTGCCGATGTGCATCTGACCGGTGGCTCGGTCGAACTTGATCAGTCGATGCTCACTGGGGAATCCCTGCCCATTGAAGCCAGCCAAGGCGTAGGCACATATGCCGGGGCTCTCGTCAAGCGCGGTGAAGCGACAGCCGTGGTGACGGCGACGGGCGAGCGCACGAAATTCGGCCGCACGGCAGAACTCGTGCGCACGGCACATGTTGTAAGCACGCAACAGGCGGCCGTTCTCAAGATCGTGCGTAACCTGGCGATCTTCAATAGTGTCGTAATCTTCGCGATGGGAGCATATGCCTACACCCATGCCATGCCGTGGAGTGAGATTGTTCCCTTGTTGCTCACCTCAGTCCTCGCAGCCATCCCGGTGGCACTGCCTGCAACGTTCACCCTTGCTGCCGCGATCGGAGCTCGGGCGCTGGCAAAGGTGGGCGTGTTGCCGACGCGGCTTTCTGCCGTGGACGAGGCCGCTTCGATCGATGTCTTGTGTTCGGACAAAACCGGAACACTGACCGTCAATGCGCTTTCAGTAACCAGCGTTCGTCCTTTGCCCGGCTTTGATGAGGCCCACCTTCTCGGGTTGGCTGCGCTGGCCAGTTCTGATGGCGGTCAGGATTCTGTCGATAAGGCGATTCGCGAGGCGGCCTCTCAGAAACCATCATCGGACCTGCCAAAGCTGGTGAGGTTTGTGCCCTTCGACCCAGCGAAGAAGACATCGGAGGCGACAGCAACAGATGCCAAAGGTATCGAAGAGCGAATAATCAAGGGCGCCTACACAGCAGTCGTTGCCCTCACAGCTCCATCACCCTCTGCGGCTGCGATCGTTGACGAACTGGAGAAGCAAGGCTTCAGGGTTCTGGCAGTAGCCGCGGGACCAGAGGCTTCCATTCAACTAATCGGCCTGATTGCCCTCAGCGATCCGCCGCGCTCTGATTCGAGTTCTCTGATCTTGGAGTTACATACACTGGGTGTAGCTACAGTCATGGTGACGGGAGATGCTCCGGCGACGGCAGCAATCGTAGCTCATGACGTGGGGTTGACCGGGCCTCTTTGCCCACCCGGAAAACTTCCCGAGGGTATCAAGCCGGACGATTTCGCGGTATTCGCGAGCATCCTGCCGGAAGGCAAGTATGACCTTGTCAAGGCTTTCCAGAAGAGCGGGCATACGGTTGGAATGTGCGGCGATGGCGCCAATGATGCACCTGCGCTCCGTCAGGCGCAGGTTGGTATTGCCGTCTCGACCGCTACCGATGTGGCTAAATCGGCAGCTGGGGTTGTGCTCACCGAAGCTGGGCTGGGCGGCATTGTTGCCGCTGTAAAAGAGGGCAGAATCACGTTTCAGCGCATCCTTACCTATACGTTGAATTCGGTGATGAAAAAGATTTTGCAGGTGCTCCTGCTTGCAGTCGGCCTGGTGATAACTGGGCACGCGGTCCTCACTCCCATGTTGATGGTCATCGTGATGATTAGCGGCGACTTCCTCTCTATGTCACTGACGACCGATAGAGTACGACCGTCGAAGATGCCGAACTCGTGGCAAATCGGCAAGATCACAATCGCTGGCGTCATCCTCGGGGTCTGTTTCCTTGCGTTTTCTACAGCAATCCTAGCCATTGGTAAATTCGAAATGCATCTCGGAATCGAAGCTCTCAGAACTCTTTGCGCTGTCGGTATTGTGTTTGGAAGCCAGGCCACAACTTACGTGATACGCGGGCGCCAACATCTGTGGGAGTTACGCCCCAGCCTGATCCTCGTACTATCTTCCGTAGCGGATGTTCTCATCATCTCAACGCTGGCAATTTGCGGAATCGCCATGGCCCCCTTAACCCTCTCGGTAGTCGCCGGCGAACTCGTCGCCGCAATCGCATTTGGATTGCTCCTGGACGCTGCAAAGATTCCGCTCTTTGCCCGCCTCCACATATCCTAAGTACCCCGGTGCGGTTGGTACTGTTCTGCATTTTGGCAACTACCAAATATCGCGACGAGCCGAAAGCTGCAAACGCCACCAGCGGCAGCATTCGCGAATAGAGCCCC
>Ga0302319_10000691_pt1 | contig 75680 bp, 66 predicted proteins | sample Bog_T0_2_FD_203319 | JGI IMG/M metagenome (GOLD analysis project Ga0302319, IMG submission 203319) | Peat permafrost microbial communities from Stordalen Mire near Abisko, Sweden - Bog_T0_2 | ecosystem: Environmental > Terrestrial > Soil > Wetlands > Peat | place: Sweden: Abisko, Stordalen Mire...
GCGATAATGCCATGACCTTTGTGGGGAACGATTTCCAGGTGCGCATCGACGCCGGCCCTTTTCAGGGCGTCATAGAAAATTTGACTTTGTTGCAGCGGCACCAATTGATCCTCCTGACCGTGCATCAGAAAAAAGGGGGCGGAATTGGCATCCACATAAAACAGCGGACTGGCAAAGTTCGCCCTGGCCACATTGTCGGCCACTGCCCCGCCCAAAAGTTTTGCCACATCGCTATTCGGATCTTTGCGCTCTTGCGGATCGTCCACCAGCCGGTTCAAGTCGGTGGGCGGGTAGAACGCGCAAACACATTGCACCCGGCTGGAATAATTGAGGTTGCCTCCCACGTTGCCTTCCATGGCCGGATTGCCGGCGGTGGTGCCCAACAACGCGGCTAGATGACCGCCCGCAGATACGCCAAATACCCCGATATGATCCGGGTCGAGGTTGTATTCGTGCGCATGCGCGCGCAGCCAGCGGACGGCTCCTTTACAATCATAAATCTGGGCCGGAAACGGCGCGACCTCCGTCAGCCGATAATTGATGCTGACGATGGCCACCTGTTTGGTGGCGATGAACGCGATAGGGCATGAATCCTTGCTGCCCGCCTTCCAGGCGCCCCCGTAAATCCAAAGGATAACCGGTAACTTGTGCCGCATCTCACGCGGCCGATAGATGTCCAGCAGCATGGACTGCCCGCTGGCCTGGCCGTACTCGATATTCTTGATGGTTCCCACCGACTTCGGCACGCGCGGCAGGCAACCGGACAGACCGGTCGTAATCAAAAACAAAGCCGGCAGCAGCAATAATCTAAAAATGATTGGTTTGTTTTTCATGAGTTCGAATTTAATTCGACAAATCGGAAAGTTCTTTCGCGGCATCCGACTGCGCATCCGCATCGTCCGGATCCAGCGGTTTCAACCGGGCGCAGGTTTCCAATTCCTCGCGCGCCAGCTTTTTCTGGCCGATGGCCGCGTAAACCCGGGCCAATTCCTCGTGATGAATGATGCGGGCAGGATTGATGCCCGCTGCCTGTTGCAGATCCTTGATCGCTTGAGCGTTACTGGCAAAAGGAAGCCCGCCGTAAATAATCCGCACCAGTCCCTTGTAAATAAAGTTCAAATTAGCCACCCCGTAATTCCAGCGTCCCAACAGGTAATAGGCAATGTCCTGACGTGGATCGAGCTCGATGGCGCGTTCGGATTCCGTTTTGATCAACCGCGAATAAATCACTCTGGTCTGGTTGCCGACATAGGGAAAGTTTTTGGCGTAGCAAATCGCCAGGCAGACGTGGGCCACGGCGTTTCGCGGGTCGGCCTTTTTGGCTGCTTGGGCGGAAGCCAGGGCCTTTTGCGCCAGTAGTTTTTGCATCGCTGGCGATTGGGTGTCGCGCATCAAATTGCAGTAGGCTTTCGTCAGGCCGCACCAATTGGTGACGTTGCCGGCCGCCCATTGCTCACCGGTGGAATAATATTTCATGGCCACGGGCAGTTCGCCGCTATTGCCCGCCTGCTCTCCCTGCCCCAGCAGATGGTTAAACGCGCTATCGTCCGCCACAGCACGGGTCACGATGAAACCAAGGGCCAAGCAGCAGAAGAACCGACGTATGAGCGTGCCGGTCGGGGAGAAAGGATGGCTGTTGGCGGCCCGCATGGTCACACATTACCGCGCCTTGTTCTTGAACAGATAATGCGAGACCAGCCATTCGTGGCCTTTGCGATATCCCCAGAGTTCCGCGCAAGCCATATAAAACACCCGCCAATATACCCACCACCGCGTTATGTTCGCCTTACCGTAGGTTTGCGCAAACAAGGGACGGATCTCCGCTGTGTTGCGGTCCATGTTTTGCAGCCAGGCTTCGGCAGTCTTCTGGTAATGCGTTCCATTAATCAGCCAGTGGTGCTCGAGACTCAGGTCCTCCTGAAAATAAAGCAGGAGGTCATCGCTCGGCATGATACCGCCCGTGAAGAAATACCGGGCCATCCAGTCCGACTCGTCACGCGCCACAAAATGGTAGGCATACTCCTTGTGGGTGAAAATATGCACGAACAATTTGCCGTCCGGCCGCAACCATCGAGAGATATTGGCCATCAGCCGCCGGTAATTTTTCATATGCTCGAACATTTCCACGGAAACCACGCGATCAAAACTTACGGCGATGTCAAACTCGTTCATGTCGCAGGTAATGATCCGGAGATTCTTCAAGCCGCGTTTCTTAGCCTCGGCGTCGATGTATTCCTTTTGGGTGGCCGAGTTGGAAACGCCGGTGATGTTCGCCCCGGGATATTGTTCCGCCATCCACAGCGAAAGCGAACCCCAGCCGCAGCCAAGTTCGAGGATATTCTGGCCGTCGGCCAATTCAGCGCGCTGGCAGGTCAGCTCGAGCATGGCGATTTCCGCCTCGTCCAGGCTGGCTACCTCCCCGGTCCAAAGCCCGCTGCTGTACTTTAGCCGTTGCCCCAGGCAGAGCTGATAAAAGCGCGTTGGCACCTCGTAATGCTGGGCATTGGCCGCTTGGGTCTCGATGGCGATGGGGCTTCGCTTCAACTCATTGATGAGCGCCAACAAATGAGCCTGCTGGCGGCATGGGTCCCCCTGCCCTTCTTCGCGCAATCGCTGGCGTAACAGTCGCCGGATGCCGATCCGGATCAACCAGTCCGGCAACCAGTTCTTTTCCAGCAACCGGTCCAGAAGGGGCAAGCTTCGGGAGTCGGTCGAATTGGCGGCGTCGGGGCCGGGATTCAAGGCTAACGTTTGTTCGGTGCTCATGTGGTCAAATGGTTAATTGATCTTGGGAGATCCTGCGGCGGCCCGTTTTTTGAGCCAAGGCACAAAAGCGCTGGTGGTGCGTTGATATTCCCGATACGCCTCGCCCTTGCTTTGCACGGAGAGTTCTTCGGTCAGGGGAATGCCGGTGACGCGCAGCAGGAAAAACAGCATTAGAGCCGGGCAAAGCACGGTAAAACAGCCGCCGGGCGAACCCCAGGCGAAGAGAAAAAAACCCACCCACACCAGCCATTCAAAAAAGTAATTGGGATGTCGCGAATAATACCAGAGGCCGTCCTGACAGATCCGGCCCTGGTTGGCCGGATTGGCCCGGAAATGCTTTAATTGAAGGTCCGCCAGGCTTTCTCCCAAAAGCGCCAACAGCCAGACTGCAACCCCAGCCCAAGCGGTCGGCGAGATGCCCGTCCGGGTGTCCAGGCACGGCACCAGAAAGACCGTGGAGAGCAGGATGATCATCACAGCCTGCAATTGGAAAAACCAAAAGGTCTTGCTGTTCACTTTTGCGCCCCAGTCGGCTCGCAGGCGGGAATAACGCACATCTTCCCACGGATGGTGGCTCATCACCCTTACAGCGATATGCAGTCCCAAGCGCAAGCTCCACACGCCAGCCATGCCGGCCATCAGCCACCGCCGCAGTGGATCACCCTGGCCCATCAAAGCGAAGAAGATCGACAGCGGCATGAAACTGATGGACCAAGCCACGTCAACCACCCCGAGGTTATTGAACCGCCGGGCCACCAGCCAGATCAACACCATCAGGCAGACGGCGAACCCCGTCGCGGCCAGAATCATTACAAGAAATTCATTTAACATTGTTTGGCGCGAGATTGGAGGATTTGACAGCCGCCAACTTCTTGAGTGGCGCGAGCAGCGCCAGATAAATGGCCACCGTCAGGATTGGTGCGATCAATAGCCACGCGACAATTCCGTGAACACCGGTCATGCCGAACTCGCGGAAAAAATGTGCGGGTGATTCGTGAAATTTCCGGATCAACTCGGGAACCGACAAATTGAGATGCGGCGCACGCATGAGCCATTCCCCGATGCGGACAAAGACCAAGATCAACAGCAATTGCAGCGGCGAGGCAAGCCAGTTCACCAGTTGGATGACGGGTTGGTTGAGCTTGAGCCAGAGGCCCGCCGTGGCGCAGAGCATCGTGGTGGCCCCGAGAATTGGAAAGACCCCGAGATTCAAGCCTAGCGCGATGGTCAGGGCGATTTTCGCCGGTGTTATTCCTTGGAGGAACTGGGCGGTAATCAACCCCACCACGCGTTCCCGCCAGAAGGTCTTGAGTCGGGAGGGGGCTGGATTCATGGAGGCGGTCATGACGTAAAGGCATCAGTTTTTCTGCCGCAACAACACTTGGTCGATCCGCGCCTCAGGCGGCAGGCGAAACAAGGTGATGAGCAGGTAGGTGGACATGGCAATATTCCCGAGTAACAGGATTGCCAGCAGCCAGCCAAGGCGGGCTACCCAACCGGGCTCCTTATAAACCAGCCAGGCATAAAACGTCAGGAAGCCGAAATAACAATCAAACAAGGTGGCGATGAACCAGGGATGCCCCACCACCTCGTGCGGCGTTTTCCAAAGCGGACATTGCCAACTCGCCCAACTGGTGGCGCAGAGCATGCTGATCAGGACGAAAATGAAAATAAAACGCAGGGGCCAGATCATGGGGCGATGAGGGTTGGGTTATTGGACCTGGTATATACCGCCTGGACCACGCTGATGTTGCGCAGGGCGAAAGCTGCCTCACAATACGAAAGGTAATAATCCCATTTTCGCAGGAATCGTTCGTCAAATCCCAACGCGCGCACCGACCCGGCATTCTCATTGAAGTTGACCCGCCAGCGTCGCAAGGTCTCGGCATATGATGAACCCAAGTCCTTCAAGTCATGCAAAAACAGGTCGCCGGTTCGGCGCAGTGCCTCGTTCACTCGATGGACGCTCAACAGCAGTGATCCGGGAAAAATGTGCTTCTGGATCCAATCCACATTTTTGGCAAGGGCGGAATGGCGGGAGTCCGGACAGGTGATCATTTGCACCGCCAGCAGTCCGTGCGGTTTCAAGAGTTCATGGCACTTGGCAAAATAAGTTTCGAGATACTGGTCTCCAACCGCCTCCAGCATTTCAATCGAGGCAATCTTGTCGTACCTGCCGGTCAGCCGGCGGTAATCCTGCAACTCGATGCTCACCTGGTCGCTTACCCCTGCGCGTTGGAACAAATTCCAGGCAAATTTGTATTGCTCCTCCGAAATGGTGACGGTGTGGATCCGGCAGCCATAGTTTTTCGCGGCGTGCAAACTAAAACCGCCCCAGCCACTGCCGATTTCCAGGACCTCATCACCGGGTTGGAGCATGAGTTGCCTACAAAGGCGGTCGTATTTGGCAATTTGGGCCTCCTCCAGTGTCTGCTTCCGGTCGGTGAAAAGCGCGGAAGAATATGTCATGGTCGGGTCCAGGAACAGTTCGTAGAACTTGTTGCCCAAGTCATAGTGCTCCGAAATATTGCGGCGGCTGGTGGTCAGGCTGTTCGGGCGTAGCAAATGGCGGATACGATTCTGCCAGCCCAGCATGTTAACCAGCCATTTTTTGGCCCGGGAACCGGACATGCCCGGCGATTTTTCCACATTGAGGATGAACCACGAGATGACCTTGGTAATATCATCCGTTTCCCAGTCGCCATCCACGTAAGCTTCGCCGAATCCGACATCGCCATAGAGAACGCAGCGCTTGAAAAAATGCCAATTCCTGACCCGGACATTGGCCGGGAGGGCGGCATGCTGATTGCCGATTAATTTGTGCGTGCCGTCCGGCAGTTCGAGGCGAAGGCAGCCTTGCTTCATTTGCTCCAGCGACTGAAAGATAAGTCGCTGCCAAAGGCCTCCGTTTTTTTCGGCGCCCGCGTTCGCGAGCCGCGGATTCAAGGTGACAGTGGATTCGTTCATTTGGTGGGGGGAGTGGCGAGACTGGAATGCGGGCGCAAGACCTGGCGTTGCAAACCGGAATGTGCGGCTTTCCGATAAAATGGAAGACCCTTGAGCCAGAGCCGCAGTGCGTGAAAATGGATCAGGAAAATGACTTTCAAAGTCAGCAATGGATACTTGAGCGTGAACCCCAACAACGAGGCATTATTTATGGCGGTCTTTTTGCCGCTGAGTGTGCTGGTGAGCACCGCCTCATCCCCGTCCAGGTCATTGATTTTGATGTTCAAATCCTCGCCGGGGATTTTTAATTTGAAATCAAAGTTCAGGGTTAGTTCTGAGAATGGCGAAACATAAAAATGTTTCGGGACGATTTTCCGGAACGTTTCGTCCAAGCCAAACTCCTCGTGGCGGAGCAGATACAACTTCATTTCGCGAAACGTGTTGCCCACTTCCGCCACAGAGCATATCGGCTGGCCTGCCTTATCAAAACAGTAGTAAATGGATACGGGATTGAAAATGTAGCCAGCCACTCGCGGGAGCGTCAGCAGCATAAGGCGGCACAACGGTCCCGGATCAATTCCATTTTGGCGCAGGAAAGTCAGCAGGCGGTCCTTCAGTGCGGCGGCTCCGGCTGGCTCGTGATCGTTGTCGCGAAAACTATACAGGTTTTTGCGGTTATGACTGAAGAAGAAAACTTTCCGGGCCACGGTATCCAGTTCATCCAGATCGAGGTAGAACATGAAAATACGGTGTTGAAAATGATGCACTTTGGGCGTGAACCGGTGGTGCATCACGGAGCATTCATAGAGGCAGGAATTCATGACATGAGCCTTTCCCCGGTCATGACGCGGCACAATTCGAGCGCGGACGTAAAGGCGTCCTCGTGGAAACCGTAGCGAAAATAGCTTCCGCAATAAAAGACCTTATTATTCATGCGCTCGTTTAATGTCGGCAGCCGCTGCTGCGCCTGGATCGCGCCCAGGCTAAACAACGGATGTTCATATTGGATACGCTTAAGAACGGCGTTTGGATTCACTGAATTATCGCCGTTGATGGAAACGAAATAATCGCGGGGGCCGTTGATGGTTTGCAATTTGTTCATCCAATAAACCGTCGAGGCCGAGTTTCTGCCATCGGCGGCCCTGTCAATTCGGTAATTCCAAGCCGCCCAGCACAATCTGGTTTTGGGCATCACGGAGGCGTCGGTATGCAACAAGGCGGAATTCGGCTGATATTTGAATTCGCCCAGCAGCGCCCGCTCATCCGGATCCGCGTCGAGCAGCATATTCAAAGTCTCATCGGCATGGCTGGCCATGATCACCTGGTCAAAGGTTTCCTTTTTGCCGTCCGCGTCCACCACCTGTACACATTCGCCGGTGCGTTGAACCACGCGCGCTGCGCGCCGCAGCCTAATCCGGTCGCGAAACGGCGCGGTCAGCTTCTCCACGTAAGATTTCGCGCCGTTTACCACCGTGAGCCAGGGGTGCTGGGTGTGCAGTCCCAGAAATCCGTGATTATGAAAAAAGCGGAGTAAAGTGAGGGCGGGAAAGTCGAGCATCAAAATGGGCGGCGTGGACCAGACCGCAGAACTCATTGGCACGAGGTAATAATTGAGGAAATCATCGCCGTACTGTCGCTCCCGGACATATTCGCCCAGGGTGTGATTTTGAAACTCGGCCGAGTTGAGTGTCGTCATCGCCTCCGAATTGAAACGGTTGATCTGTAGCAGCATTCGCCAGAAGCGCGGACGCAAAAGGTTGGTGCGCTGGGCAAAGAGATGATTCAGGCTGGTACCGCAAAATTCCAACCCGCTCGGCCGGTGCTGGACACTAAACGACATAGGAGCCGACTGAACTTTCACCTCCAACTCACGAAATAGCCGGGTAAGGTTAGGATAGGTCACCTCGTTGAAAACCATGAAGCCGGTGTCAACGGGCACGGAGCGGCCGGCCTCGGCGACTGAAACCGTATTCGTATGGCCACCCGGATAATCGCTTTTCTCGTAAATCGTCATGTCGCACCGGCGGTGAAGGAAATACGCGCATCCCAAACCGGCGATACCCGTCCCTATGATGGCGGTGCGTTTCACGGATGATTCGGATGGCGGGATGAAAACTGATTGGCGCTGGAAACTGGATGGGAATTTTCATAGGCGGAGAGGGGTACGGGTTTAAGATTCCAAATCAGGCCGGTCCAAGACAGGACTTTGAGCAAATAGTAGGAAATATCGATTTCCCACCAATAAAAGCCTTGTCGGGTGGCATTCATGTAGCGGTGATGATTGTTGTGCCAACCCTCGCCCAAGGTGATGAGCGCGAGGAGCAGGCTGTTGCGGCTGTTGTCTTCGGTTTCATAACGGCGTTTGCCGAGCAAGTGGGCCAGCGAATTAATGGACGACGTGGCATGAAACAAAACCGTGGTGCTGATGAAAAATCCCCAAACCAACAATTGCCAGGAGGTGACGTGCAGGGCCGGAAAATATTCCCCGAGAAAATGGCCCAGAGTAAAAAGTGCCACAGCAAAAAGCGCAGGAACCAAGGAGTCAAAGCGATTGAGGAAAACGAGTTCGGGGAATTTCGTGAGGTCGCGCACCTGGGAATAATCCGTGGGGAAATTGCGGGCGCTGGTGATCCAGCCAATATGCGACCACCAGAAACCTCGAACTGTAGGCGAGTGCACATCCTCTTCCTCATCCGAATGTTTGTGGTGATGGCGATGTTGGTAGCTCCACCAAAGCGGGCCGCGCTGCGCGGCACTGGCGCCCGCCACGGCAAAAAGGAATTGGGCGACTCGTGATGTGTGAAAGGTCTTATGGGAGAAATAGCGGTGATAAAATCCCGTGATGGCAAACATGCGGGCGAGGTAAAGGAATACGGCTGCGCCTACCGAGAACCAGCTCCAACCGGTGAAAAAGACCCCCAAACAGCCAAGGTGCAAAATCAAGAACGGCAAAACCCTCAAATAATCCACCTTATCCGGCTTTTCCCGCAGAGCTGCGAGCTCGGCGTTGCCGTAATCGGCGTCGAACCATTGCTTTACGGAAATAAAGCCGCTGCTGATTGCTTTGCTGGTATTACTCATAATCTGATCACTCTGCGCTCAACAAACTCTTTTCTGCATTTAGTTCGTTTGGCGAGGTCGGTTGGATGCAAATTAATAATAATTGCATCCGACCGGCGGCAGTACTCGTTCTTTAGGTTGGAAGCGATCTTGTAATGTTGCGAACCATTTGATATGAACCTGTGTGTCCAAGCCAATTTGGGGGGCTTTTTCTGCGGCTTTGGCGCGGAACCGGCCACGGCGAGCTTATCATTTAATCCAATTGTGAACGACCCGAATGTGAACGATCAGGATAGCGAGGCACGCGACATCGAGTTGCTACGGCAAATTGCCGTCGGCGATCGCGCGGCGTTCGCCGAGTTTTACGACCGCCATTCCATCCTGATGTTTTCCGTGGCTTCCCGCATTTTAAATGATCCCGCCGACGCCGAGGACGTTATGCAGGAGGCCTTTGTGCAGATTTGGGAAAAGGCCAGGGCTTTTGATGCCAAACTGGGCAAGGCTTCCAGTTGGGCGGCTATCCTGGTGCGAAACAAGGCGATCGACCGGATCCGGGCCTCCCAACGTCGCAGCCGGCTGGCGCAGGAAGCCGGGCCGGAACTGGCCTTTGCGGCGACTTCGGCTGACACGGCCAACGAAGCCATTCATGGCAGCGAAAAGGCCAAACTGATTCAGTCAGCGATCGTGGAATTGCCGGCCGACCAGCGGCGCGCGATCGAAATGGCCTATTTTTCCGGCCTCACCCACATTGAAATCTCGGAAAAACTGCAGGAACCGCTCGGCACCATCAAGGCCCGGATCCGTCGTGGGCTCTTAAAGTTGCGCGAACAGTTGGAGGGGGTGTTATGATTGACGAACGTTTGCAAGAACAAGCAGCGATGCACGTCCTGGGCGCCCTATCCCCGGAGGAAGCAGCTGAATTCAAGAAGACGATGGAGGTAAATCCTGAATTAAAGGAATTTGTCGCTTTGCTCACCCCCGCCACCACCGCTTTGGCGGGCCAGGTTCCCGCCGTGGAGCCACCGCCTCAACTGCGGGCCAAAATCCTGGCCCGGGTTGCCGAACCGCAAAAAGTTGTTCCCCTTCCAGCCACTGGATTCCGCCTGGCCGACTGGCTGCCATGGTCCCTGGCCGCCGGTCTGGCGGTACTGTGCCTGTTGCTTAGTCTGCAGGATACCAGGCTAAAGCAGCAAATCGGCAGTCAAACACAGCAAATCAACCAATTGAATCAGCTTGCCACGTCTCTGCAATCCGCCACCAACGATTTACAACAGACTGTGCTGGCGCTGCAGGAAACCAATCGAATGGCCAACCTGCAAATCACGATGCTTAATTCCCGGCTGGCCAGCCTGCCTCAGGCGGTCGCCGTCACCCTCTGGGACAATGACAAGCAAAATGGTGTTTTCGTAGTCGAGAACCTCAAGGAGCTGCCCTCCGACCGGGATTACCAACTTTGGGTTTTGGAGAACGGGACAACCCCCGTGGATGCCGGCGTGTTTCATGTTGATCCGTCGGGCACGGGCCGTGTAGAGTTCAAGCCGAAACAGCCGATCAAGGTCGCCGGCAAGTTTGCCGTGACCGAGGAAGTCAAAGGTGGTGTTCCTGCCCCGACCCTGAAGAATCTGGTCTTGATCGGCGGCTGAATTCAGAACGTTTTGGTCAGAAGGATTACTCTTTGAAAACTTTTTTGGTGCGGGACTTTTGTTCCCGTCGCCCGGTTTTAGCCCGTCATGAAAATCAGGGAATTTAAAAGCGAACTTTGGTTGCCATTGGATCCGGCGGAATTATTCGATTTTTTTTCCGACGCTTCCAATCTCGATGCGCTCACGCCTCCCTGGCTGAATTTCAAGATCGTCACACCGATGCCCATTGTCATGCAGCCCGGCGCATTGATTGATTATAAGCTAAAGGTTCATGGCTTTTCGATCAGTTGGCGCACCCGAATCAACATCTGGGAACCGCCGCACCGGTTTGTGGACGAGCAAATTAAGGGCCCCTACCAACGCTGGCTGCACGAGCACACCTTTGTGGCCCACGAAGGCGGCACCAAAGTCTGTGACACCGTCAGCTACGCCGTGCCGTTGGACTTTCTGACCAACCGGTTCATTGTCCGCCCTGACATTGAAAAAATCTTCGGCTACCGGTCCCGAGAACTATCGAAACGGTTTGCAAAGCGCAAATGAGATGGTTTAGTCGACGGGCACGAATTTGAAGTCAACCGGCGAGCCCACCTGAAGCTGCAATTTTGTTGGCGTGAGTTTGCCGGAAGCGGGGTCGATGGCGAATTCGACCGCGTTATCTGTCTTCTGATTCCCCGTAAAAAGCCAGTGTCCCGTCGGGTCAATGGCCATACCGCGAGGAGCTTTTCCGCCGGATGGAAGGTTTTGAATCAGCGCCAAGCTGCCGGTGGCTGCGTCCACTGCAAACACACTGATACTGTCGTGGCCGCGCAAGGTGACATAGACAAATCGGCCGCTGGGATGAAGCAAAATTTCGGCGGCGGTATAATCCGGTTGAACCGTCTCGCCGTGCGGCAAAACCGAAATTGAGGCTCGCCGGGCAAGGATGCCTGTTTGATTATCCCAGTTAAAACAGGTGATTTTGCAGGCCATTTCGTCAATCACATACACCGACTTCCCGTCGCGGCTAAAAACCAGATGGCGCGGTCCGGAGCCCGGCGGCACCACGCCAAAAGGCACGTCATTCGTCGTCATGATGCCGTTCGCCGCGTCCAGGCGATAAACCATAATCCGGTCAGTGCCGAGATCACATCCCAACGCAAAACGATTGGAGGGGTCAACTCCCAGGTAGTGGCCGTGCGGACCGGTTTGCCGAATCGGATTGGTGCCTCGGCCTTGATATTGGATTGTAGTCCCACCGTCGCCGAGCCGGCCATCGCTGAGAATCGGCATTGATTTGATGCTGCCGCTGCCGTAGTTGGCCACCAATAAAGTCTGACCGCTGAGGTCCACGCTGACATGGCATGGACCCGAACCGCCCGAATCTTTTTGGTTCAGTAATTTAAGCTCGCCGGACATTGGGTTGATGGAGAATGCGCTCACCATCCCTGCATTCACTTCATTGTCCGCATAAAGATGCTTTTGGTCCGGAGCCAGCGCGAGGTAAGAAGGATCCGGGGTGGCAACCGCCAATTTGGGATCTGATAGTTCCCCGGTGTTTGCGTCCAGGCGCGAAACGTAAATGCCTTTGCTTGATCCTTCCGTGAAAGTTCCCAGATAAACCCAAAAGTCCCGGGCTGGTAGGGAGCATCCGGCGGTCAGCAGAACAATCCAGCAGGAATACCGAAGAAAACTTGGAAATTTCATAGGCTTGAGATTGAAACTTAAACCACGAATTCCAGTTCCTGCCGATGCGGCAGAAACCCGCGTTCAAAGCCCGCCCCCAAAAAACGGCGGATGGATTCCCTGCCCCGCTCGCCGTAATCCAGCGTCCAGTGATTGACGTACATGCCGACAAACTTGTCCGCCAAATCGCGGCCCATGTCGCGGGCATATTGCAAGGCGTGTTGCACCGCTGCTGGCCGGTGATCCAGACTGAATTGGATGCTGGCGGTCAGGGTATCCGAGATTTTTTTCCGCGTGGCCGGGTCGAATTTTTTGTGGATCACATTTCCGCCCAGCGGCAGCGGTAGACCGTCGTTTTCCTGTCCCCACCAGACCCCCAAATCCTGGCAGACGACGAGACCTTCGTTTCCATAGGTGAGCTGGCCCTCATGAATAATCAAACCAACGTCCGCCTTGCCACTGCGGAGAGCCTGAAAAATCTGGTCGAAGGGCACCACAATGTAATTGAATTCCTTTGCGGGTTTACCAAGCCAGAGTTGCAGGGCAAGAAACGCGCTGGTCATCGTTCCCGGCACTGCGATGGTCTTGCGAAGTATCTCTTCACGGCTCAATTTTTGCGGGGCCACGAGCATGGGGCCATAGCCGTCGCCCATGCTGGCGCCGCTGGGCAGCAAGGCGTATTTGTCGGAGACGTAGGCGTAGGCGTGAATGCTGACGGCGGAAATATCAAGCTCTCCCCGGGTGGCGCGCTCGTTCAGCGTTTGAATATCCTGCAGAATATGTTGAAAATGAAATCCTCCGGCCGGCATGATTTCCTTGGCCAAGCCATAAAACATGAATGCATCGTCGGGGTCGGGAGAATGACCGAGAGTCAGAGTCGTTTTTTCCATCCGCGCAAATTAAACCAAGTAGCGCGAAGTGTCACGACGAGAAGATTCAGGACCTCATACGACATAATAGTTCGGCAAACAAAACCGCACCACCGTCCTGCCGCACACGCGCCACCCTGATCCAGCCGTAGTTGACTGTCACCTCCTTAAGGCGACTAGCACAGTACAATCTACGGGCAAACCGCTTGGGCGCGCATGACGCAACCGCTACCTCCACTGGTTTTTAAAGCCTTGAATTAACGAGGACAAGCCCCACTTATTCCACGTTCATCCCAGGCTCCCCACCCAGCTAACCACCAACCAACACACAATTAAACGCAACCGATATTTGCTAAGCATAGCCAGTGCCAAGTGTACATTTCTTGTATTTGTTGGGGTTTCGACGTGTTTTTGAAGTTTTGCAATCGAAATCGCTGTTGTTTTTTACGCAATGCGCAAAAAAACCGCCGACAAAAGGCCGATCCTGCCACCACCTGCCACCAAATGAACAAATGCCATAAATAGCCGTCGTTCAAGACCAGGTTTGGAGCTCAAACAATGACCTTTGCATGCATTTTTTAGCGATTTTTACGTTTGCCGGGCTCGGAGATTTAATGCACTGTCCCTGCGGTTTACCGAAAATGACATCAACGACAACTGCTGCCAAACCGCCGATAGACGCCGCCGAACAAGCAAAGAACTTGTGCCATTGGACGCTGACTGGCGCCTTGGTCCTGGCTTTCCTCGCTCAATTATTTTTGGGCTCCAATATCGCGGCTCTGGACCTGGCTTTAATATGGCTGGTGTTTTTTGTCACGATCACAGGATTAAGCCGGCAGATGCCCTTGCAAAATGCGCTGTTGGGCGCCGGCATCGCCGCGGTGATTGGCAGTCTCGCGCATGGCTTGAGCACGCTGCATTCCCTGGCCATCCCCTTCGGGCCGATCTACTTTCACGATGCGTGCGGCGCCAAATTATTTGATTTTGTACCCTGGCCAATTCCCCTGCTCTGGGTGATCGCCTTGTTTAATTCGCGGGGCACGGCCCGGGTCATTTTGCGCCCCTGGCGCAAGTTGAAGAGTTATGGCTATTGGTTGATCGGTTTGACCGCGGTTTTGACCACGGCCTTCGATTTCGCCCTGGAACCGTTTGCGACCGATGCCAATCACTTCTGGTCGTGGCAGCTCACCAAAATACCGCTCACCTGGTATGGGACGTCGCCCTTGAATTTCGTCAGTTGGGCCTTTGTGACCCTCCTGATTCTCGCCTTTGCGACGCCGGCATTGATCAAGAAAAAGCCCGGCAGCCGCAGCCCGCTGGACGTGAATCCCTTGGCGGTCTGGTTGGGAGCCATTGTGTTTTTTGCGGTCGGTTGCGCGAAAGCCACACTGTGGCCGGCGGTTGCAGTCGACGGGGCCATGGCACTGGCGGTCTTAGTCTTCGCCATTCCTGGTGCCCGTTGGTGATTTGACTAAAGTGGCCGGCCGGCGGGTTATTTTTAAACGCGCGACGCGTGGCCCGTACATTTCTTCCACGTGAAGCTCAAATGCATTGATCTGGAAAACATCGCCCACTTTGGGAAATCCGCCCAGATTTTGTGTCACCCAGCCGCTGACGGTCGCCACGCTCTCGTCGTGCGGGACCTGGCCGATGATTTTTTCCAGCTCATGCAATGGCAATCCGCCGGCGGCCTCCCAGACATTTTCCCCGGTGCGGGTCAACTCCAGCTTTTCCGAATCAAATTCATCCTGAATCTGGCCCACCAATGCTTCCATGGCATTCTCCAGGGTGACCACGCCCAGTGTCCCTCCGTACTCATCCACGACGAGCGCAAAATGTAGTTTTTTCTCCATGAATCGCTGCAGTAAATTTTCCAGCCGGGCGGTTTCCGGCACGCAAATCAGTTTGCGGGCGACCGGAAGCAGGTCTGCTGCTGTCGCTGCCTTGTCTCGGAGTGCGTAAAGATCCTTGATATGAATAATGCCGCGGGCGCGGTCGGGATCGCCATCGTCACAAATGGGAAAACGCGAATAGCGCGATTTCTCGGCGATGGCCAGACATTCAGCTATCGGGGCGGCGCAGTCCAGGGTGATGATTTCATTGCGTGGACGCATAACCTCGCGCGCAGTGCGATGGCGCAGGTCCAATGCGTTCAAGATAAGATTGCGCCGGTTGGTAGAACCCTGGGCGGCGGCAAGCACGATGCGCAGTTCCTCTTCGGAATGGCCGGCGGACAGGGCATCGGGGTCGACCCCCAGCTGACGAACGATTCGCTGAGACGACCATTGAAGCAGCCAAATGAACGGATAGGACACTCGGTAAAACCAATTCAGGGGACTGGCAACCCATAGGGCGGTCGCAAGCGTGCGTCGAATTGCCACCGCCTTGGGAACCAATTCGCCGACGACGATCAGCAGATAACAATTCACAAAGAAGCCCACCCCGAGGGAAATGTCGTGGCAAACCGTTTCCGAGGAAATATTCAGCAGTTCAAAAAGCGGTTCCAGCAAACCACGAAAAACGGGCTCCACCGCCATTCCCAGTCCGATGCTGACCAGCGTAATGCCAAACTGAGTGGCGCTGATATAGGCGTCGAGGTGGCCAATGATGTGGCGCGCGGCCTGGGCGCGGCGATCACCGCGGGAGGCCAACCCCGCCAATTGCGAGTCGCGGATGCGCACCAGCGCCAACTCGGCGGCCACAAAAAATGCGTTGAGCAACACCAGGCCGGCAACGGCTAGAATTTTCAGGATGATCAAGAAGCCGGTGCTCATGCTAGAAATTCATCTCACCAAACATGACCCCCAATATGTCCTTTAGTGTCACGATGCCCACCTCATTGCGTTCGCGGGAGAGGACGATGCCCACCCGCTGCCCTGCCCGCTGCATTTGTCGCAAGGCTATTTCCAGCCGGGTGCCCTCGGGCATGAAAACGGCGGAAATCATGTAATGGGACACCGGCTTTTCCACGTCAAGGTTGTCACGGTAAAGCAAGGGTCCGATCTCAAGCAGGCCAGCCACGCGTCGTTTGCCTTCGCGCTGTTCCCAAACCGGCAGGCGCGATAGTTTTTTGTCGCGGGACAGGGCAATCGCTTCGCGGAGCGGGGTGAGCAATTCCACGGCAGCCGTTTCGGACCATGGTTTGGTGATGTCGGCGACGGTGAATTTCTGCAGATCAAAAATGCGATTGATCATGGTCCGCTCGTCGGCAGTGAGAGTCCGGCCGGATTCCTGCATGACGGCTCGCAGTTCCTCGCGGTTACCGAATAGCCGGCGCGTATGGGCCTGGCCGCCGCTGAGATACAGGATGGCCTTCGAAACTCCTTCCACCATTGATACCAAGGGGCCGAGGGCGAAATTAATCAGCCGAAAAGGATGAGCCGCCGAAAGACAAAGGGCGTTGGGATGCGCGCGAAACAACATTTTCGGAAGCAAATCGAACACCGCGTAAAACCCGAATACCACGATGCCGAATAGGATTCCCACCAAAGCCGTCTGCCCGGCAAACCAATAGTGCAAAGTGGCCAGCACCCAGCCCAGAATGAAGAAATTGGCGAGGGTATTGCCGACCAGAATCGTCCAAAGAAAGCGCTCTGGACGCTCCAAGAAGCTGTTCAATAGCTTGGCGGAGGGTTTTCCGGAGCGGGCCAGGCGCCGGATTCGGAGACGGTTCAGTGCAAACACCCCGGCCTCCATGCCGGAAAACAGAAACGATGCCAGCAGGCACAAGCCGAAGGTCAGCCAGTTGTAAAGGTTGACTTCCATTTATTTTTGGCGCTGAACTGTCAGTTCTTTGACGCGTCTTCCGTCTGAACTAACCGCAGTCAGTTGGAGTCCGCTGAAGCCTGCGCTCTCGCCGGCCTCGGGGACAATGCCCAGCAAATAGGTCAACAAGCCGCCCATGGTTTCAACCTCCTCCAGTTCCGGCAGCGACGGATACTCGCGGCGAAAATCATCGAGCCGCAATGAACCGTTGACGCGCCAGCGGTCAGGCGCAATTTTCTCCATCATGAATCCTTCCGGCGACGAGGGGGCACGAATGCGCCCGACCAATTCACCGAGGATGTCCTCCATGGTGACGATGCCGGCGGTGCCGCCAAATTCATCGAGTACAATGGCCAGCCCGCGCTGCTGTTTCTGCAAAGCACGAAAGAGCTGGAGCAAATTCATTGTTTCCGGCACAAAAGAGGGAAAATCAATTGCGTCTGCCAAATCGATTTCGGGGTCCAGCAAGAGGGCGCGGGTGTTCAAAACCCCCACGATGGTGTCCGGGGTCTCGTCAAAGATCGGCAGGCGACGGTGACGATATTTTTTGGCCGCGGCAATCATTTCCGGCACGGTGGCTTCATCGCTGACGGCAGCCATGCCGGCGCGGGGCCGCATCACGTCCCGGGCGGTACGCTGATCCAGACTGATGATCTGCAAAATGATTTCTTTTTCCGATTGCGCCAGGGCTCCCTGACTGGACGCCATTTCAATTAATTCGTGATATTCGGCGTCGGTCATCGCGGGAGCGGAGGTGGGAGTTTGCGCGGCCGTTTTCAGGGCCACGGCGTCCATCCATTGAGCGACCCGATAAAATGGCTTGGACACTATTTCAAAGGCAAACAATAGCCAGGCAACGCGCAATGACCAGCGTTCGGGTTGCCTCACGGCCAGGGTTTTGGGAAACACCTCGCAGCCGAGCAGAGTGAAGGCAGCCAAGGCCAGCATCGTAAGCGCCAGCTCCCAGTGGGCGTTAAAAACCATCGCGAGCGCCACTGCCAGCATGGCCGCATTGGCAAAGGTGTTGCCCAGGGCGAGCATCGCCAACAAATCCAACGGACGCTGCAACAATTGCGCGACAATCCGCCCGCGACGGGGATGTCGCTCCGCCAGCTGCCCAACCTGCCACTTGCTTAGGGAAAACAAGGCGGTCTCCGCCAGCGCGAAAAAGAAACTCGCCGCCGCGAAGATCAAGATCGCCGCTACTGCCTGCTGCATGGAAGGAGTTTGCCCAAATCCGCCCGTTTTAAAAGGCGAAATGGAGAATGAAGGCTCCCTGGCCGCATGGTTTGGTCGAGTGCTCGAGACAAGGACAATCTGTGAAAACGTGTTAATACTGGCTTGCCAGGCGAAAATTCGCTAATTTGGGGAATGGAAACAATGCAATCAGGAGTTCAGTCCGAAGCTTAATTACCTATGGGACTGATTTTTAAAGATGGTGATGTCAAAGCGCTGAGCCCCAAGGCTGCCCGCACCCGGGGTATTCTCCTGACCCTGCCATTCGCTGTGATGGGAGTTTTTGCGCTTATCCTGCTGGTGCATGATGGACTACTGGGTGGACTGAACCGGCAGAAGGCGATGGGGCTATTGAGCGCGGCAATTGTTTGCGGGGGACTAATCGTGCTAATTTTCGGGATCAATGCCAAAAAGATGGCGATGCAGGCATTCGCCGCCAGGAAGGCGGATGATCGTGCCCCTTGGCTAAGACGCAAAGAATGGGCGGATGGGCGGATAAGCACCTCCTCCAAAAAACCGGTGGTTCTGGTTTGGGTTATCGTGGTTTTCTGGTGTCTGGTCCTCGCGATACTATCCTTGGTCGTATTGCCAACGCTGTTTCGCCACAGTCATTCGGCAGCCCTGTTGGTCATGATTTTTCCCACGTTAGGCCTGGCAGTGATTTATTTCACGTTCATCACCACCCAAGCCTGGCGGCGGTTTGGTGATTCCATCTTCGAGATGGAGCACTTTCCGGCACCAGCCGGAACATCCTTGTCCGGCAGAATTCTAGTTAAATCAAAGATTCAGCCTGAGCATGGCTGGCAAATTCGGTTGAGTTGCGTCCGGCGTCAAACGACCGGTGCGACCAATAATCGTCAAGCGATTGAAAAAGTTCTTTGGCGGGAGGATAAATGGTTGCGCGCGGATCTTCCCCGTACGGATTCGGGAATTACCAGCCTGCCGATTTTCTTTAATTTGCCGGCCAATCTTCCGGAGTCAGCGGCTTCCGCCGAGGATGGAATCCATTGGAAACTTGAGACTTCGGCCACTTTGCGCGGACCGAACTATCAGGCCACGTTTGAAGTGCCCGTGTTCAAGCTGGCCGAAGCACCCGCTCCGGCAGAAGATCTGGCCCAAGCCTACGTGGTATCGCTGGACAGCATCCGGCAGCGCATCCCGACCAGCATCGAAGTGAAGGATTTGGCAGCCGGCGGACGGGAATTCTTCTTCCCATCCGGCCGCAACCCCGGGTTTGCCATGGGCGCGACTCTAGTTTGGGCAGTTTGGACGGGCATCATTGCTCTGCTGATTCTGAAAAGAGCGCCCCTGCCTTTTGTATTGGTGTTTAGCCTCATGGATTTGCTGATGGCGGCGTTTGTCGTTGACCTCTGGTTCCGGCGCAGCCGGGTGGTCATAAACTCCTCGGGAGTGAAAGTGGAAATCGCCTGGCCGGTTTATAAAAAACAACAATATGTTCCCGCCAAGCAAATTGGGAGCATCGCGGCAGATATCGGGGGGACCGCAGGTCACGCGCTTTATTACGACTTAAAGGTGCATGCAGCTGGCGGTAAGGAGTTTTTGCTGGCGAAGAATCTCAGGCACCGGCCCGAAGCCGACTGGTTGGCAGGACAGATGCGCGAAGCGTTGAAGGAGACGGTAAAGGCGGATAAACTTGCGAACTGACAGCTCCCTGGGGCCTCCTCCATCTCGAGTTTGTTCCACCTTCAAAACGCTTGCCTCGCCCAAAATTGCTGGCGGCCAAGGGTAAAAAGAAGAACGGCGTGGACTTTCGTCCACGCCGCTAACCCAGTTCCTCCGCTGTGGTTATAAGAGAGAATTACTTCTTGGATGTTTTCTTAATCGGCACCGTCGCAATTGTCTGGAGGATGCGGCTGGCGATTTTGTAGGGGTCACCCTGGGAGTTTGGACGACGGTCTTCAAGGTATCCCTTGTAACCGTTGTTCACAAAGCTGTGCGGCACACGGATTGACGCGCCACGGTTGGCGATGCCGTAATTGAACTTGTCAATCGATTGCGTTTCATGCAGGCCGGTGAGGCGCAGATGATTATCCGGTCCGTAAACGGCGATATGTTCGTTTTTGTATTTGTCAAAGGCTTCCATGAGCGCTTCAAAGTACTCTTTACCGCCGACTTCGCGCATGTGCTTGGTCGAGAAGTTGGAATGCATGCCGGAACCGTTCCAATCAACGTCCTTGCCGAGCGGTTTGCAGTGGAACACGACATCAACTTCATACTTTTCGCAGAGGCGCATGAGGAGGTAGCGAGCCATCCATACCTGATCAGCTGCGGTCTTGGAACCTTTGCCGAAGATTTGGAATTCCCACTGGCCTTTGGCGACCTCGGCATTAATGCCTTCATGGTTAATGCCGGCGTCGAGGCACAGGTCGAGGTGGGTATCGACAATTTCGCGAGCGATGTTGCCGACAGCGTCGTAGCCCACACCGGTATAATAAAGGCCTTGCGGATAAGGAAAGCCAGTGCTAGGGAAGCCAAGTGGCTTGCCATTTTTGTAGAGAAAATATTCCTGCTCAAATCCGAACCAGGCATCGGGATCATCTAGAATACCCGCGCGGGCATTGGTGGGATGCGGGGTCTTGGCATCGGGCATGTAAACTTCGCAGATGACGAGAACACCATTTTTCTTGGTCGTGTCTGGGAAAACGGCTACGGGCTTGAGCAGACAGTCTGAGCTCTTGCCTTCCGCCTGCCGGGTGGAACTACCGTCGAAACCCCACCAAGGAAGTTCTTCCAGCTTGGGAAAAGCTTTAAATTCCTTGACCTGTGTTTTACCCCGAAGATTGGCGACGGGTTCATAACCGTCCAGCCAGATGTATTCCAATTTATATTTTGCCATTTGAGTTCGTGATGTGTTTGGTTTTGAATGCCGAAATCAGTCCAGTCTTGTATCCTTTAAAGCGACTGAATTGACATGCTCGAAAACCAATTAGCAGGGTGAATGCCATTGCGCAAGCAGTTTGCGGAAAATTTCATTTTGCCTTTGGTTGCAAGGGTTTTGGCGTGATGAATTTCATTTTGCCGTTTTGTCGAAACCGGAATTAGCTGTTGATATTTTATCACAGTGGATAAATTACTTCGGCTGAATTGCAGGTTTTTGAACTGTGCTTTTTTCTTCAGCGCCGGGGTTCGGCGACCGAAAAAACAACTGAGTGGCATGCAACTTGGAAACGGCAGGTATTCGCTCTCATCAGCCTTGGTTGTAATCCCAGAATCGGTTAGGTTTTTCCCCGCGAATGATAAAAGTCAAAGATACGCTGCGATCAACGGTGAACTTGACCTTCGATGGGCGCGTCATCAAAACATACCATGGTCCCGACGCCGAAAAGCGTTTCACTCATGAGGTATTGATCCTCCGCCACCTGGAAAGGAAAGGATGCAATTTCGCACCCCGGTTGCTGGAGGCGGATCGAAGCAAACTTCGCATTATTACCACCAATTGCGGGTCGCGCGTGGACCATCTGGACCACGAACGCCAGGTTGAATTGTTTGCCGAGTTGGAAAAATTTGGTGTACGCCATGATGATCCGGACCGGCGTAACGTTACTTACCGCCAGTCAGACGGACGGTTTTGCCTGATCGATTTCGAATTTGCCACCCTGCTCCACCCGCCGACTCACGGATCGCCCCATTCCACCTGATGAAAAACCCTGTGACCCAATCCCGGTCGACGAAAGGAAAGCCAACCCGCGCGCCCCAACAAAAGATTGCCAGAACGTTAAAGTGGTTTTGCTGGACGGACAAAGGCAAAGTGCGGGCCAACAATGAAGATTCGTTCTTGGGATTGCGTTTTGATGCGCGGGAGCTCCACCGGCTGGGAAAAGTGGGGGAGGCTTCGATTGAGCACCTGGATTTCACTTTTGCGGTCTGTGACGGCATGGGGGGAGCGCGCGCGGGTGAATTCGCGAGCAAGATCGCAGTGGAAAAGATCACCACCCTTCTACCGCAGACCATTTCACGCCGGGCCAGAGGACTCCAAGTTGATTCTTCGGACGCCTTAACCGATCTGTTTCGGCAAATTCACCGAGCACTTTGCCATCTTGGGCAGAGCTATGAGGAATGCCGGGGAATGGAAACCACGATGAGCCTGTGCTGGTTTACCGCTAATACCATGAATTTTGGCCATGTGGGCGACAGCCGGATATATCATTTGCCAGCAGGCCGAAACGATCTCCGTCAGCTCACAGGGGATGACACACACGTGGCCTGGTTGCTGCGCCAAGGGATGATCAACGAACGGGAGGCGCGCAACCATCCTCGCCGCAACGTCCTTCAAAAAGCACTAGGGGGCGAAAATCAATTCGTTGACCCGCAAACCGGCCTGGTTCCCCTGCAAGGCGGCGATATCTTCCTGCTCTGTTCCGATGGCCTGGCGGAAGGTCTCCAGAACCATCAGATGGTGGATTTTTTGCGCGCGGGCGCCAACGGCGATGGTAGTTTTAATCCGGCCCGGCACCTGGTGGAAACTTCTGTGAGAAACGATGGGCGAGACAATGTGACGGCTTTGGTAGTGGAGATTTTTTAACCCTGCGGTGCGCCCGATCAGCTGGTGATTCGAATCCTCACTTTCTACTTCCAAGATTAAATAAAAAACGGCGGGCGACCTGTGTCGCCCGCCGCTTGATTAAGCTTTATCAGCTATTGAGGCTCAGGAGTGATAGCCCTCTTCGCCATGTTCCGGAATGTCGAGACCGCTCATTTCGACTTCTTCCGAGACGCGCAGACCGACCAGCAACTTGGTGATGTAGGCGCAAACGATCGTGCCCACGAAAACCAGGAGAAGCGTGACGCCGACGGTCTTCAACTGTTCAATCAATTGAGGTTGGAAGATTTTGTCGGTGACATATTTGCTCAGGTTGGTCGCCAGGTTCGGATTGGCAGCCTGACGGGCAAACATACCAGTCATGATGGCGCCGGTCATACCGCCGATGCCGTGAACGCCCCAGGCGTCCAGTGAATCATCCATACCGAGCCAGCCTTTGACTTTGTAGCAGAAGAACCAGGGAATGGTTCCAGCCGCAATGCCGATCCAGATCGAACCGGCAGGAAGGACGTAACCGCAAGCAGGGGTGATCAGAACCAGGCCGGCAACGGCGCCGGAGCAGAAACCGAGCACGCTGGGTTTGCCTTTGACGATCCATTCCCACATCGGCCAAACAAACGAGGCCACGGCGGTTGCGATGGTGGTAGTCGTGAACGCATTGGCAGCAATCACGTCCGCCGCGACAGCGCTACCCGAGTTGAAACCGTACCAACCAACCCAGAGCATCGAGGCTCCAATATAGGTCAACACGATGCTATGCGGCGTGAAGTTTTCTTTGCCGAATCCGAGGCGTTTGCCGATGATGATACAAAGGATCAAGCCCGTCCAACCGGAGGTCATATGCACCACTGTACCGCCGGCGAAGTCGAGACCCTTAATCGGAGCATTGGCATTCCAGCAACCATTCATGTCGCCGTTGACGCCCCACACCATGTGACCCTGGGTGAAATACACCACAAACATCCACAAGGTGATGAATACCAAAATGGCTTTGATTTTCATACGTTCCGCGATGGAACCAACGATCAGCGCGGGAGTGATGATGGCGAACATCATTTGGAACATCGCATACACGTTTTCCGATACCCAATAGGAGTAACCCGGATTGGGGGCGGAAGTCACATTATTGAACATCCAGCAGTCGCCTGGATTCCCGACGATTCCCTTGATCCAGTCATGCGTCATGCCCAATGGGCCGGTGGGTGTGCCGTCACCACCAAAGATCATTCCGTAACCACAGATGATGTAAAGAATGGTCACGAGGCCAGTGATGAGGAAGCATTGTGCCAGAACGGACAACACGTTCTTTTTACGCACCATGCCGCCGTAGAACAGCGCGAGACCGGGCAGCGTCATGAACAGCACCAAGGCGGTGCTGGTCAACAACCAGGCGTTATGACCAGCGCCGGGAAACGAAACATACGAGCCCGTGCTGTTGCTCAGGTTGGTGTTGATGATGCTGGCTCCAAGGCCGAAGTTAATGTTGTAATTTCCGTTCGTGTCCTTGTACATCGCGGTTGGATCCGCGTTTTGGAAGTAAGCCTCAACTGATTCGAGACGTTGTTCCACGCTGGGGCCGTTGGTGAGGGCCGGGGCGGCAGCCGCCGCTGCAGCCGCTGCAGGAGCGTTGGTAGAGGCAGCCGCAGGAGTATTGGTATCGTCCGCCCGGACGGTGGAAACACCCAGCGCAGTGACGGCCATTAAAGCCAGAATTAGGATATGTTTTTTCATGTTTTTTATTTGAGAGTATCTTTCCTTTGATTGGTTCAGGTTAGATGGCCGAGTCCCCTTTCTCTTCAGTGCGAATTCGCACCGCTTCCTCCACCGTGGAGATGAACACCTTGCCGTCACCGATCTTGCCGGTCTTGGCAGCCTTGATGATGGCGCCGAGTGCGGCGTCTTTCTGACCATCCGCGATAACCAGCTCGATTTTGATCTTGGGCAGGAAATCCACGGTATATTCACTTCCGCGATAGATTTCAGTATGGCCTTTTTGACGGCCAAACCCTTTGACTTCACTTACGGTCATGCCCTCGATGCCGATTTCGCTCAGGGCGTCTTTCACCTCTTCAAGCTTGAATGGTTTTATGATCGCTTCAATTTTCTTCATAGTTTGTTTTTGTTTTAACTGCGCATGGTCACAACGGTCGGGCCAACAATTTGTCCAGCCGTTGCCGATACCCGCCAATAGCAACGACGATGCCAGCCCAAAAATAATTTCACACGCAAACCGTAAACAATTATAGATTAACATGTTGCAATTACACTGATCTTTTTTAGCCAGCGAGGGTTCTGAATTCATCTGTTTTCTTTTGCGCAGGGGTGCCAGTTTTAACCAGCGATCTGTTTTACGAAAAATTAACTCGCAATGGGGAAAAATTGATTGTTTGGCAATTGGCTGGTCGTCAAAACTTTTAATGACATGGCAGTGCTGGGAGTGAATAATATCTTTGGTAATTTTAATGCGAATGACAGTCACCTTATTTGTGCCGTGTTTCATGGATGCGCTTTATCCCCGCGCGGCTATCAGCATGGTGGAAATCCTTGAACGCTTGGGTCACCAGGTCGTCTGCCCCGGGTCGATTGCCTGTTGTGGTCAGCCCGCATTTAACAGCGGATATTGGGACGAGGCGCGCGAGGTGGCCGGACCCGTTCTGGAACAATTAAAGAACGCCGAGGCGATTGTGATCGGTTCCGGATCCTGCGGAGCGATGTTGAAGGTTTTTTACCCGCGACTTTTTGAGAAAACTCCCCGAGCTCGATTGGCGACGGACATTGCTTCCCGGACGTGGGAATTTTCGGATTTTCTCGTTTCCAAGCTGGGTATTACTGAACTGGGAGCCCGATTCCCCCATAAAGTCACTTTTCACGATGGCTGCCATGGACTCCGCGAACTCAATTTGAAGACGCCGCCACGGGAATTACTTTCCGGCGTGAGTGGCCTGGAACTTGTCGAAATGACCGAGGCGGAAACTTGCTGCGGCTTCGGCGGAGCGTTTTCGGTGAAATTCCCCATGATCTCAACGGCGATGGGCGACGGAAAATGTGCGTCCGCTGTCGAAACCGGCGCCGAATATATTGTTTCAAACGATTCAAGCTGCCTGATGCATTTGCAAGGGCTGTTGTCCCGCCAGGGTAAGAGCATCAAAACCCTTCATCTGGCCGAGGTTTTGAATCAAAAATGACTTGCTGATGCTTCAATGCCTATGACGTTTGCCACGCAGTTTCTCAAACAAGCGCGGGTTGTGGCCAGTGATTTGCGGCACCGCAAAATCATCCGCACGGCGCTGGGCAATTATGAAATCGCCCGGGACCGGCGCAAGGCCGCTTACCAGGACTGGCAGGGCGCACGCCAATTGGCTGCCGAAACCAAATGGGAGGCGATCAATCATCTGGATAAATATCTCGAACAGTTTGTCGCCAAACTGGAGTCGCGCGGGACTCGGGTACATTGGGCTTCCAATCCAGCGCAGGCCCGGGAGATCATTATTGGGATTGTCCGGGACAAAAATGCGAAATCGGTGATCAAATCCAAGGCGATGACCGCGGAGGAGATTCATCTTAACGAGGCACTCGAAAAGGCGGGGCTGTCGGTGGTGGAGTCGGATCTCGGTGAACTTATCGTTCAACTCCGTCATGAGGCGCCGTACCATATTGTTTTTCCATCCATGCACTTGACGCGGGACGAAATCAGCCAGCTCTTTCAGCGGGAGCTGGGGAGTGCGCCGACGAATGATCCCGAGGAGCTGACGATGATCGCCCGGCGGGCGTTGCGCAAAAAATATCTCACGGCGGATGTGGGAATTACCGGAGCCAATTTTGCCATTGCGGAAACCGGCATGATTTCGATCACGGAGAACGAAGGGAATGCCCGCCTCACGGCCGCGATGCCGAGAACAATGATTTCGCTGCTGGGCATTGAGAAGATTTTGCCCCGGTTTGAGGATCTGGCACTCCTCCTGCCAATGTTGGCGACGATGGGAGCCGGCCAGACTTTAACCGGTTATAACACCATGTATGGCGGACCGCGCCAGTCCGGCGAATGCGACGGCCCGGAAGAATGGCACGTGGTGCTGCTGGATAATCACCGCACGGAACTCCTCGCGGATGCGGAACAACGCGATGCGCTGCATTGCATCCGTTGCGGCGCCTGCTTGAATGTCTGCCCGATCTTTCGCAACGTCGGAGGGCACACCTATGGAACCACCTATAGCGGACCGATCGGTTCGGTCATCACTCCCCATCTGAGGGGTTTACAGGACTGGAAGCACCTCTCGAGCGCCTCAACGCTTTGCGGCGCCTGCACCGAAACCTGTCCAGTCAAGATTGACCTCCATCATCACCTCCTGCAAAACCGCCGCAATGCGGCTTTGGAAAAGCCTTCATCCGGAGAAAAAACCGCCTACAAACTTTTTACCTTCGCCGCCAACCATCCCTGGGTTTGGGCTTTGGGAAAAAAGATGGCGCGGCTGTTACAACCCCTGCAAGGTTTGTTTAAGGGTTCGGCCATTAATCCCGCGAAGGCTTGGACGCAAACGCGGGAACTGCCACCGCTTGCCGCGGAATCTTTCAAGGATTGGTGGCAAAAAAGAAAATAAACCGCATCCAATCCTGAAGTCGCTTTTATTGATTAAATGACCGAACGCGAAAACATTCTAGGCCGCATCCGCGAGGCTCTTAAAGTCAACGCACCGCATCCCGGCCATCACGGTGCCGGTGGGAATTCCCAACCAATTAATGTGGCGCCTGCCGTTCCTAGAAACTGGCTGCCCAAGGTTGGTGAAAGTTTTGAAGAGCAGTTGGCGATGTTTGCCAAAAACGCCGCCGAGCTTAAAGCGGATTTGCGCCTGCTCGCTTCGGCCGAACAGGCCCGCCAAGTTTTGTCAAAACTGGCTGGGGCAGAGGGATGGAAACAAGCAGCTTATCATGCCGGCCAACTGACTGATTCAATCTGTCCAGCCCTGACCATTCCCCTGCTCCGCACCGATCAGGGATACGACGCCCTGGCACTGGAACAGTGCGACGCGGGTATCAGCGAATGCGATGTGCTGGTGGCGCAGACGGGCTCGGTGGTGGTCACCTGCCGGAGCGCCGGCGGGCGCGCGCTTTCCGTGCTGCCGCCACATCATGTGGTGTTGGCCCGACGGGAACAGATGGTTCCCGACCTGCCGGCTGCCTTTGAATGGTTAAAAACGCAATACGGCGCGAATTATCCCAGCATGATTTCATTCATCACCGGCCCAAGCCGGACCGGCGATATTGAACGGATCCTGGTGCTTGGCGCCCATGGGCCGAAGCAATTGACGATTTTGTGTTTTTGAAGCTTTTGCCGGACGGGGTCCATCCACAACAGCTCGAAATTAGCCAGAATAGCATGAAACACGGAATAGAAATTCGGCATTTGAAACTGCCGCGATTCAAACTAAAATGTGGCTGATGAAGAGCAAGTTCCTGTTGCCGGCCATTTTCATTGCGGTGCTGGCCATTTCAAGAATCCCTGGCTTGATGCCGGGGAACTTCAGTGTCGTGTACGCGTTTGTCTTTTGTTCCGGCGTTTACTTCCAAGGCTCCGCCAAATGGTGGCTTCCCTTGGGCACCATGCTGGTGACCGATGTGGCGCTGAATATTTATTACCACGTCGCCCCTTTTGACCCCCAAATGCTCTGGAATTATGCTATTTACGCCTTGTTGATCGGCCTGGGTAAATGGATTGGCCCAAAGGCAGGCATGCTGAAATTGATCATGGGCGGGCTTTTGGGGGGCCTTTTGTTTTATTTGATCGCCAACACTGCCGCCTGGTTGGAGGACTCGTATTACGCCAAAACCCTGGCCGGCTGGATTCAAGCACTGACCACCGGGCGTCCGGGTTATCCTGCGAGCTGGGAATTCTTCCGCAACACACTGCTTAGTTCCGGCCTCTTCACGGCCCTTTTTGCCGGCGCGGCCAAGGTCACCGCGGAATCCCCGGCCGATAAAACCGCTGGTGCCCATGATCCAGCCGATTCACAGCCTGAAGCCCAGCCGCAGGAGGCGGAAACGTGAAGATCGGAGTCATCTCCGACACCCACGGTTATCTGGATCCGCGAGTTGAAGGACTCTTTCAGGGCGTGGATCATATTCTGCATGCGGGAGACATCGGGTATGCCTCCATCATCCTGGAGCTGGAGTTCATAGCACCCGTGACTGCGGTTGTGGGTAACAACGACGCTGATTTAACTTTCAAGGAGACGGAGAGCCTGGAATTGGGTGGAAAGAAGGTTCTAGTTCATCACATTGTCAATCCTCGCGAACTATCGGATAAAGTGGCCAATCGCATCCGGCGCGAGCGGCCGGATCTGGTGGTTTTTGGTCATACGCACAAGCCATTTTCTGAGAAGATTAACGAGGTGATGTTTTTTAATCCCGGTTATGCGGGGAAGCCCAAGTTCGGTGCGGAGCGCAGCGTTGCCATTTTGGAGATTGACGAAAAAGGCATTCAGCCCAGATTCATTCGCCTGTGACGCACTTCCGGGGCGGCGATCGATCCTCGACCATTATGTACTGCTCTAATGCGAAACAGCCCTCGCCGGTCGATTACCAACCATGCCGCCAAGAGCCATGGAGGATCGGCTCATGCTCGGACTTAATACAGTTTCTACTCGCTATTGCCCCGGCAACACCTGATAAAATTTCTGTGGATTGTTCGGATTCCTTGTATTGGAGTTGCCGTCGTACCAGATTTCAAAGGGCTGCGTCAGCGTAATATTCGTCTCCGTCACCCAGGAATTGGTATTGCTCAAGCTGGTGGTGCTTCGAATGATGTAATTGTAGCCCACAGTTCCGTTGATCATCACGCCGGGGAAAAGGCCCAAGTTTACGGTTGCCGGATTCACCACCACCAGTTCCGGCGGATTCGTGATGCTACCCAAACTGCTTGAAACGACGACTGAGTATAAACCGGCGTTGGTGAATTGAATAGCGGGAATCGTCAATGTGTCATTCGTTGCACCCGCGACAGCCACACCATTGTCGAACCACTGATAATCAAGAATTCCACTACCCCATGCGCCTACGCTCAGGATGTTGGTCTGCCCCCAATCTGTGACCAAACCGGTGAACGGGGTTTCCAGATAGGGATACATGTAAAGATTGGCAATGGAACTGGTGATTGATCCGTAAGTGTTGGTGATGATCACTTGATATTGACCCAGGTTTGATTGTTGAGCGCTGGCAAGCGTCAAATTACTGTTGGTGGCATTGAGAACATTGGAGCCGCCAAAAGTCCATTGATACGACAAGGGGGGCGTGCCGGTCGCGGTGACATTAAAGGAAGCGGAGTTGTACGCATAAACCAAGTCCGCTTGAGGTTGATTGCTAATGGCCGGCGGGTAAAGGATTGTCAGAGAGGGAACATCGCTGGTGATGGTGCCGCTACTGCTGGAAACCACCACATAATAGCTACCTGCATCCCCGTCACCGGCGTTCGTGATATTGAGCACGCTATTTGTTGCGCCGAAAATAAGGCCGTTGGGAGGACCGATCACAACGCTGGGCGCAGTGGAATAACCATAGCCGGGGTTCGTAATTGTAATGCTGGTCAAAATGCCGTTGCTGACCGAGGCAACGCCGGCAGTCCCGGTGCCGCCCCCACCGAGAAAACTCACACTCGGCGCCGTGCCGTAACCATTGCCGCCGTTAGTGACCACTACCGGATAAACAAAGTCACCAGTCAGTTCCGCATAGGCACCGGCGACCATCAAATAGTTCGGCGCGGTGGAGTACCATTGATAAGAAATTGGCGGGGTGCCCGCGACCGAAACTTTAAAAGATAAGTCCCCTCCAACAACAACTGATGTATTCGTCAGGTTTTGAGTAATCTGAATTGGGGGGACGGATTCGTATGCGTAAAGCTGAACCACTTCGTTGGATGATAAGGCCCGATTGTACACGCGGATGTCGCTGAGCGACCCTACCAGTGGCCCAAAACCTCCTACAAGGTATTCCTGACCGAATTGCAATGGGTTGACTTCTGAAGTGTTGAATGTGTCGGTTGGGCCATTTAGAGACAGGTTTGTTTGCAGAACACCGTCCATGTAAATGACGGCATTGGACAGGGTGGCATTCGTCGGAACCACCACCGCAAAACTGTGCCAATTCAAGCCGCCGTAGCCCGTGGGTGTCCATCCGCCAAAATAAGAGCCATTTATCAGAAAGGAGCCCGGGATATAATAACCGAGATCCAACTCGAATCTATCTCCCGGGTAAGCACTGTTTCCGCCATAAGCCAATATGGTCATGGCATTGGGAGAGGCGGGCACTTGGAACCACCCCGAAAAAGTACGAGCCGCAGTGCCCAAGGGAGGATAAAAACCAGTTAAAATGTAGCTTTGGTTAAAATAAGCCGCGGCATTGGCCAGACCAAACCGGTTCGGCACAAATGTGGCTCCGTAATTGGTCCCATTGTTCCCATTGCCACTGGCATCATTCGCATTTCCGTGGAACGGATAATATGCCACCAGTCCGTTGGTTAGAAACGACTGGGCGTTGACATGGATTGAGCAAGCCGTCGTAAAAACAAGAGATAAGAATAATCCTTTAATGGTTTTCATTGGGGATTTACCGCTAGGTTTGTTGTCCACGAACGGCGTGGACCGTTCTTCGTGATTTAGGCCATTTTCGTTCTGTTTCATAGATTTGCAACTCTTTTTTTCAGTCTGCCACCGGTTTTTGCCAGCGCAGGAAGTGTTTCGATGGCATTTGGGGCCTCAATACGTTTAAAACCCTGGAACGGTGCAAATCATGCCTTCAATTCATTCGCAAGCCTCCGATTGCAAATGCCTGGGCGTTTGAACGGTTTTTCGTCTGGTTCCGTGGCGGCATCTCGTTTTCAAGGCCAGCAGCAGTCGCAGTTCTGACTTGGATTTCCGCGCAAGCGGTTTGTTTGAAGCGCAGCACCAATCAAAGCATCAGCGCGGCAAAGCCACCTAAAAGCTTCCCTTGGAATGGTTTTTAGTGGACGGCCTGATGTCATTTGTGTTCAACTTAACAAACTTTTTAAACCTGTGAAAACTAGTGTAGTGTCCACTAAGTCCGTTTAATTATCGCATTCAGGCGCTCGCGTGCCTGTTTGATCTTGGCCAAGATTTCTTCTCCCTTGGCCTTCCAAACGTAACGCTTGGGGGCCAGATTGCGGTCGCCCAAATAGTTGAAAATGGCGTCTTTGAGCTCCTGTACGCTTTCGAAACTACCGGGGAGCACAACCTCCTGGCTCAGGTCGCGGAAAAAGCGTTCCACCAAATTCAACCAAGAACTGCTGGTGGGCGTGAAGTGCAAGTGAAAGCGTGGATGTTGTTTCAGCCAGCGTTTGACCTGCGGGGTTTTGTGCGTGGCATAGTTGTCCAATATCAAATGAACCTGCAAATCGGCCGGAACCTCCTGATCAATGGTCTTCAAAAACTGGATCCATTCTTGATGGCGGTGTCGCTGGGTGCTATGCGCCAAGACTTTTCCCTCCAGATAGTCCAGCGCGGCGAATAGCGTCAGCGTCCCGTGGCGATAATAACCGTGTGTGCGGGTTGCAATGTGCCCTTGGCCCAAGGGCAGCCCCGGCTGGCTTCGTTCCAAAGCCTGGCATTGGCTCTTTTCATCGCAGCACAACACGACGGCCTGTTGTGGCGGCGATAAATACAACCCGACAATATCCCAAAATTTCTGTTCGAAGTGCTGATCGTTGGACAGTTTGAACGTGCGTGTTTGGTGAGGTTTTAAATCGTTACGATACCATAGTTGCTGCACCCAGCTTTTCGAGATGCCGGCTTGTTTTGCCATGCTGCGGCAACTCCATCGAGCCCGTCCCTTGGGTGGTTGCGTCACTTTGGTCAGAACGGTATTCAGTGTGTCAGAAGCAACCTGAGCCGGACGTCCCAACCGCGCATCATCTTGCAAGCCAGCAAGGCCCAGCCGGGCAAAGCGCCGCCGCCATTTACACACAGTTTGTTTTGAGGTTTGCAACTCGGCGGCGATTTCCTCGTTGGGCCACCCCAGGGCGGCGGGCAGGATAATACGGGCTCGCAACACCTCAGCTTGGCTGGTGCTCGAAGCCCGAATCAGCGTTTCCAATTGTTTCCGCTGCACTTGATCCAAAACGATTTCCGGAGGGGTACGTGACATCCGTACACCCTAGAAATGGCTGATGATAATTCAACGGATTTAGTGGACACTACACTAGGATCAATGTTGGTTTTGTTATTGGTTTGTATGTGCTTATTTTTTGTGGTTGTAAGCCATCGCCCTCGGTAGTGACTGGTCAAGTCTTTATCGCGACTCAGGGGGGCGAGAGTGTCAAACTCGGTGACGTGGGTATCCTCATTGTTGCGAAGTCGGACGTTGCCAAGTATCTACAGGATAAACAGCTGGATATTGACGAGCAGAAAGGGGTGAACGAGAAGGAAATCGCCTCCATAAATAGTGGAAAGGTGCCTGATGTCGTCAAGAACGATCCTGACTATGTTAAGGCGGAGGAGCAATTCAACGACTTTGAGCGGCAGGCAAACGAGGTGATTGATCGTATGGGTCGTGATCGGGCTATTGAGGATGATGCCGAAAGACAAATTGCGAGCGATCAGGCCGATGCTGACTCGAAGACCGCACAGGCGGGAATGCAGGGCGCGATTGATGATATGAAAGCGGCCACTGTTAAGGTGGTGGAAAAAATCGAAAAATATCCCGAACCGGCAGATTATTTTCAGCGTTTCTCCCCGTCCTTGATCGCGACAACAACCACGGATTCGGAGGGTAATTTTACGGTGTCTTATGCTAGTAAGGTCCCCGTTGCTGTTTTTGCTCATGCTCAACGAATGGTTGGCGATGATACAGAAGCTTACTATTGGATACTGGATGTCCCTGCGAACGGTAAAAGCGTTAGAATTTTGTTGAGCAACAGCAATTTGGCCGATTCGGATCCTGACGGATATTTAAAAATGGTTGCTTCGCGTTAGCAAGTCTTGGCCAGCTAGACAGGTTTTGTTTTGATCGTTGTTGCCGTTTTTAGGGATTGATTAATTTACTGAGGCTTCCTCCTGACAGTCCTTTAATCCCTTCGTAGGTGGCTATCACTTTCCATGCTATGTGTCCGATTTCTGTGACCCTGTCGGTGATGGGTTTCACGTCTTCACCGAATTTGTGCATAACTATGCCGGACTCTGCGAGTAATCCCCAGATTTGCTCTAGTTCAGACATTGGCTGGTGAAATTCGCTTTGCTTTTTTTCAAGTCGTTTTAAAAGCCTGCGCTTGTGAGCTGCTGAGAGCTTCTCATTTTCCGAGATGAGGTCTCTGAGCTCGTTTATCAAAGGGCAGGGTGTCTATGAGCCCCAGCCCTCCCCTGCTCTTTCACTTTCAGTTCCTAACCGATTCACGAACAGTGGGGTCAGCGTTGCGGGGCAGCGAACACAGCCTCGCTCAAATGAATTCCGCGGGATGCCAGCACAATCTCAGAAACCAAACGAGGGGTGCCAGAGGGCACAGTAAAGACCATCCATGTGGCCATTTCATGCCACATTGACCGGGAGATGCCGGCCTGCGACATTGTGCATATCAATGCCCAACTGTATTTTAGGCTCACGCCATGACACTGACGATTTGCCCAAGGGCTGTTGCAAAATGTGTTAATCTGTTGAGGGCATTCCCCGCTTATTCGACAAAGTTGGTTTCCAATTCATTTTTATCACCCAATCTATCATGCGTAAACAAGCCACAACCCCAGCGCACGCGCCAATAATTATTACGGTTTTCCTGCTGATTGTTCTGTTTGGCGCCATCAGGTCTGATGCCTGGCAGATGAAGCAGGCACCGCTGATGACACCTTGGGCGTTCATGGTGGACACCAATGCACCGCTGCCAGAATACCCTCGCCCACAAATGGTCCGGTCCAATTGGATGAACTTGAATGGCATCTGGCAGTTTCAGCCAGGAGCCACAAACGATCCAGTCCCGACCGGCCAGACATTGTCGAGCCAGATTTTGGTACCGTATCCCATGGAATCAGCCATTTCAGGGGTTATGCAATATAGTGAATTCTCCTGGTATCGCCGGACATTTACGGTGCCTTCCGCTTGGAGTGGAAAGGAAATCATCCTGCATTTAGACGCGGTAGACTGGCAGGCCACGGTCTATGTGAATGGGCAACAAGTTGGGATTCACAAGGGTGGCTATGACCCGTTCAGCTACGACATCACGGCCTATCTTAACGGCGGAGTTAACGAATTGATCGTGAATGTCTACAGCCCGGAAGACAACGGTGGGGAACCGCGCGGCAAACAAACGCTCTATCCGGGTGGCATCTTGTATACCTCTTCCAGCGGCATCTGGCAGCCCGCCTGGCTGGAACCAGTGGATGCTTCCGGCATCAGCAACTTTAAAATTGTGCCGGACGTGGACAACGGGCTTTTGCGGCTCACCGTGAACACGTATGCCACCCCCGGCGTTTCCGTTTTGGCAACCGTGTCATCCAACGGGGTTCCGGTGAGCACCATGTCGGGAAGTCCGCAAACAGAAATCGATCTGCCGGTGCCCAATGCTAATTTGTGGTCGCCTGACAATCCTTTCCTCTACGATCTGCAAATTTCGACGGTTCATAGTGGTGTCACCAATGACAGCATGGCGAGTTATTTTGGAATGCGGAAAATTGCACTGCAGCTGGTCAACGCTGTTCCGGAGATTTACCTGAACAATCAACCGTATTTTTCGATGGGACCGCTGGATCAAGGATTCTGGCCGGACGGCCTTTATACCGCGGCCACGGATGCGGCTCTGAAATACGATTTACAGATCGAAAAAGCGCTTGGATTCAACGCGGTCCGCAAGCACATCAAGGTGGAACGGCAGCGCTGGTACTATTGGGCGGACAAGCTTGGATTGCTGGTCTGGCAGGATATGCCAAGCTGTAACTCTTACACGGGCAATCCGCAGCAAATCGACCCGAACGATTTTATCGCCGAGTTGAGTGCGATGGTGACCAACCATTGGAACACCACCGCCATTGTGGACTGGACAACCTTTAACGAAGGCCAGGGGCAAAGTGGCTACGGCCAGACCAATACTCCTTACCTGGTAAATTTGGTCGAGACACTTGACCCGTCGCGGCTGGTGAATCAGGCGAGCGGCGGATCTTATTATGGAGTTGGCGACATATTCGACAATCATAGCTATCCTGACCCCGGCGACCCGGTAAGTGCGACTCAAGCGCCGGTGGATGGTGAATTCGGAGGAATTGCGTGGCATGTGAATGGGCATTTGTGGAACCCCGCCCTGGCCGGAACCGGCTATCTGCTGGCCAGCTCGCTGGACAATTTTGCCTCCCTGTATGATGGGTACCTTGATGAAGCTCTGAATTACAAAAACCTCTCCAATGGCGGATTGAATGCCGCCATTTACACGCAGATAACGGATGTTGAGAATGAATGCAACGGATTGATGACCTATGACCGCCTGGTCAAGCCGGACATGGATCGAATTTATCTGTCAAATTTGAAGGCGATCACCGGTCATATCACCGTGACACCGGTGGTGCCGACTTCTCAATCTGTCCCGCAAACTTGGTTGTATACTACCAACACGCCGCCGTCGAATTGGTATGCCACAACTTTTAACGCCTCCAGTTGGAGCACCGGGCTGGCTGGGTTCGGAACCACCGATCCGAATGTGACTCCTAATACAGCCTGGAACACACTGGGTTATATTTATTTGCGGCGCACCTTCAATCCCGGTCCGCTTTCCCTGCAACAAATAAATGATTTGGGTTTCACAGTTTATCATGATGAAGACGTGGTGATCTATATCAACGGCGTCTTTGCCGCTTCGGCTTCTGGATATTCCTCGGCTTATGTCAGCCTGCCTATGTCCGCGCAAGCGCAGGCCGCAATCATCCCTAATGGCACCAACGTCATGGCGGTTTCCTGCTATCAGAGCACCGGCGGACAGTTCATTGATGTGGGCATTTCCGATCAGCAACTGGTGGCCAATACATTCACCATTCCCGCTGATGAGATTGGATACTGGCCGCTGGATGCCACGAGCGGCAACGTGGCCGTGGATGCCTCAGGCAGCGGGAATAATGGAACGGTTTATGGGGCAACTTGGAATCCCAACGGCAAAGTTAATGGCTGCCTTGGTTTTAATGGCATCAATAGTTACGTCCAGATCACGAACCTGGTTAGCGGTGACTTTAGCATCGCCTTCTGGGTTAATACGACCCAGACCACCGGCACGGGGCAATGGTATAACGGCGCAGGCCTCGTGGACGGCGATTCTCCAGGAACGGCCAATGATTTCGGGACGGCCCTGCTGGGCAACAAGTTTGCCTTCGGGGTCGGTAATCCGGATACCACCATTTCATCAGCCACCTCAATCAACGACGGCAATTGTCACCAATGCGTTGCCACCCGGGTGCAGTCCACAGGCGCAATCAATGTTTATGTTGACGGCAAATTGGAGGCCTCGGGAACCGGCAGCACAGCTTTGCTGAACGCCTCGAGTTCCTTGACGTTCGGTCGCATTGACTCTGGCGGAGGCTATTTTAACGGCCGTCTGGACGAAGTGGAAATCTTCAACCGAGCGCTGGGCGGTGATGAAATTTATGCTCTTTTCAACAACGGCGTATTCCCCCAGACAACCCCGACGATCCTCCTGCCGCCAGTTTCTCAAGCCTTGCTGGCGGGCGGCACGGCATCTTTCAGCGCGCAGGCGACGGGCGGCAATTTGAGTTATCAATGGGATTTCGCAGGCACACCGATACCGGGCGCAACCAACAACACGTTTATTTTGACCAATGTCACTGCGGGGGCTGCCGGAACTTATAGCATTGTGGTTTCCAACACCGCTGGCATGGCGACCAATTCAGCAAACCTGACCGTGACGCAACCGACCCTGAATTTATTGCATCGTTATAGTTTTCTCAGCGATGCCACCGACTCGGTGGGCGGGGCCAATGGAACTCTCGTGGCGCCCAACGGTGGAGCCGCCGCCACCATCAATCACGGACTCATCCTGCCGGGAAACACTCATGGCGGATTTGGCTATTCCGGCTACGTGTCTTTGCCGGGCGGATTGCTGATCAACACCACCAATTTAACCATTGAATGCTGGGTGAAACAAAACCAGGGCAATGCTTGGGCTGAGATTTGGGATTTTGGCAATAATGGGAATCAAAATTTCGCTCTCATTCCATTTCCTGCCAATAACAATAACAACATGGAAGTGGCTTTCACTCCAAACGCGGACGAGGTCGACTTGACCTCTTCGGTCTTTTTCCCAAACGGTGCCACGCAATATGTCTGCCTTACCTATAACGGCGCAGCATTGACAGGAAACCTTTATACAAATGGAACTTTGATCGCTTCGCAGATATTACCGAATAACACCTACACCCCCGGCAATATCGGCGGTACGGGTGGCACAACCGTCAATGTTCTGGGGAATGATGTTTATGGCGATGATCAATTTTCCGGGACCATCTATGAGCTTCGCGTATGGAACGGGGTTGTTCCACCGCTTTACCTTGCGGCCAGCACGTTGGCAGGACCGGGGGTAGTGGCAACCAATTTGGTCCCAACGTCCGTCATCGTCACGGTCACCAATTCAACCATCTCTGCCGGCCTAACCCAGCCGGCTTCGGCAACGGCAAATTTCCCGGCGGTTTCCGGGGTGCCGGTGACCGGCTTTATCACCAATTGGACCAGCAGCAATCCCAGCGTCCTCGCCGTGGACGCCAACGGCAATGTGACGGCGGTCAATTCCGGCAGCGCGACCATCAGCGCCACGCTCAACGGTGTTACTGGAACCAGTTCGACGATCACCGTTAAATCCAGCGGACCAATAATCACACAACAGCCGCAAGCCACGGAGACCTTGCTAGCCGGGGCATCGTTGGTCGCCAGCGTTGGAAACATCGGAACTTCACCTTTTGTTTACCGGTGGTATTTCAATAACGGAGCAAATCCCATCAGCACGTCCACAACACCTGCTTTGACGATCACGAATTTACTTACGGCCAATGCCGGAAGCTACACCTGCCTGGTCAGCAATCAATATGGCACCCAACTTAGTTCAGCTCTGAATCTCTCGGTCGCTACTCCAACACGTTATCAACAATGCCTGTTGGCGCTGAACCCAATTTCCTACTGGCCCCTTTCCGAAGCCAGCGGGACAATTGCTCATGACTTGGTTGGTGATTACAATGGCACTTATATCGGCGGTTGCACCCTGGCCAAATCCGGGCCAACCAATTCTTTTTTTGGATCTGCAAGCCACTCCGTCCTTTTCGATGGCACCTCGGGATATGTGGACATTCCCGAGGGACCGTTCAACATTGTCGGGGCAATCACTGTGGCGTTGTGGATCAACGTTTCGTCTGTGCCAAACTTTGCCGGTGTGTTTGGACATGGAGATGCCTCCTGGCGAATGAGTGTCAGCGCCAGTGGCTTGCCCGGCGCCTCGGACGGTAACGCGATCGATGCAACTTCATCTTCCAGTATTACCGACGGCAACTGGCACATGCTAGCTTACACCTACACGGGAATTCCCGGAGCAAACAACGGTCTCCTCTATCTGGACGGCACGTGGGTAGCAAGTCAGAGCGTGACGACTGCTCCAACCGGTGACGACCTGGATGTTTGGATTGGCGGATCGCCTGATTATGGAATAGGACGTTTGATAAATGCCCAAATCGCCCATGCTGCCATCTTTGACCAGTCGCTTACTTCTGCGCAAGTGCAGAATCTTTATTCAGGCGTATATGGCGGTCAGGTAAAATTGGGGGTCACTGTTTCCGGAGCAAACGCTATTCTAAACTGGCAGGCGGGAACTCTTTTGCAAGCTCCCACCATTGACGGACCGTGGACTACAAATACGGCCGCAGCTTCGCCCTATAGTGACCCAGTGACAACGGGGAATCAGTTTTTCAAGATTTTGGTCAATCCATGATCGAGGCCACGGCCAATATTAACGAATGCAAGGCAGCCACCGCCAGGCGGGTTCCGTCGGATGAGCCAGAGTCCGCTCTTGCGATCCCAAAACTTGGGAAACTGCCGGAATTAATGACAAAAGCAAGGCAATGGCAGGGCGCGGAACACCCACGCTGCCCTAACAGCGTTTTAAAAAACTCGCCCAGTGAGAACACCGGGCCTGCAAAGTCGCTGATTTCCTGGGAAATCGTCTAGGCCGCGGACGATCACGCGGCGCTTCTTAGATATTTCGACAGGCTGCTAAACCTGGTTTTTCTTGATAAGTGCGACTAGCTGAAGGAGTTTCCACCAACGGTAATTGCCAAGGACCAAGCAGCGGCACACCGAAACCGCAAAAACCTCATCCGCATCGCGTTTTCCAAACACATTATTCTTGAAGTTATATTTTCTAATTGATAGGATTGGGGGGGAAACAATTGCAGCGCTGAGAAAGGTTGGCGGCTTTGAGTGGAATTCTGAAAGGACAACTATGAAAAAGCAGACCCGGAGAAGGTACCTGAAGGTAGTATGGGCTTTTGCGTTGTTGATTGCTGCGGCGCTGCTGTTCCCCATCAAGACCAACGCAACAGGTACGTGGGTGCCACTGGCCAATCAAGCCCCTGACAGCATCGGCGTTGCGGTGCTGCTTTCAGACGGCACAGTGATGTGCTCGGATGCCAGCGCTAGTTCCACCAACTGGTATCGGCTGACGCCCGATGAGTATGGCAGCTATGTTAATGGCACCTGGAGCACCCTCGCCAGCTCACATTTCGGGCGGGCCTTGTTTGCGGCTGACGTGGTGCCCGATGGCCGGGTTTTTATTGCTGGCGGCGAATATGGAACCGGAATAACCAACGCGGAGATTTATGATCCGGTGGCCAACCAGTGGTCGGTGATCGATCCCCCGACATCCTTGTTCGACCCATCCCAGGGCGACATCTTCGATGACATGATTTCCATTGTAATTCCGGATGGCAACGTATTGATGGCTCCAGTCACCCCAAAAAACTATGGTGGAACGCTGATTTATAACCCGCAGTTTAACGTCTGGTCAAACGGCCCCACCCTCACCAATGGTGATTACAATCAGGACGAATGTGGCTGGGTCAATCTGGCTGACGGCAGCATTCTTACAGTTGATGGATGCGCTCAGACGTCGCAACGCTACATTCCTTCATTAAACCAGTGGATACCTGACAGCACGGTTCCGGTTTTCATTTGGAACACGGTTGGCAGTGGCTGTGAAATCGGACCTGCCCTGACGCTGCCCAATGGTGAAGCCTTCTACGCGGCCGGCAGTGGCAGCAACGCACTGTATGCGCCTTCAGGAAACAACAGTCCCGGCATTTGGAAGGCTGGCCCGGTATTCCCAAACCATTTGGAAGCCGCCGATTCTCCGGGAGCGGTCATGGTCAACGGCAAGGTTTTGCTGGCCGTGGCCACCAATTGTTTCAACGGCGGATGTTTGTCTCCCTGGTATTATTACGAATATGACTACACCGCTGGCGCCAACGGATCTTTAACCCAGGTGTCTGCCCCTACAGTAGGAGTGAATTCCAACTTCATTATTCCCTGGATGCTTGATTTGCCTGATGGATCGGTGCTGCTTTCGCTGTCGCTAAGCCAGCTCAATGTTTACCAACCCGTTGGCTTGCCGCAGGCAGCCTGGAAGCCGGTCATCAGCAGTATCACTCCCAACGCTGATGGTTCATTCCACCTGGTTGGCACTGGACTCAACGGCGTCACCGAAGGCGCGAATGAGGGCGATGACGGGCAGATGGCCAGCGACTATCCGCTCGTGCGCATGACCAACAACAGCAGCGGCTTCGTTTATTATGGAAGAACCTACAACTGGAGCAGCACCACCATTCAGACGGGCAGCACTCCAGAAAGCACGGAATTCAAGGTGCCGACCGGCATCCCGCCTGGCTCCTACTCGCTGGTGGTTGTGGCCAACGGCATTGCCTCGGATCCAGTCACCTTCTATGGGCCTGTCTGGGTGGATTTTACCTCCGTTTGCCCTGCTCCACTAGGCTACTTCGATTGCAGTATTTTTGGCGGAGGTCCCTACCCGACCTTGGCCGAGGGCGTAACCGCTGTGTCGAGCGGGGGAAATATATTCGTCAAACCTGGTTCAAGCACTGAAACAACGCCACTGACCATTTCAAAGCCGATGACAATTGCCGCTCCTTTGGGACCTGCCACCATCGGCCAGTAATTTCACACAGGGTCTATGGCGCATCGACAATTTTAACGATGCGGCGAAAGTTGGTGACCGGGCAGATGGCATTCCCAGTTGAGTTGTATCGGCCGTGAAAGCCCATCAAAACGGGCGGGTATCCGGCGGGAAAATCGACCCGATAATTTTGTTTCGGGTACGGCAAGGAATAACCCAAAAATATCCAGCCATCTTTTAACAGCTTCTGAGCCTCGGGATTGGTTGATACATCAACGCCTGCCAGGTCGCGGTATTCCCAATAGGTCAGCTGGCGGCCCGGCTTGGAAGTTGAACAGCCGGTTCCCATGCATGACAGGAATATCAGCAAGGACAGGATCACCGGGATTTTCATCGGATCAGAGCGATTGGTTGATGTGTGAGCATCCTAGCAGGTGGAATCAGGGCGTCAATCGAGGTGGCCGAAGCACGCATCAAACGTCAAAACCACCTCCGGCGCATTTCCGGGACCGGAAACTTTTGACTTAATCTTCTCTTAAGGTTTAGTGGTGTAGAGTGTGGGCATGAAAGCTAATCAGAAAAATATCCGGGCACTTTTTTTGCCACTTTCATCCTGATTACAACCCGGTGGAACTCCCCGGCACAAATGAGCACCAATGCGTTGCTGGGTCTCGCCCAAACTAATGGCAATCTCATCAGCCTGACGATTAGCAACGCCGGCGACCTGGTTTGGCTGATTCAAAGTTCTCCCGACCTGGTGAACTGGGCGAAGGTGGAAAGCCTGAAAGTTTTTAATGATTTTTTTCATCGGAGTTACACGAACAGCGGAGGCGCGAATCTTTATTACCGCGCGTTTTATGATCCGGCCAATCAGACCATTCCCGACGAGGTGACCAACGCGCTCACGCTGCCGGCCACGGATTACAACTATTCCAATCCGGCTCTGCCCGCGAGCTTTACCAATGCGGCGATCGTGGGAGAGGACGATACACCGTCAAACAATCCCACTACCGACGCCGGTGCGACACTGGGCCGCGTGTTGTTTTACGACCGGCGGCTTTCAACGAACCTGACAGTCTCCTGCGCGTCGTGTCACCAGCAGGCGACGGCCTTTGCCGATCCCCGCCAGTTTAGCGTGGGCTACAACGGCCGCCTGGGCACACGCAATGCCATGGGGCTGAACAATGCCCGGTGGTACGAGCGCCGTCATTTTTTCTGGGATGAACGCGCCAACACCCTGGAGGACCAGACCTTGATGCCGATTCAAAACCCGATAGAAATGGGCATGACGCTGGACGCGCTGACGAATCGGATAGCGGCCGAACCATTTTACACCAACCTGTTTGCGGCCGCGTTTGGCTCCCAGGACATCACGACCAACCGCATATCCTTTGCGCTGGCACAATTTGTCCGGTCCATGGTGTCAACCCAATCGCGCTATGACCTTGGCGAGACGGAAGGGTTCACAAATTTCACGGCGCAGGAGAATCTTGGCCGCCTGCTGTTTTTCGGCCTGTCGGGCAATCCCCCACCTCCCTGCTCGGTTTGTCACGCAACGGATAATTTTGTGCCAACAACGACCTTGAGCAACAACGGGTTAGAGTACCCTTATGTTGATCTGGGGATTGGCGGAATCACGGGTTTGACGAATCAATATGGTCTTTTCAAGGTTCCCTCATTGAGGAATATCGCCCTCACGGCGCCTTACATGCATGACGGCCGATTCACCAGCCTGGCGCAAGTGGTGGCTTTCTATAATTCCGGGATCGTGAGCGGCCCCAACTTGTCACCCCCTCTGCAGGGCCCTGGCCATACGCCATTGCGACTGAACCTGACTATCAACCAACAGGCGGCGCTGGTGGCCTTTCTCAATACTCTCACCGACACTAATCTGGTGACGAATCCGCAGTTGTCTGACCCATTTAATTACGGAAATTAAATGCCCTACAGCGAGTGGCCACGGTAGTTGGCGGCGAGTTCGTAAACGCGGAGGTATTCTGCGACGGTTTTTTCCCAGGAAAAATCGGCTTTCATGGCATTGCGCCGATAGCGGCGAAATAACTCCGGTCGCTCGTAAATGGCAAGCGCTTTGCGGATGGCCTTGGCCAGGGCGTGCGGCGAATATTCGTGGAACTTGATGCCATTGGCATTTTTCGGGTCCTGGGAAAAATCAATCACGCTGTCGTCCAGCCCGCCGGTGGCGCGGACAACGGGGATGGCGCCGTATCGCAGACTGTACATCTGATTCAAACCACAGGGTTCAAACTGCGAAGGCATGAGATAAAAATCGCACGCGGCCTCAATCAGGTGGGCGAGCTTTTCGTCGTAGCCAATCCGGACGCCAACTTGACCAGGGAAACGCCGGGCGAGATTGTGATAGCCCTTTTCGTAATCGGGCGACCCGCTTCCGAGCAAGACGAATTGCATTTTGGCGCTTAACATCTCGGTAAGGGCACCAAGCTGGATATCGACGCCCTTTTGCTCGGCCAAGCGGGAAATGGTGCCGAAAAGTGGAATGTCCGGATTTACAGGCAGGCCGAGGAACTTTTGCAATTCAAGCTTGTTGGCCTTTTTGCCAGCGATGCGAGAATGCGAAAAGGGTTTATGGAGATACGGATTATTAGTGGTGTTCCACTCGCTGTAATCAACGCCGTTAAGGATGCCAAACAGGTGGTCGCGGCGGCGGCGCAGGAGACCGTCGAGACCGCAACCGTATTCCTCCGTGGTGATTTCACGAGCATACCGGGGACTGACGGTGGTGATGACATCGGAGAAGGCGATGCCAGCCTTCAGGCAATTCAGGAGTCCGTAGTATTCCGCGCCGTCGGGCATGAAAAATTCCTTGGATGCGTTCGTGAGTTCGTAGGTCTCCGAAGGGAACACACCCTGGTACGCAAGATTGTGGATGGTGAGGCAGGTCGGCGGCGGGTTCCCCCACCCTTCATATCTTTGCTGCATTAAGAGCATCGGCACAAGGCCAAGCTGCCAATCGTGCACGTGGACAACGTTGGCCCTCCAAGGTAAATACCGGGAGAGGTGAACCACGCATTTGGACAAAAAGATGAAGCGATCGGGATTGTCGGGGTAACTGATATTGCGCTCGTGATAAATGCCGCTGCGATCGAAGAATTCGGGGCAATCGACGAAAAAGACCCGGAAACCGGGTTCGGGTTCGAGAAACCAGAGACCGGCCTGGACCCAGCGGCGGCCGAGCGGCAGGTTGAAATACCAGTCATATCGGCGAATCTGCGCGAATTTGGACAAGATGCCCCGGTAAAGCGGCGTGACGATTGCAACTTCATGCCCGTCGGCAGCGAGAGCCTTGCCCAGGGAACCCACCATGTCCGCCAGCCCGCCGGTTTTTGAGAACGGATAGACTTCACTGCTGGCGAGCAAGATTTTCATGGATTAACCACAAGCAAACATCAAAAGCCTTGAATCCGGGCAACCATACCGTTCTCGTACCGTTCTGAATGCGGCCGGGTATCGCTGCACGTATTTGTGGCCAATCGCGGATGAGACATCAAGGGCGAATTATATCCGTCTTCAAATAGGCTTGCAATGGCTCTGGAATCCGCACGCTGCCGTCTGCCAGCTGGTGGGTTTCAATGAGAGCGACGAACAGGCGGGCCAGGGCGGTGCCACTGCCGTTGAGGATGTGCGGAAAACGATTGTCGCCGGACTCGCTCTTGTAGCGGAGATTCATGCGGCGAGCCTGAAAATCCTCGCAATTGGAGCAACTGGAAACCTCCAGATAGGCCCCCTGCCCCGGCGCCCAGACTTCAATATCATAGGTTTTGGCACTTCCGAAGCCCATGTCGCCGGTGCACAACAGAATCACGCGGTAATGAAGGCCGAGCAATTGCAGGACGGTTTCGGCGTTGGCGACCATCTTCTCGAGTTCATCGTAGCCTTGCTCGGGTTTGACGATCTTGATTAATTCGACCTTGTCGAACTGATGGACGCGGATCATGCCGCGGGTGCCTAAGCCAGCGGCGCCGGCTTCGCCCCGGAAACAGGGTGTGTAAGCGCAATAACGCACGGGCAACTGCTTTTCGGGCAGGATTTCCTCACGATGAATATTGGCGACCGGGGTTTCGGCGGTGGGAATCAGGTACAGTTTGCCCAGGTTTTCTGCGGCATCGCCCTCGGCCACGCCGTAATACTGGTCCTTGAACTTGGGAAACTGGCCAACGCCGAGCAGACACTGTTCGCCGACCATGAACGGGGGCGACACCTCAGTGTAATCATGCTTGGTAATGTGCAGATCAAGGAGAAACTGGATCAAGGCACGTTCGAGGCGCGCGCCCCAATTGGTGTAAAGCAGGAAACCGCTGCCACTCAGTTTGGCGCCGCGGGCAAAATCCACCAGCTTGAGGCTCTCGCAGAGTTCAACGTGGGATTTCGGCGCGAAGGCGAAGGCACCTTTCTGGCCATAAACGCGAACCTCCGGGTTGTGCTCGGCGGATTTGCCCTGAGGAACGGTCGCGTTAGGAAGATTGGGAACGCGCAACATCAATTGATCGCGATCCACATCGGCTTGGGCAACTTGTTTTTCGAGTTCGGCGATTTTATCGCCCAGATCGCGGGTTTCCGCCTTTTTGGCCTCGGCTTCAGCGAGCTTTTTCTGCCCCATGAGGGCACCGATTTCCTTGGAGACTTTGTTGCGGTGGGATTTGAGCAATTCCAACTCGGCCAGAGATTTGCGGCGCTGATCATCGGCCTGCAGAATGCCATCGATGAGTTTTTCGTCGCCGGCGCCCCGGAGAGCCAGGCGTTCGCGGACAAAATCGGGTTTTTCGCGGATCAGTTTGATGTCGAGCACGGAGGAATTATAGAAACAGGCTTGGTCTGGGCAAGCTGATTGGTTTCAATTCCGGCAGGATGAAATTGCCTGGAAAACTGCAGGGACTACTGCGGGTGCCCAAACTGACGCTGACGCGCATCGGTTTGGCGCTGGCGGTGGCGGTGGCCGCGGACGGGCTGCAATTTTGTACCGGGCCCCTCGGCTGGGCCGGGATTGACGAGGTGATTGATGTGGTGACGATGGTGTTGACGAGCTGGTTGATCGGGTTTCATATTTTGATGTTGCCAACGTTTGTCGTTGAAATGGTGCCGCTGGTGGATGATCTGCCCACGTGGACGGCTTGCGTGCTGGCCGTGAGCGCTTTGCGGCGGCGGGAACAAAAACGGGAACAGGAAAAAGCAAGGATCGGGGAAATCAGCGTTCCGGAAAAGCCGGGACCGGGCGCATCCTGACATTGTCCCCATAGACGGAATCGAAAGTACCGCCGGTTTCCAAACCGGCTGTATCGCCGATGTCCCAATCGGCGGCGCGCGGAAATCAGGGGCAAGTTCGAGCATCGAGAGGTATGCGAGTTTGGAAACTTGCGATACGGCAGGCTCGGAGGCCTGCGGTACAACGACGGGCAGAGCGATGGTTTTAATACGAGGGCAGTGTCAGGAAGCGCCCGCCGGAACCAAGCGAGTCGAAATCTGATTGAAAATGGAGCCAACTCGCGCCACATTATGGTAATTATGCAATCTGTTTTCACGGGTCCGGTTTATGTGGTGCGCGATAACATCGACACGGATCAAATCATTTCGGCGCAATTTCTGAACCTGGTGCCCACGATTCCGGAGGAATACGAGAAACTGGGCAGCCACGCACTGGGAGGCCTTCCGGAGTCGCTTTATCCGGTTCGTTATGTCAAAGAAGGCCAGTTGGATAGCGATTATCCCATCATTGTGGCGGGCAAGAATTTTGGCTGCGGGAGTTCCCGGGAACATGCCCCGATCGCGCTGGGTTCGGCCAAGGGCCGGATCATTCTGGCGGAAAGTTTCGCGCGAATTTTCTTCCGTAATTCAGTGGCGACCGGCGAATTGTATCCTTGCGAAATCACGGAACGACTGTGCGACGTCCTGAAAATTGGCGACGTGGTGACAGTGGATCTGGATGCGGCCAACGTTAAAGTGGCGGTGACGGGCAAGGTTTATCATTTTAAGCCGCTGGGCGACGTCCGTCCCGTGGTGGATGCTGGCGGGTTGTTTAATTATGCCCGCAAAAGCGGGATGATTTCCGCGAAAGCCTAGCAGCCTGTTGAATTAACCCCATTTTCCACGCAGTGACCATATAAAAAGCCTTGGAGATAAACGGGTGACTGGCGCCAGCGTTCCCGCCGAGTTGAGGCGATCCGGTGAACTACTGCCGCTAACTGAATGAAAATGGCGGCCAATGGCCAAAAAAAAGCTCGCCCGCCCCGTTCCATAGTGGCCGCCAGTTGTTTTGGCGTCCCAAATCCAAAGAGTTTGCGCATCAGTTGCGACAAGTTGTAAAAAGCCGCCGCCAGTTTGAACCGCTTGTTCAGGTTTTCCCAGCCTCGCAACGTCGTGCGTCTCATTCCGCCGCAATCCAGGATGTGCGCAAAGCTTCTCTCTATGTGCATGCCCCGTCGCCGCAAAAGCTCTTTGCCCGATTTGCTTTTGACAGTCCGCCGTGCCGTCCGTACCGCCCGCTGCTCTTGGGGTTCCAGTTTGTCCACGCGCCGGTTGTCAATGGGATCGCTGATCACGGTCCGAATCCCTTCCTGCTGCAGGGCTCCCAATTCGCTCACCGCATAATAGCCTTTGTCAGAAGTAACGCTGGCAATGGCAAGTGTATCCAGCGGTTGCGCGCATGCTTGATTGATGGTTTGCTGCGCTTCCAAAATCCGCGTGGCCATTTCCTTATGGTCGGCTTGGTCGCCCGGATGCACGTCAGCCTGCACCATTGCGCCCGTATCCAAGTCCACCACCGCTTCGGGTTTGTAAATCATGTCGGTGGCGCCATTTTTGGTCCGACCAATTTTGGCATCTGGATCGTGCGGGTTCTGCCACTCTTGATTACTCCCTTTGCCTGGACGATGGCGGTCAAACCGCCGCACCGCCGTTGTATCTTCCGGATCAATGCCCTGTTCAGCCGCCAAGCGTTTGACGTAGTCCCAGTACTGTTCTTCGGTATTGCGATTGACCAGCGCCCGTAACGACGCATTGGCCTCAATCACCGAAGAATCGATCCCCAGGTTCTTGCCGCGCAACAGGCCGTGCTCGCGTAGCGCCTGTAACGTCAGTGTGAAAATCTGCTGATAAATCTCCAATCCCAGCCGCTGCCGAATCACCGTGAAGCTGGAATGTTCCGGGGTTTTCTCATGCAGTTCGTATTTCAGGAAGGTCCGAATCGACAAGGAATCCGCACAGCGCGCCGCGATGGCCCGTTCGCTGGGCAAATCCTCGAAAAAGCCAACCATGATCATCTTGAGGTAAACTACCGGATCAATCCCCGGTCGCCCCACGCCGCTCTTATCATAAGCCGGCTGGCACACAGCTCGAACTTTGGCTGCAAAGCCAAAACTTTCCAAGGTCTGCTCCAGCTTGGCGTAGAACCCCGTTTGGGCCGTCGTCACCACTTGATCTGCCGCGATCCATAATTCGGGCTGAGTTGCTTTCTTCTTCTCGGAAAACATGATTCTCTGACCGTTTCGCCGGTCTGCTATTCAAATAATTCAGTGGAATAATTCAACAGGCTGCTAGGGCGTGGGGGTGCGGTGACAAACTGGCCGTACCGCGGGCCGTCAATTTCGTACTAAATTAGATCTGCCGGCAGGATGGTCCGATGTCGGACTGGCTTAGCAGCACTTTGTCCCTTTGGGATTGAAGGCAAATAATGAGACTCCTCACGTCGTCTCCTAAATTTTGAATGAGGAATGGACGGGTTCAGAATTCCCAATGTAAGCGGGCGGCGAAGGCGGAAACCGGTCCACGGTCTTGGTTGAAGGCCGGGTTATCGATGAATTGGTAATCCAATGTAGCGTGGATGGACTGCCAAATCTTGAAATCATAATAGGTTTCAATGATTTTTTCCCAGCCGTAGTTCAGGTTGCCATCTCCTGCCAGAATCCCCATGCCGCCAGCCGCAAAAAACTCCTGATGCACTTTGGACAGGCCGTTCATCACCCCGGCCAGACCAAAGGTGTCATCGGATCGATGCCAAACCTGACCTTTGACACTGATACCGCCGGTGGCCGTATAATCCACATCGCTGAAAACCCACGCCTGGTTTTGTCCGTCGCTCCAACCGAGGCGGGAAAAGACCCCGACATTGTTTGCAATTTCCTGTTCGACGTTCAGGCCAAAGCCATATTTGTAGCGGAAGGCGGCCGAGGCGGTGATGTCGGCAGGATTGGCGGGGGTGGCGTTATCGACGGCAATTTGGTAACTGCCCATGTTGGCGCGGTTTAAATAGGCAAGGAGGCGGATGACGCCGGGATGAGAATTGACGGCGAAACGCCGTTCGAATTCGGTCACCATGCCCCAGGCATCCAGCAACGGGCCGTCCTGCGACGTGCCATCGTACGGCCATTTGAAGATCCGGTCTTCCGCGGTCAAGGAATTCGAATATCGCGGCATCTGGAAAAAGCCATACCGCAGCGTCCATTTCGGCTGGTTCAATTCCACAGAGAGTCCGGTGGTAAAGCCGATGGCGTCGGCCGGATAATCCCAGGCCTCGTTGGCCATCAACGCCCAGTTCATGAACTGCGTGCGTGGATCATTGGCGTAGGAATTATTGTCGAAAATATCCTTAGCACAGAAGCGTCCGAGGGTGAAGGTGAGCCGCGAAATATCCTGGCTGCCAGCGAGGGTGAGTTGGTCATCGGGTATGTCTTCCTGTGCGCCGCCCAGACCGATGGTCTGGCGGATAAAAAGCCGCGTGATACTTCCATTGGGAACGTCCGTCCCGAGCCGAAAGGCTTCTCCATTGGGGAACCCATCAACCCCGATTGCATTGTTCACCCCGAATCCCTGGTACATCAAGCCGTCAATGTGCGCTTCCGCCCCGGACCAGAGGCGAACACCGGCCGTCAAATCAAGCGAGACGGTTTCACGGGTCTGACCTCCGGCGGGCAAGCTGTTCAGCCCGGAATACTTTGAAGCGAAGGCGGGATAACCTTGCACGATGTCGGTGTTTTGGACGTGGAAATTCCAGTTTTGCGAGGGTGCCACCGGGGACTTGGCAGACACGGGCAATGCGGCCTCACCCGCAGCCGGCGTAGCGGCATTAACCGGAGCATTCGTTGCGACTTCCGCCGCCAGTGTGGAAACTGCGGTGGTCGAGGCCACCACCAAGGTAGTACCAGCGGTTTTCAAACGAATCTTCACGGTTTTGTTGATTGACGGTTTTGGTGACAGATTGGCCTAAGCAAAACAAGCAAAGTCCAATCTTATAAAAACTACCAACGGCTTGCGTTCCCGACGAGTGAAGATTTTGAGAAATTCACCAAAGGGGATCCATTTTGTCGTTGGTTAAACTCGATTGGCCGATTGTGTATCCGGTCGGGATCGGCTAAATTGGCGCACATGCAGAGCGTCATTAATTATCTCAAGGCGAACCAGAAACGTTTTCTCGAGGAATATTTTGAATACTTGCGCTTTCCCAGTGTGTCCGCGCAGCCCAAGCACAAAAAGGACTTGGAAGCATGCGCGAAGTGGCTGACGGCACATTGCAAGAGCATCGGCCTGACTGCGGAGATGCATCCCACAGCCGGCCACCCGATTGTGGTGGCCCGCACGCCGAGGCAAAAAGGTTCAAAACGGCCACATTTCGTGCTTTACGGCCACTACGATGTGCAACCGGTGGAACCGCTGGAGTTATGGGATTCGCCGCCATTTGAGCCGCGACTGGTTGGCCGCCAGGTTTTTGCCCGGGGTTCCACGGATAACAAGGGGCAGAATTTCGCACATCTCAAGGCGATTGAAGCCTACCTGAAGACCGGAACCCCTTTGCCCTGTGATTTGACGCTCGTTATTGAGGGGGAAGAAGAGGTCGGCAGCGTGAATCTGGATGTCTTTCTCAACCAGAACCGGAAGCAATTGGCGTGTGAAGCGGTGGTGATCTCCGACACGGGAATGCCTGACCTGAAGCATCCTGCGCTAACCTATTCGCTCCGCGGAATCATCGCATTCGAAATCACGCTGCACGGGCCGGCGCGAGACCTTCACTCGGGCGGTTTTGGCGGGGCAGTGGAGAATCCGGCAATGGCCCTGGCGAAGCTGCTGGCGTCAGTCCGCGACGATAAAGGCCGGATCACGATTCCAGGATTCTATGATGGGGTACGTCCGCTATCGAAGCTGGAACGTCAGCAGGCGGCGTTGTATCCGCTGACAGATTCCCAGTTGAAGAAGATAGTGGGAGCGCCACAATTGTTCGGGGAAGCAGGTTTCTCAGCAACGGAACAACGCAGCGCGCGTCCGACATTTGAGATCAACGGATTGACAAGCGGTTATCAGGGGGAAGGCAGCAAGACGATTGTGCCTTCATGGGCGCGGGCCAAGATTACCTGTCGCCTGGTGCCGAACCAAAAACCAGACCATGTCCGGAAGGTTGTGCTGGCCTACCTTAAAAAGCATTGTCCGCCGACGGTGCGGATGGAGGTGGAAGCTGGTCACGGGGCGGACGCATACCTGATGCTGCCGGACAGCAAGGCGGCCAAGGCGGCATTGCGTGCGCTGGAAATGGCGTTCAAACAGAAGCCGATCCTGCTGCGCGAGGGCGGCTCGATTCCGATTGTGAACCAGTTCAAAAAGATTCTAGGCGCAGATTCCCTGCTGCTGGGATTGGGATTACCCGATGACAACGCGCATTCGCCGAATGAAAAATTCAACCTGGACTGTTTTGAGAAAGGCCAGATGATGAGCGCATTTCTGTGGCCGGAACTGAGCGGTGCGTAGATTGGATGCAGCTGCGGCCGAAAACGCATGTATTCGAAACGCGTCTTCCTGACCGCCGAATGGCGTCATTTGGCGATCCTGAATTATGTGGTTGATCCGGCAGTACTGAAACCTCTGTTGCCCGCTGGCACGGAGTTGGATTTCTGGCATGGCCGGACGTATGTCAGCATGGTTGGTTTTCGTTTTTTGAATACCCGCGTCCTCGGCCTTCCGATTCCTTTCCATCGTCATTTTGAGGAAATTAACCTTCGCTATTACGTTCGGCGCAGGTCAGGCGACGGCAGTTGGCGTCGGGCCGTTGTATTCATCCGCGAGATTGTTCCCCGCTTCGCCATCGCTTTCGTGGCCCGTACTGTTTACAACGAACCCTACATTGCGCTGCCGACGTCGCATAGGATTGAGCAATCTCCCGGAACTGTGGGAGGCGTACAATCAGCTCGGTATTCCTGGCGATTCAAAGGTGAAGATCATTCCATCAAGCTCACGACGCAAGGCGAGGCACGCCCGCTGATGGCAGGGTCGGAGGCGGAGTTTATCGCGGAGCACTATTGGGGATATACGGCGCAGCGGGATGGTTCAACCCTGGAGTATCGGGTGGAACATCCGTCGTGGCGGGTGTGGGATTCATCGTCGGCAGAATTAAATTGTGATGTGGCAGCGTTGTATGGCGAGCAATACTGCAGCGTTTTGAAACGGCCCCCGGATTCTGCGTTTTTGGCCGAGGGGTCAGAAGTGATGGTTTATCAGGGGGTGCGGGTCTAGGAACCGGCATGGGTCATGCGGAGCAATTCTTCGCCCAAACGTTCGATGGGGAGGCCAACGACGTTGCTGTAGGAGCCGGAGACTTCGGCGACGATTAATTCCCCGTGATCCTGGATGGCGTAGGCGCCTGCTTTATCGAGCGGGTTGATCTTGGCCAGGTAATGGCTGATTTGCTCGGCGCTCAAAGAATGGAAGGTAACATCGGTGCTGACGGCAAAAAGGCTTTCACGATGGGCGCGCAGGAGCAGGAGACAAACGCCGGTGACCACCTGATGCGTGCGACCCGAGAGGCGGGTCAACATGCTGTGGGCCTCGGCGAGGTCGCGGGGTTTGCCAAAGATTTCGCGGTCGAGAAAAACGAGGGTGTCAGCGCCGAGAACGAGGGCATCGGGAATTTTCTTGGCAATGACCCGGGATTTGCGATGGGCGTTGAGCAGGCAAATCTCGTGGGGCGAAAGGTGGTCGGGAGACAGTTCGGCGGCGGCGCTGGGGATGACTTGAAATTCGGGGGCGAATTGGCGCAACAAATCGGCACGCCGGGGAGACGCCGAAGCCAGAATCAATGACGGCGGTTTCACTAAACCAATAATAACAGGAATTTAGAAACTGTCGAGGGGGGCTTATAAGGATTAAAGCCGGGCGGCCAAGTGGTGTTTTGGATTTCGCCGGCGCACGGACTGTGCCAAGTTAGGGGCATGCAAAACGGCCGTCAAATCGTCAATCTGGCGCTGATTGGGTTCATGGGCACAGGGAAAACCTCCGTGGCGCGGCTGGCAGCCGAACAATTGCATTTCAATTATCTGGACACTGATGAATTGATCCAAACCCACACGGGCCGATCCATCGCGGAAATTTTCAAGACAGACGGCGAGGCGGCATTTCGCGAAATGGAACGAAAACTGGTGGAAGACTTGGCGGGAACGACGAAAACGGTGATTGCGACAGGGGGAGGTCTGCCGGTCAATCCGGGAAATCTTGCCAGCTTGAAAACACATTCACTCGTAATCTGCCTATGGGCATCACCGGAAAAAATCTGGGAACGCGTAAAAAACCAGAGTCACCGGCCCCTGCTCGAGGAACCTGACCCGCAGAAAAAAATTCGCGAGTTGCTGGCCGTGCGAGAACAGTTTTACAAGCAGGCAGATGTATTGATGAACACAGAGATCCGGACGGTACGGGAGATGGCGCACCAGGTGACGCATCAATTCCGGATCGCTGCCGGGCAAAAATGAGGACTACCATCCGACAGCGCGCCCGGGAACTGGGATTTGACGAATGCCGGTTTACCACGGCTGCCCCCCCGGCTACCTCCCACAACTTTCAAGACTGGCTCGCAAGCAATCATCACGGCGAAATGGGCTGGCTGCAGCGGAACTCAGAAAAACGGGCGAATCCGCAGCGCGTTTTGCCGGGCGCGAAAAGCATCTTGATCCTGGCAGCGAGTTACTACCGCCAAGGAGCAGGAGCGGAGACCTCGAGCCCGAAGGCAGGAGTAATCGCGCGGTACGCACGGTTTGACGATTACCATGACGTGCTCGGCGACCGCGTGCGCGTGCTGAGCGAATTCATCAACCAACAGGGTGGACCAGAGGCGCGCTCGCTCTGGTATGTGGACACTGGCCCGCTGTTGGAGCGCGACCTAGCGCAGCGGGCTGGATTGGGTTTTGCCGGCAAGCACACCAATCTCATCAGCCGGAAACTTGGCAACTGGTTTTTCCTGTCGGAAATTATCACAACGCTGGAGTTGGAACCGGATGAACCGGAACGAAATCATTGCGGTCGCTGCACCCGTTGTATTGAAGCTTGTCCCACCAATGCGATCACGGCGCCTTTTGAACTGGATGCACGCAAGTGCATTTCCTATCTGACGATTGAATTGAAGGGATCGATCCCGGTGGAATTCCGACCGGCGATCGGCAACCGGATTTACGGTTGTGATGATTGCCTAGCGGCCTGTCCGTGGAATCGCTTTGCGCAAACGGGCCAGTTGATGAAGTCGCACGCCCGGACGGAGCTGGATTCGCCGGATTTAATCACACTCCTCCAACTGGATGACGCAGGCTTTAAGTCGCGCTTTAAGGGCAGCCCGATATTACGGACGAAGCGGCGTGGATTGTTGCGAAATGTTTGTGTAGCGCTAGGAAACACAGGCGACAAGACTGCCCTGCCCTATTTGCAAAAAGCGGCGGCGGATCCGGAACCTTTGATTTCGGAGCACGCCCAATGGGCGATCCAGGAGATTGAGCGGCGGCGGATATAACTTATTCCGGCATGCTCATCATGGTCGCGGCGGGCATCGGGGCGGGATTTTTGCCAATGGCTTTGCGAACACCTGCGACATCCTCAGCAGTAACCAGCGAAGCTTTATTGCCCCAGGAAGTACGGATATAACTCAGCACGGAAGCGAGATCGGAATCGGAAAGCGAAGCTCCCATGGCGGCCATGGCCATATTCCAATCCTGGCCTGCCACCTTAATGTCACCGTTGACACCCATGAGGGGAATGTGCGCCAAACGTGAATCTCCTTTGGCGTTGACCCATTCGGAACCGGCGAGCGGAGGCGCCTGACCGGCTTTGCCTAAACCGTCGGCACCATGACAGGCACCGCAAATTTGATCATAAACCTGCTTGCCGCGGGCCATCATGGCCGCCGCGCCGGACTTTGGCTGATAGGCGTCGAGCTGAATTGCGTTGTCATACGGCGAATAAACGTTGGCGTCAAACCAACCGCTGTGATGATCGAAATAAACCGTCCCGAGGAAAATCAGCAACAACGTCAGGGCAAAGATCCACATGGGCACAGTGGAGGAGGATGCCTTGGGCTCGGCGTCGCTGGATGCCAGCAATGATTTAGGTTCGTCGTTCATTTTTTTGCATCAGAACCGGTGGCGGCAATCTGTGGCGTGAAAGGAGCCTCGTAGAGCGGCACATCAGCGCGCAGGCTCAAAAGATACGCGACGAGCTCTTTCGCTTCAGGCTTGGGCACTACTTCAAAACCATCCGCCGGCGCAAATTCCTTCGGCAAATCCAAGGCGTTGGACGAACGAGAACCGTTGATTTTGCGCACCTCAAACAAAAACTTAAAGGAGGGCATGGCTGAACCAGGCATTTTACACTGCGGCTCGTAGAGATGGAGAAGGTGCCAGTTGGCATCCGGCTGACGCAGACCAATGGCCGCCAGATCGGGTCCAACCCGCAGGCTGCCAAGTTGCACCGGATAATCGTAGAGATAATCGGCGGCCACACTATGCCGAATTCCCCAGCCGCGGGTTATATCGCCGCCCGTGGTGTAAATATGGGTTTCGGATTTGCCGCCGGCAGCGGTAATCTTATCGGCAATGGAGGTGGCTTGGCCTTCATCCAAATCATCCAACTTCAAGCTGGCAATCAGGTTGGTAACAGCCGTCGGATTTTTTCCGCCGCCGGTCAGCACGACGGTACAGGCAACGCCGTCCTGTTGGATTTGTTCGGTGTGACAGGCGGCGCAACCATTGGCGCAGTAAACCTGCAGACCCATGGTGGCTTGACCCGTACGCTGCACCGGGTAAGGATCCGATGAATTTAAAATGGTGGTTTGCTTTTGGTGACCCAACTGGATGGCAGGACCGAGCACGAAGCCCGTCCAAGAGGCAACCAAGGCAACCAAGGCGGCAAAGAAAACAGCCAATCCGTTTTTCATGACTTCACCTCCGCGACAACCAACGGTGCTATAACCGCATTGAATATGGTTTTAATGAGTTCCAGCTTCCAGCGCACGGTCATGGCAAAAACGTTGGCGGCGAACAACAAGGCACCGAGCAGGAGGACAAACAAGCCCAGCGTGCTAATGCGGAGGGCGGGCAAAGCCACGGCAAAGTTGTAATCATGCAAGCCCTGCTGAAAGCCGCAGACGACAAGGGAAATCATGAGCAACGAGGCACCCGCCATAAACAGCCAGTGTTGCAGGCGAACAAACTTGGGAAACGGCAACTCGAAACCCATGATTTTTGGAAATAAGTGATAAAAGCCACCGATAACAACAATGGCAAAGAACCCGAAAATCTGCCATTGAATCTGCCCCTGCTCGAACCAGGTGAATTGAACTAAGCGAGCCAGCCGCGGACAACCGGCGGCGAGGAGCAGCACGCTGGACAACAGGAAACCAACGGTGCCGAATTTGATCTGGCAATAGGAGCCACCTTTGCAGACCGGCTTGGCACCGGAAACGGTCCTGACATAAATGATCGTGATAGCGATGAGCGGAACGATTAGCAAGGAAGTGGCCACCGAGCTGAAGGCCGGGATCCAAGCAGGCACCGGAGCACCTGGCGGAATACCCATCCAGGTTCCAAACAAGATCAGTGTCCAAAAGGCAAACAAGGCATAAAAGCGGCTTTCCAGAGGACGACCGCCGAGTTTTGGCAGGAAATAAAAAGCAATGCCCAGTCCCACCAAGGCAAGCCAGACGTAAACCAGATTATTGGCAAACCACCAGTCGATCACTGATTGAGCAACCCCGCGAACCGGCCAACCGATTAGAAAGAGATTTGCGGAGGAATAAATCCAAGGAAACCACAACAACGCGGCCAGAAAAAACCAGTGCGAGGGATAGAGGGTCCGATCCTGCCGCTGACCAAAAGTGGCCGCTGCGGAGACCGCGATCAGAACGAAGGCAGAAAACAACAATGGAGAGGCAAGGCGCGGAAACTCGAGCCACAAGAAACCGGTGCTGTGACCCGACAAAATGCCGGCAAGACCGATTAGCACACCCACATGCCAGATATTGGCTGCGGCGAAGGGGACCAGTGGGAGGACCAGTTCGACCTGGCTCAAACGCGCCAGAATCCAGAGCATGACACCGAGGGAAGCGGGAATGGCGAAACCGTAAAGGATCGCATCATTGGCTGCGGGCTGGACGTGACCGTAGGTCAGCAAGGAGCAATCCGCGAGAAAAGCGGGAGCATGAAACTTTATGGAAGCGATCATCGCAAGCACAAGCCCGACGATGAGCCACAAGGCGGCGCCGCCAAAGAGAGCGAGTAGTGGGAGACGACAGGAGGTGTCAATCCGGCTGGAGCTCACGTCATTTGATTCGTTCACGTTCATTCGAAAGCGCTGGGTTTCGGGGGCGTGACCGGCGCGGGTGCCGTCGCCTTCTTCTCGCGCGCAATCAAGTCGGCGCGAGCCTCGGCGGGATCCTGCCACGCCTGCAGGGTCAATTGTATAGCCGTGTCAATGGGCAAGCGTACGATGCCGCGTGCCTGATCGATCCAGGCGACCTGATTCAAATTGGTGCTTTCCGTGGCGTGGATCTTGGCGAGCGTCTGACTGCGCTTCACGCCAGGATCGGTGTCAATATCGGGCACAGTCGTCAAAAACCGGACGGCCGCCGATAAAACGATGAAGAGAAGACTGCCGACAATCAAGGCGACGGCGGCGCCAGAGGCGCGATTGGCTTGTTCAGGTTTCATTGGCCACCTCCAGTGGTAGGTGCCGGGGTCAGGTCGCTGACGACGTTCGGACTGACTCCCATGGCCTCCAGCAAGCGGGGATCGCGCAGGGGATATTTGGGATGAGCATTAAAGCGCAGCAGAAAGATATTCGCAAGGAAACCGCCGACGAACATCAGCGTACCAATGGGCAGCCAGATCCATTGCAAATGGTAACCGTCCGGACGGTGGGTCGGGAAAATATTGAAAGCCAGATCCAGTGCGTGCATCAACCAGGCCCACAGGCAGACTGGGATTAGGACCTTGAAATTCGTTTTCACCCTGAGCGGCAGCAGGAAAAAGAACGGCACAAAGAAATGTCCAAAGATCAGGATCATGCTCAAAGTCCACCAGTTGCCGTGCTCGCGAATTAAATACCAGAAGGTCTCCTCGGGAACGTTGGCGTTCCAAACCACAAAATACTGGGCAAATTCGGCATAGGCCGAAAAGAGCGTAAAACCGAAAAACAACAAACCGATATAATAGAAATAATTCTCCTGCAACAATTTGGCGATTGTGCCCTGCCGATACAGGACGGCGGCAATCATATAGACCGTGGCGAGGGCGATCCACGCGCAATCCGAAAAGAAATAAACTCCATAAATGGCGGAGAAGAATTCATATTGCACGGCCTTCATCCAGAGCACCCCGGAAAAGGTCAGGAGGAGCGAAAGAGCGACGATACCCCAGCCGGAATAGAAGCTCATTTTGTGAGTACATTCCGGGGCACCGGTTTTGTCCTGTTGCAAGGAGAGTGAGCTCAAACGCGAAGACAAAAACCACAAGAGCGCGAAGAAAACGGCCGAGGTGACATAAAAGCCCGGCATGGTAAAGACCGGAGCCTTGGCGGCAACCAGGTTGTTGGTCGCCGGATCCAGGCTCATCCAAGAGTAGATGGACTTCGCGAAAACGGCTACCGGGATAAACATTACAATCAAGGGCCAGCCCAGCAAAGAAGCGATGTGCTCGCAAAAACGGCGGATACCCAGGGACCAGGCCGCGCCGGAGAGGTGATGTACCATCACCAAGAACAAAGCACCAATCGCGAGGCTGTAGTAGAACATGAAGGCGAGCAGCCAGGAACAGCCAAACTCAAAGAGTTCGTTTTGTTGCCAGCTGATGGCCAGGCCGAGTGCAGACAAGAGTCCGCCGAAGACCATGAAAAAGACCGGTAGAAAGCCCCAGCCGGACAAATCCATCGGCGGCAGCGCGTGCTTTTTATCGTGACTTGAACTCATGGTCAGGGATTCAAAACAGCCTGTTGGCTGCTGGTTAAATCGTTGGTGGAACCGAGCGCGCTCAATTGCAAGGCACGCAGATAGGCGATAATCGCCCAGCGATCCTCGGCCGGAACAATCGGGCCGTAGGCCCCCATCAAACCTTTACCGTTGCTGATGGTGTTGAAAATCTCGCCGTCAGCCATCTCGACAATGCGCTGATCATGCAAGTTTGCCACTGCCGGCATGTCACCGATGGCCTTGGTAATGCCGTTACCATCGCCCAACTTGCCGTGACAGGGAGCGCAATAGATATCAAAGCGTTCGTGGCCGCGGCCCAGCAAAGTTTCAGTGACCGGGAGCGGATTGGTTTCTACAAAATTAGTAGTGCCGATAGTTTTACCCGTATTCAAGGGAGCATCTTCAAAGTGATATACCGGTCCGTCGACAGTTTGCACGGCCTCACTGCGGGCAATTGTTCCGGCGGGCGGCAATTGGGAACTTAGACCATTCTGAAAAAACTCGAACGGTTTTTGCGGCCGCAACTTGGGCTGGCGGTCCATACCAGGCATATATCGGTCGGAATAAATTTCAACGGGCGGCTGGGTGGAGATCCGGCCGGGCAACCCCATGATGCCCACAATGGCTCCCCCGAGCGCGGCACCGATCAACAGCATGGAAATGATGTAGCGCATCAGTCCTCGTCCTCCACTACGGTGACTTGCGAGCCGCCGATTTGCTCCAGCAGCCGCCGGGTTTCAGTGAGGGAGAATTTTCCGTCATTGGCACCGATGACCATGATAAACTTGTCGCGCGTGACCATTTCGAAACGGGCCTTTTTCAAGAGCGGATGATTCAGACGAGGCAGTTGATTGAAGGCGAGCATGCCGACGAGTGATCCGACGGCACCGCCCATGATTAACATGATGTAGGAAGGAACGAACGTCATGGGGACGCTGAACATGGGTTTGCCGCCGACAATGAGCGGATAATCGAATGCGTTGCTGTACCAAATCAACCCGACGACGGACAAGAAGGCACCCGCGCCCAAAGCAAGTGATACCCAGCCGACCAAAGAGTTGCCGAGGTTCATGACCTCGTCGATGCCATGAATCGGGAAAGGCGTGAAGATGTCCCAGCGTCGATAGCCGGCGGCCTTGACCTTCTTCGCCGCGCGTAATATTTCGCCGGGCGAATTAAACTCAGCCATGATACCGTAAAGTTTTTCACTCATGGTCGTCCTCCGGAAGAGCGCCACCGCGCGGATGATGAGGGTCGGCTTCGGGCATGGCGCCCTTGACTTCGGAAATGGCGATCATCGGGAGGAATTTAACAAACAGCAGATAGAGCGTGAAGAACGCACCCAAGGTGCCGATGTACAGGCCAATATCCCAGCGAGTCGGCAAATACTTGCCCCAGTTGGCAGGCAGGAATTCCTGATACAAGGAGCCGACGACAATAACGAAGCGTTCCGTCCACATGCCGATGTTTATCAGGATGCCAATGACGAAGAGCAGCGGCAGGTTGGCGCGAACTTTTTTGAACCACAGCAACTGGGTGACACCGACGTTCACCGTGATCAAAATCCAGCCCATGACCCAATATGTGTGACCAAATAGGCGGTGACCGAACACCCAGCGTTCGTAGGGATCGCCGCTGTACCAGGCGATGAAAAACTCCATCAAGTAAATGTAGGCGATCATCAAGCCACTGACGAGGGTCAGCTTAGCCACCTTGTCGATGTGGCTTTTGGTGATGACCGCTTCAAGGTTGCACAGTTTGCGCAAGGAGATAAGCAGCACCAACATCATGCCGAAACCGCAAAAAACAGCGCCGATGACGAAATAGAGTGGGAAAATGGTGGCATGCCAGCCGGCGATCTGGGCTGTGCAAAAGTCGAGACCGACGATTGAGCTGACGGTAAACACCAGCAACGTACACAGGCCGGCGAAAACGGTATAGGCTTTTTCGTAATTGTGCCAGTGGCGGGCGGAACCCGTCCAACCCATGGCAAGCACGCTGAAGATCGCCTTGCGGAGACGAGTATTGGAGCGATCACGCAGAACCGCAAAATCAGGGATCATACCCATGAACCAAAACAGGGTGGAGACCACCAAATAAGTGTTCACGGCGAAAACGTCCCACATCAGCGGCGAGCGAAATTGGGGCCAAAGACCATTCGAATTGGGGATCGGGAACATGAACCAATCAAACCACGCGCGACCGACATGAATGGCGGGATACAAACCGGCCATGGCAACGGAGAAAACGGTCATCGCCTCAGCCATGCGTCCAATCGTGGTGCGCCAGGATTGCTTGGTTAAAAAGAGCAAGGCGGAGATCAAGGTGCCGGCATGGGCCACACCAACCCACCAGATGAAGTTAACGATGTCCAAGCCCCACATAACCGGATGGTTATTTCCCCAGACACCCACTCCGGTGAAGACCTGATAGAAGAGGCAAATCGGGAAAACGACCGCCGCACAAAAGGCAGCCGGCAAAAAGGCCACCCACCACCAGATGGGAGTTTTGGCTTCGGCGAAGGCGGACAGCTTGTCAGTCAGCCAGCCAAGCCCCTGATTACCCTCAACCACTGGCGCGCGGCGGAATTCCGCTGGAGGAGCCAGTTTCTTCAATTCTTCGAGTTGGATGGCGGAGTCAGCCATTAGCTGTTTCCTTTCGTGGTCAGGAGACCATTTTGATATTCTTCCGTGCTAAACGGAGCATGATAATCCGGCATCGCCGGATTGGGATTGCGGACCCGGGCCAGATAAGTGGTGCGCGGCTTGGTTAATAATTCCCCTAGAACAGAGTAATTGAGGGGCAACAATTTTAGCTTGGAAACAGAGCTGTCCGGATCGCTGACGTCGCCAAATACGATGGCTCCGGCCGGACAAGCCTGTTGGCAGGCGGTTTTGGGAACCGTACCGGCCGCCTCGGACAAACGAACGTCGCCACTGGCGCCCGCTTTCGCCTTTTGCGCGATCTTGGCCTGCTCGATTCGTTGCGTGCAATAGGTGCATTTTTCCATCACCCCGCGCATGCGAACCGTGACATCGGGATTCTTGGATAACTTGATCAAATCCCACTCATCTTCCGAACGCATCCCGCTGTTCGGTTCCTTCAACCAGCGCAGTAAATCCCATTCACCGTCAGTTTTGTGCGTAAGGGTGGTTGAATACATCGGGCCCTTAAGCTCGGTCAGAGGGCGCTTGTTGTAATCGAGAAAATTAAAGTGACGAACCTTGTATGGGCAGTTATTCGAACAGTAACGCGTGCCAATGCAACGGTTGTAGGCCATGACATTGAGACCTTCCTCGTCATGAACGGTGGCATTGACCGGGCAAACGCTCTCGCAGGGGGCGGATTCGCACTGCTGGCAGAGCATCGGTTGATTGACGGCCTGCACATCATCGATCCATTCCGCGAATTGTTGTTTGGGATCGGCCTGATTCTCGTCTGCGTTGAAATCGAAAATCGAGGGATTATGTTTCCGTTTGGGATCGGAAGTGTAATAGCGGTCAATCCGCATCCAATGCATTTCGCGACCCCGTTTGACCTGATCCTTGCCGACGATGGGAATGTTATTTTCGCTCTGGCAGGCAACCACGCAGGTGCCACAGCCGACGCATGAATTCAAGTCCACCGTCATGCCCCATTGATGGAGCGCGGTTTTCTTGGCCGCATCGAGCGGATTCGGATAAAGCGACTGAACAATGGGCGGTTCAACGCCATGAAATTTCTCCTGGGCAAAGTCCGGTTCTTTGACGAATTCCTCGAGATTGGCCTCACGAACCGCTGGACGGCCTTCCATGCTCCAGTGATCCTGCGTACAGGCCAGCACGTAGGTGTCGCCGGTCTTGCGAATAGCCGCGCCGGATTCAACATATTTGCCATTGAAAATAGGAAAGGCGTTAAACCCGACACCGGTGCCAACGCGGCCCACTTTTTTGCGGCCGTAACCGAGAGCCAGTCCGAGCGAAAAATCAGCCATGCCCGGCTGTGTCCAGATTGGTCCAGTGATCGTCTTGCCGTTCAGGGAGATTTCAACAACATCGCCGTTTTGAACGTCCAAGGCGCGGGCGGTCTTGCGGCTGACGAGGACGGCATTGTCCCAAGTCATTTTGGTAATGGGATCCGGCAACTCCTGCATCCAACCATTGTTGGCGTAGCGGCCGTCATCAACTTTGGCGTCGCGATAGAAGATAACTTCGAGGCTGGAAGCGGAAGGCGTGGCAACCTTGATTCCGGAGACTAACTGGTTCAAGTCACTGGTTGACTGGACTATTTTAACGTCATTCACGACGGCCGCGGGCGAGCCGGCAAAACCGTTATAGAGAAATTTTTTCCATGCCTCGCCGGAATCGCCAAAAGTGGCCATGACGATTTCATGGGCATTCGTTTGAGATTGGCCAGCGATACGGGCGAGGAATTCCAGTTCCATCAATCCGCCAAACAGCGGTTGAATAAGCGGCTGAATCGCCACTAACGTGCCGTCGCCGGTTGTCGCATCGCCCCAGGATTCCAGATAATGAGCGGCCGGAAAATTCCAGTCGGCCATTTCCGCGGTTTCATCGGAGTAATACCCCAGGCGAACCACGGTTTTCGGCTTGGCGGACCAGTTCAATTGGTAGGCGGGATTGGCTCCAAGAATGACCAGCGTGTCGGTGCTCGCCGCGTCAAAGTCCTTGAAACTACCAGCGCTGACTAGAGGACAACTAACCAACTCTACCGTACCGCCAATGGCATCCAAGGCAGCGTTAATGGCGTGCGCCAGCAAATGAACTTCAACCGGCTGGCGTTGACCGGCAACCACCAAAATACTACCGCGATTAGCGACCAAATCCTTCGCACATTCGGTGGTCCAAGCCGAGGAAGTGTTGGCGCCACCGGAGACCTGGGTCAGGATCTCGGAAGCGACCTGAAGGACTTGGGCAGCAGGAATCCGCAAGCGGTGATCGGCATTCGCGCCGGTAAGCGTGAACAATGATTCAACCGCATAAAGGCGATTCATTCCATCGCCCGCCTTGCGACCGGCGGCAAACTGGCGAATATGGTTCAGCGATTCGTCTTCACCGCCAAGGAAATCTGCATCCAGGGAAAGAATGACGCGGGCTTTGTCAAAATTAAACAAGGGCTTGACCGAAACACCAAATGCCTGGGTGGCCGCACGTTGATGGATCCCGGAATCAATGGCATCGGTGGTGAACCATTTTGATTGAGGAAATTTATCGCCAATGATTTTTTGCAGCCGCGCGCGGGAAGGCGAAGTGTTGCTTTCGGCAAGAAACGCCAAACCGGCACCGCCGTTAGAAGAAAATTTTACTGATAGCTGGTCCAGGAAACCCAACGCTTCATCGCGAGAAACTGTTTTACCATTTTGAGTAAAATTGCGGGCGCGGTCGGGATCATACAAATCAAGAATGGAGGCCTGTGCGTAGCGGTCAGTGCTGCCAATACTGCCGGGAAACAAGGAGTTACCCTCAACTTTTACGGGACGACCCTCGTAAGATTTGGCAACCAGCGGAATGGCGCCGGTGCGGGTCGGCATGGCAGTCGCAAAAAACTGGGGCACGCCGAAAACGTAATCTGCCGGTTGTTTGCCAAAGGGTTCCAGATTTTCGACGGGACGACGGCAGCCGGTACCGAGCGTGGCAATACCGGCGAGCGCAAACGACGCAGACATGATCTGCAGGAAGTGGCGACGGCTCTGGCCATCCTCCATCTGGCTGGCGCCGGATGGAAATTCGCGATGAAGCCATTCCTTAAACTCCGGCGTGTCAGCCAATTCGTCCAGACTTCGCCAGTAACGGCGGCCGGTGACAGGTGCTGGGGATGGTTTCCGAATTGTTTTCATCGATGACAGGCCGAACAGCTTTGCAATGATTCCACTTTCCAATCGTGGACAAACTTGGCGCCATTAACTTCCTGCATTTGCGCGGCTTTGGCAGGATCAGCATCCCATTGCCAGCCCAGATCGGTGACCTTGTCGGTCGGACGGATGTGAGCCGCGGGATCGCGATGGCAATCAAGGCAAAAACTCATGCTTAAGGACTTGGCCTGATGAACCTCGTCCATTTGGTCAATCCGGCCATGGCACTCCACGCAGCTGATACCGCGGGTGACGTGCACTGAATGGTTGAAATAAACATAGTCCGGAGTGATGTGAATCTGCACCCAGGGAATCGGGGTATTATTGGTCGCGCTGTCGCGCACAATGGCCAGACGCGGATCGTCTTTCAAGACCTGATTATGACAATTCATGCAGGTCGAGGCAGAGGGAATATTAGCCACCCATGATTTGTCGACGTTGCTATGGCAGTAGCGGCAATCAAGGCCGAGTTGGCCGGCATGGATTTTATGCGAAAACGGCACCGGTTGAACGGGTTGATACCCGACGCGGTAATATTTAGGCGTGACATAAATCGTCACGCCTGCGGTCACGGCCCCTCCCACCAGCGCGGCACCAACGCCCAACGCCAACGGTAGCCAGTTTGTCCACTTCGGAAAAATTGCTGACATCTCAAATGCCGATTGTACGGCAAAAACCAGACCGAATCACGAGGGCTAATCTTGAAATCCCTTGCACGGGAAAATACTTAATATATTGCCGCGCGCGTCGCAAGAAAAGTTTGTGAAAAATTTCACTTATTTAAGAATCGCGAGCTTCGCAAAAGATGCCTTTGTCAAAAAAGGGCCTATTTAAGAAGGGAAAACCGATCCGGCACGCGAGGTTTTTTATTTTGCCGGGGTCGTTTTTTCGGATTGCTGGGCAGCGACCAGCGAGCCGAGCAAGTTGGCATTTTTAGGCACCAGCGTGATGTTTGCCTCGCCATCAATAATATTCTGGGTTTCCAACGCCTGGAACAGGGCATGCGAGATTTCGGGGTCCTGCGAAATTCTCTGCAAGGCGATTCCCACAATTTGCGGGCGCATGGCTGCCGCCTTGGCAAACTCAATGGCCGCCTGCTGTTCCGCGGTGCTCGCTATGATGTTCACCTGATTTGTTCCGTCCTGCTTGATGGCGGAAGTCACCTGGCGCAGGCGATTGACGACTTTTTCCTCGATCTGTTTGATCATGCCACTATCGCGAAAATTTACTTTGCGAATGTACACCGAGCCAAGGCTGTAACCCCAGTCCTGCGACTGGGGGGAAACTTCCGCGCGCACGGTCTGGCTCATCGGATGCCGGTTCTGCAGCATGTCGGAGAGTTTTAAGTTGCTTAAACATCGCACGGTGGAATTGCTGACATTGGCCGCCAGGGATCCGCGAGGATCGGCATTTTTGAAGAGATAATTGATCGGATCACTAATGACCATTTCGTACCAGATACCAATCCCCATCGGCGCACCTTCCTCGGAATTGACCGGGGTGCTACGGATATATTCCTGGTCCAAACGCAAATCCAGCGTGTAACTTTTGCCGAGAAATTTAACCAAGGGCGCCTTGATCCCCAATTTAAAGATGAGGAAATGAAGGCCCGGCTGATCAATTACCGTAACCACCTTGCCGAACAGCATGTAAACCTTGCACTGCCTTTCCTCGATGATGGTATACAACCCGAATTGGCGGGCCAAGCCAAAGAGAATCGGCACGAGAATAAACATCCCGAAAAAGGAGGCGGCCGCGGCCGCGAAAAAATGGACGAACACGACGGCGAGCGGGTTATCATTCATGGCTGACCTCCACGATCACGGACTTGGCTTCGCTGAACAATTTCAAGCGCACGTTCCGGACATAGGCCTCAAGCGCCCCTGCCCCGCTCTTCTTCAGCTCAACCAATTGCTGGGCGAGGGCGACCAGCGGTTGAACTTCGGCCTGGGCCTTGAGGGTTTCAATTTCCACGGCCCGGCGTGACTGGACAATTTTCTGGTCAGCACTCGCCTGGGCAAGGCTGATGCTGGAAGAAACTTCATTGTACGCGGTGTTGATGGCAGCCAGCGCGGATTCGACTTCAGGAGGCGGATCAATGCCGGTGATCAAAGAGGCGTCGAGTTCAATGCCATAACGTGCCGGCGAACCGGCGCATTCATGGTCCATATGCTCGTTGAGGTCGCGCAAATTTTTTCGAAGATCGTTGATGGAAATCCCGATGACGGCCGTGGCGGCAACATTATGCGGGGCGTTGTCGGCGGGATTATTAGCCGCCGGGGGCGCTTCGAAATTGGCGATGCGTTCGCGTAGAATTGAAATAAAATACCCCATGATGTGATTGATGGGATGTTTTACGCCAAAGAGATAAGCATAAAGATTGCGTTCCGAGATGCGCCAACGGATCTGTCCTTTTAAACCGGTGTTGAGCTGGTCTTTGGTCACGGCTTCGAGGATGGTTCCGCTATAATTGGCTGAGGGGTCCTCCGGATCCTGGGCCATATTCATCGTCTGGGTGGCGACGGATACCTTGTACACTTTTTCCCATGGCCATTTAAAATAAGGGCCGCCCGGCGGAATCACCCGCACCTGAGGATAATTATAACGGCTTTTTTCCTCGGCGCTCAGGATCTGGGCGATCGGGTCCTCGACGGTTGTGGCGGTGCCCACACGTTCCGCGCGGCCGAAGCGGGTTTTCACTGCGCGTTCGTTTTGATTCACGGTATAAAATCCGCCGGCCAGATAGCGCAAGAGAAACCACGCAACCAAGCCGACCAGTAATCCGAGGAATATAGCTCCCATAGTTTTTGAGTTAGGAGTGAGATAATCTGGCCGCCGATATTAAACAAGAAAAAAGCCGTTCCAAAAACCAGCCATTTTTATCATTGGCCGGCTTCAACACCCAAATACCAGGGATCTCCCTTAATCAGAGGGCGCAAAGCTTTTCTTGGATGTGCGCGGCCACTTTCCGGTTGGTAAGCATGCAGATATGCAAGGGGCTCCAGACTCTTAGTTCCCTGGCGTTGACGATGCGTGAGCTGGTGAATGGAATAATGATCAAATCCAGCGGGGTAGAATAGGTATAAACGGGAATATTGAAACGGGAATCCGCCCTTGATTCCAGTTCGCGCAAGAAATCACTGCCCGGCCGCATGTCACGGGTTCCTTTTCCTGGATAAAGCCACGCGGTCAGTGTTCCGCGCATCGGCCCGGAGATTGCAAAAAAGGCGCGCACCCGTGGAGCACCACGTTCCGATTGAAGATAACATTGGGAGATTACGCAACCCATGCTAAAGCCCACGAGGGCGAAGGATGCAGCAGGGGGCAACTCCTCGTCGACATAATCTGCCAGCTTGTTGGCCAGATCCGCGATGCCGTGCCTTCCATCGCGCGGATGCAGGGTGGGAGCGAAGCACTGATGACCAGCGGACTCCAGTCTGGCTTGCAAGTGTCGAAAAAAACTTCCCGTGTTTAAAAAACCGTGGACCAATAAGACATTCATGATGGATCGGATTGCGCCAGCCGGGCGGCCAGGTCTTTGACCCCGCGCAAATCCAGTTTCCCGGTGCCCAGCGTTGGAAAAGTTTCGATTCGATGGAACGCGTCGGCTTTTGGTTTCCAGAGGTTGGGCAAATCGCATTGCGCAAACTTGTCGAGACAGATTGGCAGATCCTCCTGATTGAGTTTATGGAGGACGATCAGCCGCTCACCCTTTTTCTCATCAGGCACGCTGGCAACGACGAACGTTTGTTCGGAGGCGTTCACAAGTTCATGCAGTTTCTCCTCAATCTTCAAATGGGGCACCATTTCGCCGCCGATTTTGCTAAAGCGACTCAGGCGGGCGGTGATTTGCAAAAAGCCGTCCTCGTCCAGAAAGGCGATATCACCGGTGCAATACCAACCGTCACGCAGGACTTCGGCGGTTTTTTCCGGCTGGCCAAGATAGCCGCGCATAATATTCGGTCCCTGAATGAGCAACATCCCAGGCTGGCCCGGGGGGAGGGTCCGGCCGCTCCAGGGGTTATCGGCCTCGGTAATCCGGGCTTTCATGCCCAATAACGGTCGCCCGATTTTTCCGCGCTTACCCCCAACTTGATGGAATCCCGGCGCGCGAAAATTCATCATATTAACGGAGACAGCCGGGCCGCACTCGGTGGTCCCGTAACCTTCCAGGGGACGGATGCCAAAATGCTCCTCAAAGGCGGTTGCCAGGCGTTCCGGCAACTTTTCCGCACCTGTAATGACGTAATGCAATCCGCCAAAATCTTCCGGCGGAACACTACGCAGATAGAGTTGCAGGAAAGTGGGGGTAGCCAAAAGAAGGGTGACGGCATTCTCGCGCACGAGCGTACCGATGGCTTTCGTGTCGAGCGGATTGGGATGGAACACCACACCGGAACCAGCCGCCGCTGGCAAACACAGAGTGACCGTAAAGCCAAAAGAATGGAAGAATGGAAGAATGCCAAAAAAACAGTCTTTGGGTACCAAATCCAGAATGTATTCCATCTGGCGGATATTGGACAGAATATTGTAGTGGGAAAGCATCACCCCCTTGGGTTCACCCGTGCTGCCACTTGAAAAAATGACCGTGGCGAGATCGTCCAGACCGACCTGATGATCGCGCCCGGCAACTTTGGTTAGCAAGCGAAAGGGCGCAAAAGTGCCCAGGAAAAAGGCGGCGACTTTTTCCATCAAACCCGGCTTGGCTGCGAGATCCTCGAGAAACAAAAGCTGACCGGGCGGCGTCAACTTGATTTTCTCCAGGAATTTTCGGGACGTGATAACGGTTTTGATCTCACATTGCCGGGCGCAGGCCGCCAGGGCGTTTTCAGAGAGAGTATAGTTCAGGTTAACCGGAATCTTGCCGCAAAGATGGGCGGCATGATTTACCAGCGCACCCGGCACGCTGGGCGGGAGATAAACTCCCACCATCCCCTGCCCGGCCCAAATCTTTTTCAGGCGGCGCGAGAGAAAGATGGTCTTGATCAAGGCGGTTCGAAAATTAATGCGGGCCGTGGTTCCATCCGCCATGCAGAACCGGCGCGGATGCTTGCGTGCCATGCGCACAAAATCGCGCGGCAATGGGTCCATCCGGGCGCGGCGCAACGGCCACGCATCGGCAATCAAACCTTGAACCGCTTCGCGCACTGCCACGGCGGTTGCCGTGGGCGGCAAAGGAGCGCCAAAACTGACCGTGACCGGATGAGGCAAGCGTTGGGGAAACCGGCGGACCATCCGGCCGTGCTCAAAACTCGTTGGACTGCCAAGCACTCCGTCCAGGGCTACTGGAATGATGGGAGCATCCACACCTTTCATGATCCGTTCAAAGCCGCGGCGAAATTCGAGCAGTTGACCGATGCGGGTGATCTGCCCCTCGGCGAAAATGCAGACCACTTCACCGCCGCGAATGGCGTCGCTGGCGGCCTGCAGCGAATGAATCAATTCCCTAGGGCGCTGTTCGGAGGAAATCGGGATGACGCGTAGAATGCTCGCAAACGGTTTGATCCATCGTTTTGCGTACATATCCTTGTGCATGAGGAAACGCACGGGTCGGTCGGTGGAGGCGATCAGCAACAGGGCGTCGGCAAAGGAGAGGTGGTTACAAACAAACAAGGCCCCGCCCTTTTCCGGAACATTATCACGCCCGAGAATGCGGATACGGTAAATCGTGTTGGTCAGACACCAGAGGGCGAAACGCAGCAGGGCATCAGGCATTAAATAGAGCAAATAGATTGAGGCCACCAGGGTAAGACAGGCGATGACGATAAAGATTTCCGGCGGGGTTAATTTAAGACCAGTGGTCAAAAGTGAAAAAACTGCTGAGGCGAGGCCAATGCCAATCCACGAGACCAAGTTGGCGGCCGCCAGTACCCCGCCCTTCTGATCGCTAGCGGGACGGTATTGCAAGATGGCGGAAATCGGGACGATATAGAATCCGCCAAAAAATCCCAGCGCCGACAAATTCAGAGCCACCCCCGGAAAGGAAATTCCCCGACGGCCCAGCAGCGCGGTGCAAATCGTTAGTCCAATGGCGCCAAACGGAATCAAGCCGGTTTCAATTTTTCCTCGGGAAAGATAGCCGGCCAGGAAACAACCCAGACCAATGCCGATACCGGTGGCGGCCTGAAGATAACTGGTCTGGGTGGGGTCATTAACCCCCATCACATCTTTGGCGTAAATGACGATAACGAAGCGAATCAACGCCGCGATGCCGAAGAAGTAAGTATTCCCGATTAGCGCCAGCCAAAGCGGGCGGTCACCGTGCATCATTTTGATTTGCGACCATAAATCCGCGACGAAATTCAGCCGATATTTTTTGGTCGGAGCCGCGGCGGGAACTTTGGTTATCTGCAAGCCGGTGGCCAGGCCGGCGAATGCAAGCGCGATTAAAATCACCCCCGACCAACCTGGTTGCGCCGAAAACGTTTTGCACAGGAACCCGCCGGCAACCGTGCCGCCAATGATGGCGATGAAAGTTCCGAATTCGAGGATGCCGTTACCCCAGGAGAGTTTCTTCTCGGGCAACAACTCTGGCAGCAGACCATATTTCGACGGTCCAAAAATCGCGCTATGCAAGCCCATGAGAAAGACACAGAAAATCGTCAGGTATAAGTGATGTGTCACCAGGCTGTAGAGGGCGAGTGACATCACAAAGATCTCAAAGATTTTCACGCCGCACACCACCTTGCGCTTGCTAAAACGATCGGCCAGAAAACCGCCGGTCATCGAGAACAGGACGAAAGGCACGGCAAACAAGGCGCCAACGACAGAAATCAGGTGGTCCCGTTCATCGGCGGACATGACCACCTGCATGACAAGGTAGGTGGTGAGCCACTGGAGCGTGTTATCACTGAGTGCCCCCTGAAATTGGGTGACTATCAGGGCCCAGAAGCCGCGCTGCGATTTCGGAATGTTTTCCGGTTCGTTCATGCCTTGAAATTAACGGTTTGGCGGACAATGTGTGAATTGAAAAACTTTGGGGTCGGATTGTTTGAAACAATGCTGGAAATGAGAAAACATTGATTTTGGCATGGACACTGCTAAATTTACTTAAGTTTTTTAATCAAAAATGGATACACCCGCTCCGAAAATAATTTTGTTCATCGACGATGATCCGACGCTGATCATGGCCTACCGTACGAGACTGGCGCAGGCGGGCTATATAGTTCACCCCGCGGGCGACGGCTTGGAGGCGATGCGCCAGTTGGCGGTGTCCCTGCCGGACGTAATTATTCTCGATTTGGTAATGCCCAAATTCAACGGTGTGGAAATCATGGGATTTATTCGCAGCAATCCCAAACTTAAAAACACGCCGGTGATCGTACTTTCCAGCCAATCGATCATCGACTCGGAAGGCGAGCCGATTCTCGAGACGGCTTATCGTCGGCTGATCAAAGACACGTGCACCCCTGACCTCTTGCTGCAAACAATCAGCGAAGTCCTGGCCAAGCAGGCATGAACAGATTTTATCGCTGTCATCCAACGCGTAATTTGCATCAATTATCCCGCTTCAGAACCTTCGCTCGAAAAGCTGCAAGCCAGGCTGGCCCCGGTCCCATCCCGCGAACCGATGTATCCGGGCGGCGTTCCAAGTGGATCGTTTTTGCCAACAGCCATTCCAGCCCCTCCCAAAAATGCAAGCCATCAAGGCACGGGTTCAAATAATTGGTGATTGTGCAATAGTGGCTGTTTTTTGGGTCGGTATGATGGCGGGCATGGTGCCTGGCGGTTTGAAGAATCAGCAAGTCCTGCAGACAAGAGATGAGGCGGCCATTCTCCACGCGCGTGCGATGTGACCACTTGTGAAACTCGTTGGCATTGGCAGTCAGGCAGGCGAATAATCCCACCTGCCAGGTGAGCCAGTTCAGCTTCCACGCAATAACCAGCAACAACCCTGCTATCAAAACCAAATCCCAGGAACTTTGCCACCAGGAATGGCGGGTCATGTATCTTGGGAAGTGATGATGAATAATGTTGGGACGCCCCACCAAGCCTCCAATCAGCGGCGTATTTTCACGAATATAGGCGTCTTCGAACCAATGAACCAGGCCGGCGATGAATTCCGCCGCGAGCACAGTTGCCACGAATTCCAATATGGTTTTTAGAATAATAATCATATTGAGTTTTTAACCCGACTTGCGCGAAAGGTGTTAATTGATAAAACTGCAGGCAATTCGATTAAATCAATGAACGTCCACCATCTGGAACTTTTTTATTACGTTGCGCGCCACGGCGGCATCATGCCTGCAGTGCGAAACATCCCGTACGGGATCCAGCAACCGGCGGTGAGCGCACAGGTCGCCCAGTTGGAGGCATTCCTCGGGGTGACGCTGTTCAGGCGTCGTCCTTTCGCCCTGACCGCCGAGGGCGAAAAGCTTTATGCCTTTATCCAGCCGTTCTTTTCCAATCTCGACCGGATCGCGGGGGAATTTCAGGGCGGACAGGCCCGCCAGATCCGGATCGGCGCCTCAACGATCATCCTTCGGGATCATCTTCCCAATCTCTTGGTAGGCATCCGCAAAAAGTTTGCCGGACTGAAGATCATGTTACGCGAGGGTTATCCGGCGCAGCTGGAAGACATGCTGATGCGGGATGAAATTGATCTGGCGATCACGGTGATCGGGCACAAACCGCCCGCAGAAATTCAATCCCTGGTGCTGCTGGAATTGCCCATGGTTTTGCTGGTGGAGAGAAACAGCCCGATCCAATCGGCGGAGGAATTGTGGCGCAGGGACAAAATCGATGAACCGCTGATCTGCCTGCCGGCCGCTGAATCGCTGACCAAGGAGTTTCTCGGCCGCCTGCAATCGTTGAAAGTTGAATGGTTCCCAGCCATCGAAGCCAGTTCCGCCGGGTTGATTGAAACCTATGTGGCCAACGGATTGGGAATCGGAGTATCAGTGCAGGTGCCTTCCAAACCACTGCCCAAAAATGTCCGCGCCCTGCCGTTGCCTGACTTTCCCCGCGCCGTAATTGGCGCTTTCTGGCGTGGCAAAAAAACGGCCTTGCTGGACGCATTTTTGGACATGGCCCGCCAGCGCGCGCAGGAATTAGCCTAAATCGCGCTCATTTTCAGGACAGGAACGGCTGGTCTTCAGACAAAGGAGTCATTTTTTCCCCGCCCCGCGTTTTCACGGCGCTTTGGCGCAGCAACTGCTTGGAAGCAAGAGTCCATTGCGTTTGCTTTGGGCGAAAAAACAACAACAGGAAAATATACATGGCTTTGTCACTGCCATTTTTTGGTAAGAGCGGGCGAAAGAAACGGGCACAAATGATCGCAGTTGATCTGGGCAGCCGGACAACCAAGGCAGTGCTGCTGGAACGGCGCGGCGAGGTGCTCGCTCTGACGCGCTATGCCATCCTCGATGCCCCCATCTTCGAGAAAAACATGTCCCCGGAATTGTTGGGCGAACACTTGCGGGCCGTCGCGACCGCGCTGGGTAATCCGACAAAATACATCACCCTGGCAATCGGGCTGGAAAACGCCATCGTCCGCCAGGTTGAAATGCCGCAGATCCCACTGGAGGAAATGCGCCAGGTTTTGAAGATGAACCATAAAAACTATTTGCAACAGGACCTGCCGCAACACGTGTTTGATTGCTACATCATTCCACCCCGCCTCGATAAGAATCCTGATGGTCCCCGCCCCAATGGTGTTCCCAAATTAAAAGTCCTGGCCGCGGCCACCAAACAAAAGATGGTCGCCGATTTCATGCAAGCAGCCAGTGCTGCTGGACTTAGCGCCGAAGGCCTTGTGCCCGGTTTGATCGGACCGATCAACCACTTTGAACAAGCGATGCCGGAAATTTTCCAAAAGGAAACCGTGGCGCTGGTCGATATCGGGTTCAAACACACCTCTGTATGCGTGTTGAGCCAGGGCGATCTCGCCTTGAACCGCATGGTCAATCTCGGCGGTGACAGTTTGACCGCCGGCCT
>Ga0302319_10000697_pt1 | contig 75304 bp, 62 predicted proteins | sample Bog_T0_2_FD_203319 | JGI IMG/M metagenome (GOLD analysis project Ga0302319, IMG submission 203319) | Peat permafrost microbial communities from Stordalen Mire near Abisko, Sweden - Bog_T0_2 | ecosystem: Environmental > Terrestrial > Soil > Wetlands > Peat | place: Sweden: Abisko, Stordalen Mire...
CGAGTTCCAGTAGGCTCTGGGCGGCGATGAGCCATCCGCGCGCAGGATTGGCATCCTGCCCCGCATTCTACGAATATTGAAACGATCCATCCGCTCCTATACCGACAGTTACAGCCGCTAGCTTTTTGCCTTCGGCGATGCTAGTTAGTAACTGCCTGGAAACGTCTGGTAGCAAGGTGTTTGTCAGGATGTTATCCACGTTGCGCGCGCCGCTTTCCACTTCGGTGCAGCGCTTCGCCACTTCATTCACCACCGCCGCATCGTATTTCAGTTCGATTTTGTGGTTTTCGAACATGCGGCGCTGGATGCGGCCCAGTTTGAGTTCGATGATTTTCTTCAGAACTTCGTCGCGAATCGGATAGAACGGCACCAATACCATACGGCCCAGGAAGGCAGGCTTGAAGATTTTGTTCAACTCGGGCTTGAGCGTTTTCACTAATGCCTCCGGGCCGGGCATGGTTTCGGCATCGGCGGTGAGTTTGGCCATCTGATCGGTACAGGCGTTGGTAGTGAGAATAATAATCGTATTCTTGAAATCGATCTCGCGGCCTTCGCCGTCTTCCATGTGTCCCTTGTCGAAGACCTGGTAGAAAAGTTCGAGCACATCGGGATGGGCTTTCTCCACTTCATCCAGCAAGACCACTGAATAAGGCCGCCGGCGCACCGCTTCGGTCAGAACGCCGCCTTCGCCGTAGCCGACATAGCCTGGAGGCGAACCCTTCAACGTTGATACAGTGTGCGCTTCCTGAAACTCGGACATATTTATGGTGATGAGATTGTGCTCGCCGCCATAGAGCAGGTCTGAGAGCGCCAGCGCTGTTTCGGTTTTGCCGACGCCGCTGGGACCGATGAGCAGGAACACGCCGACCGGTTTGCCTGGATCGTCCAGACTGGCACGCCCCGTTTGTATGCGTTGGCCGATCAGTTTGAGTGGATAATCCTGACCGATGACACGTTTCGCCAGATGACGGTCGAGTTCCAAGACCGTACCAATCTCATCGCGGACCATTTTTCCGAGAGGAATGCCGGTCCAGCCGGCGATGACTTGGCCGACAATTTGGCTATCGACGCAGACGCGGAGCAAGGGCGTTTCGCCTTGCAATGCATCAAGCTGACGATTCAGATCAGCAAGCTTTTCGCGCAGCGTAGCGCCGTCGGCGGCTGCGGTTTGGACGGCGGCCCCCGATGAGCCGGCGGCAGCGGAATGGGCAACCGGCGCAAGACTTTCCAGCTTGCCGCGGACTTCTCTAATTTCCTGTACTAACTTAGTAACTTGCTCCCATTTGCCGGTTAGCTCTTGCAAAGACTGCGCGGCAACTTCGCGCGCGGCGACGACGGTTTGCAAACGCTCGGCATGGTCTGTGCCGGTTGCGGTTTCACGCTGTAGAACGCGTTCCTGAACTTCTAAATCTTCGATCTTGCGCTTTAGGTCTTCGATGGCCGCGGGCACTGAATTATGGCCGAGCGCGAGACGCGCGCACGCGGTATCCAAGACGCTGACCGCTTTATCGGGCAACTGGCGGCCGGCAATGTAGCGATGGGAAAGCTTAACGGCGGCCATTACGCCTTCGTCGAGAATGCGAACCTGGTGATGCTTTTCCAGGCTGCCCGTGATACCGCGCAGCATCACCATGCACTGCTCTTCCGTCGGCTCTTCTACCTTCACCACTTGGAAGCGGCGAGCGAGAGCGGGATCTTTTTCAAAATATTTCTTGTATTCAGACCAGGTAGTGGCGGCAATGGTGCGCAATTCGCCGCGCGCCAGGGCGGGTTTGAGAATGTTGGCGGCGTCGTTCTGGCCGGCTTGGCCGCCAGCGCCGATCATGGTGTGCGCTTCGTCAATGAACAGAATGATCGGAATCGGCGAGCGTTTGACCTCTTCCACCAGACTTTTAAGACGATTCTCAAATTCACCTTTGATGCCGGCGCCAGCTTGCAGAAGAGCCAGATCGAGCGCGCGCACTTGGACGTTTTTCAGGGGCGGCGGGACATCGCCTTGAGCGACTCGCAGAGCGAATCCTTCAACAACGGCGGTCTTACCCACCCCTGCTTCACCCGTGAGGATAGGGTTGTTTTGGCGGCGGCGCATGAGGATATCGACGATTTGGCGGATCTCGGAATCGCGGCCGAGAACATTGTCCACTTTGCCTTGGCGGGCGTTTTCGGTGAGGTTGACGGTGAATTGGTCGAGGCTCGGGGTCTTGCCGGCGGCAGCGGCCGGCGCAGTGTTTGCGCCGGTAGGCTGAGTTGCCAAGGCCGCGGCTTCTTCCGTTGAACCGGCAACGATGTCGCCGAATTTGCCCTTGAGATCGTCGGGGGTGAGCAACAGGAGTTGAGAACTGAGATCGTGAGCAACGCGCAGCAGGTCTTCATCCGTGACCAGGGCCAGAATGCAGAAGCCGCTACGAATTTGCGCGGCGGCAAAATCGAGCGAGGCCACGGTCCAGGCGGTGTTAAGCATCTTAGCCAGCCACGGACTGAAGTAAGGCGTGCTGGAATTGCCGGTCTTGCCCTTATCAAGCGCGCGGTTCAGATCCGCGGAGAGCCGGGAAGTGTTGATGCCAAAGTGCCGGGCAATGTGATGGAAATCACTATCCTGCTGATCGAGCAGCTTGAGGAGGAAGTGCTCGATTTCGACGTTATACTGGGTACGCGCTAGGCAGAGCCCGGCGGCGGCTTCGAGTGTTTTGCGGGTGCAGTCGTTTGCTTTGGCAATCAGAGATTTGAGATTGACAGCCATAAGTTTTCCTTAGTAATAAGAGACGGCAGGTTTGTTGTCAAGCCGCAACTCCTTAAGCAGTGGCAAGCTGCGATGAGGCGGCGTCATAAATCTCCAGGTCGCGGATTTCGAGGAAGGCAATCTCTTCCCCATCCACCAACAGGGTCTTCTGTCCGTAGGGCATCTCGCCGCCGTCTCCATCTTCGCACCATTCGGTCGCGCGACCGAGGCGGACATCATCGTCCTGGTGCTGCCAGGACAGCGGTGAAATCACAGGCAAAAGCACCTCCCCTAACTCCCGCGATTGCAGGGCTGGGGTGGCGACTATGCGGGCAGGCGCCCATAGTAAGTCCCGCAGCTTCTTAGGGGATTCAATCTTAATCGAATTAATATCCGAGTAAGAAAGCCATAAGTAATCGCCGGCGGCGAAAACTTCGAGCTTATCGCCTATGCGCGGATCGGCGTCGGTGAGAGACTGAAATTCCTTGCCGTTGAGCTTCCCTTTGATGGGAGCAGCGACGCCGACGTCGGCCGATTGCTTGGGAAAAGACTGAGCGGCAAACATTTCCTGGCGCGTTCGCTCGGCGGCCAACGCGGCACGGTAGAGCAGCCCACCCAGCATTGAATTTTGATCACTGTCCTCCTGCAGGATGGCGAGTTGCTTTTCGGCGCGGTCGTATTCTCCGGCGAAGCACAGCAACTCAAACAGGAAGGTGCGGCTGCGAACATCGGACGGCTTGTCACGAAGGATTGCGCTCAAAGCGGGGATAGCTTCAGTCAGCTTACCTGCTTTGAACAGTTGTTGGGCGTCCATCAGACGAGGTTACTACATCTGCAAACGAGCTAGCTTCGAGGTTCTAGGGCACTAAGTGGGCATCGAGGGTGATTTCGGTATCGTACAGCTTCGAGACCGGGCAATTTTCCTTGGCGGTATTGGTGGCGCGGATGAAGGCTTCTTCGGTAGCGCCGGGAATCTTGGCGCGCAGTTCAAGATGGCTTTTGGTGATGGCGAAGCCGTCGCCTTCTTTGTTCAGCGAGATGGTGCAGGTGGTATCGATGCTATCGGCCACTAAACCTTCGTTCTGCAAAATGAGCGAGAGCGCCATGGAGAAGCAGCCGGCGTGCGCGGCCGCGAGCAGTTCCTCGGGATTAGTGCCAATGCCTTGCTCGAAGCGGGTCTTAAAAGAATAGGGGGTGTTGGTGAGCACTCCACTAGCGCTCGAGATAGCGCCTGCTCCGGACATAACGTTACCCTTCCATTGGGCTGATGCTTTGCGATCCATTTGATTTCGAAACTCCTGGTAGATTCCTGCTCCATTATGATAAGCGAGTTAATCGAGACGGGCAATGGCGCTGACCATGCGGCCGGGATTATGGGGTTCACGGCGGTAGGAGAAAAAATGCGCGGCGAGACAAACGGTACACAATGCGCAATCGAAGATTTGTGAGAGGGGTACGCCGGCGGCGAGGAGATGGCGGCGGTTGGCTTCCGGCAGATCGAGATGCTGCTTGCCGGTGACGGGTGCCCATTCAGAGAACAGCGGGCTGAAGCGAGAAGCGACTTCAGGGCCCACCTCATAGCAGCACTCGCGAATGCAAGGGCCAAAGGCAGCGCGAATGTCTTTGGGCTGGGAGCCGAAATCGAGCTGCATTTTATCAATGGCGCGCGTGACAATGCCGGCGATGGTGCCGCGCCAACCGGCGTGCACGGCGGCAACGGCGCGACGCCCGGAATCGAGCAAGAGAATCGGCACGCAATCGGCGGTGCGGACACCAATGTGGCGGCCGACGTCGTCGGTGATCAGAGCATCGCCTTCGCATTGCCGGTCAGTGAGAGGATGAGCGTTAAACACTTGATCGGAATGAATCTGGCGCAGAGTGACATCGACAGGCGGGCTTGCGATGCGGGTGCCGAATCCATGGCTCTGCCAAAGGAAATGTTGGAACTCGGCGCAACGATAAATGTTATCGGCACCAAGCAGAAACCCGGCGTTGCTCACTTGGCCACGAGTTGGTGGGCGCGATACCACTCAAGAGTGAGGCGCAGGCCCTGTTCGAAAGTGAAGCGCGGTGCATGGCCCAATTCCTTGACTGCCGCGCGGGTATCGGCTTGCGAATCACGCACGTCGCCGGAACGCGGTGGACCATATTTCGCTGGTAGATTAACGCCTTCGATTTGCTGCAATTGCTTCCAGGTTTCGTTGAGCGTGATGCGGCCGCCGTTGCCGGCGTTAAACACGCGGCCCGAAATGCCCGGCACGTCCGAAGCTTTAAGCATGAGACTCACGACATCCTCCACATAGGTGAAGTCGCGCGACTGTTCGCCATCGCCGAAGATGGTCGGGCTGCGGCGTTCGAGCAGGCAAGTCATGAAAACGGAGAGCACACCGGAATAAGGGCTGGAAGGGTCTTGGCGCGGCCCGAAGACATTGAAAAAGCGCAGCGAAACGGTTTGCAAGTTGAAGCAATCCGAAAAAACGGAGGCATAGTATTCGCCCACGAGCTTCTGCAAAGCGTAGGGAGATTTGGGATGCGGGCTCATGGTCTCGACTTTGGGCAGAACGGGAGTATCTCCATAGGCGGATGAAGAAGCCGCGTAGATCACACGGCCCACCTTGCCTTCAGCAGCCGCGCGGAACACGTTGAACGTGCCGTTTATATTCACGTCATGACTGATGACCGGTTGATCGATTGATTTAGGCACCGAAGGGATGGCTGCCAAATGAAAAACGCGCTGCGCCCCGGCGATCACCGGCGCAATTTGATCGTATTGACAAATGTCAAGTTGGTGGAAAACAATTTGCTTTTCCACTTCTTGCAAGTTGGCGCGCGTGCCGGAAGACAGATTGTCGATGACATGCACGGTGCGACCTTCAGCTAGCAGAGCTCGAACGAGCGCGGAGCCGATAAAGCCAGCCCCGCCGGTAACGATATAGCGGTTCATAGAGTTTGTAGTGTCGAATGGGCGGACTCGGCCGCGTGCAAGGTTTCTATGGCGCGGGCGGCGACTTCGCGCGGGTCTCGACTGAAATCAAACGCTTCGAGAGAAACCCAGCCATCGTAGTTCAGATCGGATAATTTATGGAGCAGGCTGGAGAAGTCATAATCGCCCATGCCTGGTTCGCGGCCATCTAATTCGTTGACGTGGACGTGTTTGATGTGCGCAAAATAACGCTCGACGAGCGCGGTATGAGCGTCGGTCTCGTCGATGGCGTTATGCACGTCAAACATGGTTTCGACGGCCGGACTGGCGATTTGCCGCACAATGGACATCGCCTCGGCCAGGCTCGTGACCACATCCGTCTGGCTGGGAGACAACGCTTCGACGAGCAAAGTCACGTCGCGTGAACGGGCATGGGACGCTACACTGGCCATGCCTTGCGTGAAGAATTTGACGGCTTCGGAGGGCGAAGATCCAGGCGCGCTGCTGCGCTGCTTCGGCGAACCGAACACCACAACCGGACGCCGGCGCGCAGCGGGAGTGGCAAGATCGGCACAAAGATCGATGAGCAGCCTGACGTAGTGCCAGCTATGGCTGCGAAGGGCAAAGTCATTGGTAGAAATTTGCAGGCCTTCGGGCGCGGCGAGCAGCCAGTGAAGACCTACGAATTCAAGCCCTTCGTCCACCATGGTTTGGCGAATCTCATTGCGCCGAGCGTTGGAAATTCCGGCCGGATCTTCGGCCAAGGTGAAGGGCGCGATTTCAAAGCCCGCGTAGCCAAGCTGTTTGACTTGGCGGCACACTTCGACGAGCGGCTGCTTTTGAAAAAGCTCATTACAAATCGCAAAACGGTATGCGGCGGGCACCTTTCTATTTTAACTTTCGAGCCAAATGGGCTTTCTGGGATACTCAAATCTGAATATGTGCGGGGATGAAGTTCTGTTGGAATCGAAGCTTTCGCTGCCGCTTGTGGGCCGCGGCAAAGTGCGCGACATGTACGATTTTGGAGACAGTTTGCTGTTTGTGGCAACCGACCGGATATCGGCGTTCGACTGCATCCTGGGCAGCGGCATTCCTTGCAAGGGCAGAGTGTTGAACCAGATGTCATTATTTTGGTTCGATTTTTTGCGCGATGTGGTGCCGTCGCATGTCATTACTGCGGACATCAAACGTTATCCCAAAATGAGTGCGCGCCGGAAGCCGATGCGCGGACGGTCGATGCAAGTGAAAAAGGCCGACATGGTGCGGGTGGAATGCGTGGCGCGCGGCTATTTGGCGGGGTCGGCGTATCGCGAATATTGTTTGCAGGGCAAAGTCTGCGGCATTCCCCTGCCCTCTGGTTTAAAGGATGGCGACCAGTTGCCGGAACCGATTTTTACGCCCGCGACCAAGGCGATTACCGGGCACGATGTGAACGTTCCCTTCCGTTATATTGCCAATGTTCTGGGCGTGGAATTGGCTGGCCAATTGCGCGATTTGACGTTGGAAGTGTATTACCGGGCGGCGAATTATGCCCTGCAGCGGGGCATTATTGTGGCGGACACGAAGCTGGAATTTGGCTTTGTAGATAGCCAACTGGTGCTGGCGGATGAAGTGTTGACGCCCGATTCCTCGCGTTTCTGGCCGGCGGATCAATATAATCCTGGCGGCGCGCAGATTTCTTATGATAAGCAGTACGTCAGGGACTACCTGGAAACGCTTCAATGGAACAAGAAACCGCCGGCGCCGTCTCTTCCTGAAGAAGTGATTCAAAAGACCAGCGCCAAATACATTGAGGCGTATACGAAATTGACGGGGAATCCCTTTCCCGAAACGGCAAGCTGAGGATCAATATGGAAAACGCAAGTAGCGTGAATTGGTTGGACGTAGTTCTGGCGATTATTATTCTTGGTTCGGCCATCGCGGGCTTGCGGGCGGGGTTTACGCGGGTGGTGATCGGGCTAACGGCGACGATTGTGGGCTTGCTGGCGGGATTCTGGTGCTACCGGCTAGTGGGAGCGGAATTGCATGCCTGGATTTCGTCGGTGCAGGCGGCTAACGTGGTTGGCTTCTTTCTAATTTTCTTCGGCGTGGTGCTGTTGGGAGCGCTGATTGCCGCCTTGCTGGCCCGGGTCTTGAAATGGGTCGGACTCTCTTGGTTCAACCATTTATTGGGCGGCGTGGCGGGTTTTGCGCGCGGCGCGCTCGTGGTCGCGGTGTTGGCGAACGTATTGGTGGCCTTTGCACCTTCGCCCGTGCCGGTGTACTTGCGGGATTCGCGAGTGTTGCCGTATGCGAACGGAGTGGCATCGGTATTGGCCGAGTTTGCGCCGCAGCAGTTGAAGGACTCGTTTTCGCACCAGATGGAGAATCTGAAACAGATTTGGGCGGCGCATGCGCGGCGGGCTGGTTAACCGCCATGCTGATTATTTTCGATCTGGACGGCACGCTGATTGATTCAGCGCGCGATCTGGAAATTGCCACGAACGAAACGCGCGCGCATTTCGGCATGCCGCCGTTGGATTCGCCGGTGATTCACTCCTACGTGGGTAACGGGGCGGCCATGCTGGTGCGGCGCGCGCTGGGGCCGGATGCGAGCGAAGAACGCGTGAGCGAGGCGGTGTCGTACTTTGTGAAATATTACCGCGCCCATTCGCTGGCGCACACACGGCTCTATCCGGGAGTGGAGGATTTGGTGTGCGGCCTCGCGGCTAACGGGCACACGCTGGCCGTTTTGACCAATAAGCCAGTGAAAATAAGTACCGATATTTTGGCGGGATTGGGAGTGGGGCCCCATTTTGTGCGGGTGTATGGCGGCGATAGCTTTGTGGAAAAGAAGCCGGACCCGATCGGGATACATACGTTGGTGAACGAAACCGCGAGCGCTCCGCGAGAGACGTGGATGGTGGGCGATAGCGGCGTGGATGTGCAGACGGCGCGCAACGCGGAGGTGCGGGCGTGCGGCGTGGCGTGGGGATTTCAGCCCGAGAGTTTCGCGAAATATCCGCCGGATGTGGTGATTCGGGAGCCGCTGGAATTCCTAACGCTTTGCAGCGCCGACAACTAGTGGCACAAGCGAACGACTTCCGGTGCGATGGCTCCCAGGGGCATAACGCGATCCACGCCACCGGATTTGATAGCTTCGGCGGGCATGCCGAAAACGACGCAACTGGCTTCGTTTTGGGCGATGTTGAAGGCGCCAGCTTCTTTCATTTCGAGCATTCCCTTGGCGCCATCGTCGCCCATGCCCGTCATGATGACGCCGACAACATTTCGGCCGCCGTAGCGAGCCGCCGAACGGAAGAGCACGTCTACGGAGGGGCGGTGACGGCTGACGAGCGGACCATCCTTGATTTCGACATAGTAGCGGGCGCCGCTGCGTTTTAGCAGGAGATGATGGTTGCCGGGGGCGATCAACGCCTGGCCGCGCAGCACGGAATCGTTATCGGCGGCCTCTTTAACGGTTATGCGGCAAAGCTTATCGAGCCTTTGCGCGAAACGAGCGGTGAACTCCTCCGGCATGTGCTGAACAATGACGATGCCAGGTGCATCAAGCGGCATGCTTTCGAGGAATTCGCGCAGCGCTTCGGTACCTCCGGTGGAGGCACCCACCACAACTACTTTTTCAGTGGTTTGAATGAGGGCATGCGAGGTGGCTTTCGGCAAAACGACGTCGGCCGTGAGCTTAGGGGTAGCTTTCATCGGCTGCGGACGGTTTTTTGGCAAACGGGCGCGGGCGGCCGACTTCACCACGTCGCAGATCTTGACGCGCGATTCTTCAAAGAACTCGCGCGCGCCCATCTTAGGCTTGGCGATGATGTCGACGGCGCCCTTCTCTAAGGCGGCTAAGGCGCTATCGGAGCCGGCGCCGGCTAGAGTGGAGCAGATCACTACGGGGATGGGATGCTGGCTCATGATTTTTTCGAGAAAGGTCAAGCCGTCCATGCGCGGCATCTCTATATCAAGGGTGATCACGTCGGGCGTTTCTTGCTTGATGCGCTCTACGGCGACATAAGGATCGGAAGCGACGGCCATGACTTCGAGTTCGGGGTCCGACTCCAGGATCTCTTTCAGAACCTGCCGGACCGACGCTGAATCATCCACTATCAGGACTTTGTATTTTCTTGGCGTTTTCATAGCATTCCACCGGCCGGGTCACGCAACCTTGCGGTAAACCGCAGCCTTAATGGATTTCACCGGGATATCGAGGCCGGCCACCGACTCCGAGTGGCTGGAGAACAGATAGCCACCCGGCGCGAGATTGCGGCAAATCTTGTTGATCACGGCCTCCTGTATCGGCCTGTCGAAATAGATCATCACATTGCGAAAAAAAACCACGTCAAAGATGTCTTTGATCAGGTAATCGTCGTCCATGAAGTTCAGCTGATGAAAGCTGATTTTGCGGCGAAGTTCTGGGATGATGCGGCTCACGTGGTCCGCTTTGTTGCGGCTGCGCAGCAAGTACTTGCGGCGGAACTCGGGGGGAACGTCCACCAACTGGGCTTCGTGATAAATGGCGCTACGGGCGCTGGCCAGGACCTTGGTGGAAATGTCGGTGCCGAGGATGGCGAAATCGAAACCGGGCTGGCGAATCGCGTAGTCGGCCAGCAACATACCGGTGGTATAGGCTTCTTCGCCGGAAGAGCAGCCGGCGGACCAGACCTTGAAGCGCTCTCCGCGGCGCGCCGCGGCGCTACCCAGGTCGGGCAGGATGACATCGCAGAGAAAGTTGAAATGATCCGGTTCGCGGAAGAAATCGGTTTTGTTGGTGGTGATGGCGTTGATGAAGTGTTCGCGCTCGCCGGCATGGGACGAAGCGAAAAAATAATCGGCATACTCATCGGCCGATTTCATGCGCAGATCGCGAATACGCCGAACTAGGCGGCTCTGCACCAAGGCCAGCTTCGATTCGGGCATTTTCATGCCGAGCTCAGCGGTGATGAAACTGGCGAATCGCGCGAACGCCTCCGGGGAGAGATCGAGAGAAGTATTTCCGACCTCCCAAGACGATTCGTTCTGTTGCGGCGCAATTTTCTTGGACATGGTTAATGAGCAAGCGCCGGTTCCAGGTTCTGAGCGGCAATCTCCGGGACCATGGCAAGCTCATCGGAAGAAAAGACAGCATCCACATCGAGGATGATGATGAAATCTTCGCCGCGCTTCCCCATACCCTGGATAAAGTCGGCGCGCCAGCGCATGGCAATGCGCGGCGGCGGATTGATGTTGGCCGGCTCGATATCAATGACTTCATGCACACTGTCGGCGATGCCGCCGAGTACAGTCCTGTCGCCCTCGACATTAAGTTCGAGGACGATGATGCGGGTATGGACTCCATCGGGTTGTTCCGGCAGTCCGAAGCGGCGGCGCAAGTCGACAACGGGTGTGGCCTGCCCGCGTACATTGACAACGCCGCGCATGTGCAGGGGCGCGGTGGGAACGCGGGTGATCTGCGATACTTCGAGCACCTCGCGAACTTGCGCTACGTCGATGGCGAACAGCTCATCGCCGAGTTTAAAGGTCATGTACTGACGATTTTCGGTAATCATTGTTTCCTTGCTGAAGGTTTGTCCGGCGATTAGGAGTCATAGGGGGTAAAATCGTGGTCGCGAGCATCAGCCTCGCCGGCGCCGGCGTCGAGGTCAATTTGGGACCCGGAGCTCTTGAGGGCACGCTGCATGTGCAACAGAGAACCGGCGGGCCGGGAAGCGGAGGGTTGGCGCGCGCCGCTGCGGGAAGGAGCGATTTTTCTACGTGGCGGGCCAGCTAGCTGGAGAGCGTCACCGGTTTTGAAAAAAGCGATGCTCGTTTGCAGGACCACAGCTTGGCTCGACAGCTCTTCGGCGGTAGAGGCCATCTCTTCGGACGCGGCCGAGTTTTGTTGGATCACCTGATCGAGCTGCTGAATCGCTTTGTTGACTTGCCCGGCACCGGTACTCTGTTCGGCACTGGCGGCGGAGATTTCGCGCAAGAGCTCGGCGGTTTTTTGAATATCGGGCACCAGCTTGGTCAACATCTGGCCGGCGCCTTCGGCCACCTTGACACCATCAATCGTTAAGGCGCTGATTTCGGCCGCCGCGGTTTGACTGCGTTCGGCCAGCTTGCGCACTTCCGACGCCACGACCGCGAAACCTTTGCCATGCTCGCCGGCGCGCGCGGCTTCGACAGCGGCATTCAACGCCAGTAGATCGGTTTTGCGGGCGATTTCCTCGATAATGCCGATCTTTTCGGCCACCTGTTTCATGGCCGCGACAGTCTGGAGCACGGCAGCGCCGCTCGCGCGCGCATCTTCCGATGCCTTGGAGGCGATTTTGTCGGTTTGTTTGGCGTTGTCGGCATTCTGCTGGATGCTCGAAGTCATCTCTTCCATGGCAGAAGTGGTTTCTTCGGCGGAAGCCGCCTGCTCGGTGGCGCCTTCGGAAAGCTGCTGGGCGGTGGAATTCATTTCCTCGCTGCCGGAGGCGACGTTAGCGGCAGCGGCAGTTACCTGGGAAACCGTCTTGCGCAGGTTTTCGAGCATGGCCGAAAGGGCTTGCCCGAGGACATCTCTTTCGGAGAGGGCTTTGGCGCGCACCGTCAAATCTCCTTCCGAGATCTTGACCGCGACGTTAGCGGCGGCGCGGAGATTTTCGAGCATGGTGGTGAGGGCCTGGCCGAGCGAATCCTTATCTGAAAGGATGTTGGCGCGCACGCTCAGATCGCCTTCCGAGATCTTTACGGCGACGTTTACCGAGGCTTTGAGATTCTCGACCATGGCGTTCATGGACTGGAGCATCTGGCCGAGTTCGTCCTGCGAAGCAGCTTGCGTTTTGTGCGTTAGGTCGCCTTCGGAAACATGGCCGATTAAATCGACCGCCTGCGCCAAAGGCTTGGTGATGCTGCGAATGATGAATAGGGCGATACCGCTAGCGAGGAGCACGGCAAGAGCGAGCACGATGGGGATGCCGGTGCGGGCCGACGAAACATCCGCCTGCACGTTGCGGCCGTCTTGCTCGCCGGCGTCGCGCTTGAAAATCTCTAAGGCTTCCGCGCTGTCGACGTATTTCTTGTAGGCCGGATCAACGCGCTGTCTCATGGTGTCAGCAGCCTCTTTATTAGCCGTGTCGCCGCCCATGCGGCCGAGGCGCAGGATTTCGTCCATGGAACTCGCGAAGCCCTGACGCGCTTCCTTGAAGTTTTCGAGAAGAATCCGGCCGTGCTCCGAAACGATCAGTTTTTCGAGTTGGTTGAGCTTCTCGCCGTTCGTAGCGCGGGTAGCCAGTATCTCCGACTCGAGCTGCGGCTTCTCCGCTTTGTCGGCCTGAAGATATTGATTGAGTTCAATATATTGGGTCAATACACCTTTTCTGATTTCGGAGACTAGAAAAACAGAGGGTAGGGTGTTTTCCGAAATTTCGCCGGAGCTTTTTTCGATGGTGCCGACTTTAGTGTAAGCAAAGATGCCGAGAGCAACGGCGAGTAAGATGACGACGGCAAAGCCCGCCGCGATACGTGTACCAATTTTCCAGTTGTTCATAGGTTTTCTCAGTTAGGCCGATGATGTCAGCGGTCTTCGCCGCCCCGCTCTACGATCTCGTAGGGCGCAAAATCGCGGTCGTGGGTGTCAGCGCCGCCTTGGCCGGCGTCGAGGTCAATCTGCGTGCCAGCCAGCTTGACAGCGCGCTGCATGCGCGACAAGGAAGTTGAAGTGGAAGCGGGCGCTGGTTTGGCGGTGGGGCGTCGAGTTCGCACCTTGCCGGACACGGCGGCCAAACGCGGTGCCTCGCCAGTGGTCTTGCGGCGGCCAATTTGGAAGAAGGCAATGGCAGTTTCAAGGACCTCCGCCTGGGCCGACAGCTCCTCGGCGGTTGACGCCATTTCTTCCGACGATGCGGAGCTTTGCTGTATCACATGATCCAGTTGTTGAATGGCTTTGTTAATCTGCGCCGCGCCGGTACTTTGTTCGGCACTCGCGGCGGCGATGTCGCGCAACAGTTCGGCCGTTTTCCGTATATCGGGAACCAGCTTAGCGAGCAGTTGACCGGCACCTTCGGCCACCTGCACGCCATCGAGCGTGAGCCGGCTGATTTCGGCGGCAGCCGTTTGGCTGCGTTCGGCGAGTTTGCGCACTTCCGACGCCACCACGGCGAACCCTTTGCCATGCTCGCCGGCGCGCGCCGCTTCGACGGCGGCATTCAGGGCAAGCAGGTCGGTTTTGCGGGGGATTTCTTCGATGATGCCGATTTTTTCGGCCACTTGCTTCATGGCGCTGACCGTGCGGGCGACCGCCTCGCCGCTAATGCGCGCGTCGTCGGAAGCCTTGGAGGCGATTTTGTGGGTTTGGCGGGCGTTGTCGGCGTTTTGCTGGATGCTGGCGGTCATCTGTTCCATCGAGGAGGTGGTTTCCTCAGCGGCGGAAGCCTGCTCGGACGCGCCTTCCGATAATTGACTGGCGGTGGAACTCATCTGCTCGCTGCCGGAGGTGACATTGCCGGCGGCGACGGTCACCTGGGAGACGGTCTGGCGGAGGTTTTCAAGCATCGAGGTGAGCGCTTGACCGAGGGCGTCCTTTTCCGGGAGCACTTTCGCTTGAACAGTCAAATCGCCTTCCGAAATCTTGACGGCGACATTAGCGGCGGCCTTGAGGTTTTCCACCATGCGGTTCATGCCTTTGAGCATCTGCCCCAGTTCATCGCTGGATTTCAAGGTCGCCTTGCGCGACCTGGTCTACCAGCTCCACCGCGATGGCCAATGGCTGCATAATGCCGTGGGCGACAAAAAATGAAATCAGGGCGGCAAGGAGTAAAGCGGCGGCGAGGCCGAGGAGAATCCCACTTCGCGCGCTGCCGACCGAGCCTTCAATGGATTTCTTGGCGTCGGCGGCAATATCCTCATTGAGCGCAACGAGTGTCTCCGCGGCTTTGCGGTAGGTGACAAAAAGCGGGGTCAGCTTGACATGAACCAGGTCAAGGGAGCGCGCTTTCGCGTCCGGTTTGCCCGTTCGAACGATTGCCAATATCTCATCGACGCAATCCCAGAAGTTCTTGCGGGCGGCCTTCAATTCGTCGAACAGCTCGCGATTCCTGTTGCTGAGGGCCAGTTTGTCGTACTGTTTGACAACGTCGCCATTGCGGGCGCGGAGGGTCCGCAGATCGTCTTCCAACCGCAGGGCCTCCTGGTTATCGGCCACCAAGACACGCTGGAGAGTGAAGGCGAGTCCCATGCCGACGTTGCCGCGTATCTGGCCCATGCCATAGACGCCCGGCAAGGCGTTGCTGGTCACTTCATTTGAACTCTTGTTAATGCCGATGACGGCGGTGAAAGCAAAAAGGCCGAGCGCCAATGCAATGGCGATCACGGTCGAAAACCCGACGAGAATACGTGTTCCAATTTTCCAGTTCTTCACGAATACTCCTTGTGTGAAGGTTAAGGGTCGTCCCGTTATGGGGCCAGCACTTGTTCGGCGGTTTGAACTGCTTCGGTAAGCAAGACGAGTTCTTCGGAAGCAAAGACGGCGTTTACATCGAGGATGATGATGAATTCGTCACCGCGCTTGGCCATGCCTTGAATGAAATCGGCGCGCCAGCGCATGGCGATGCGCGGCGGCGGGTTAATATTGGCGGGCTCGAGTTCGATGACTTCGTGCACACTATCGGCGAGACCGCCGAGCACGGTGGCTTCGCCATCGAGTTGAAGTTCCATGACGATGACGCGGGTGTGGACGGTATCCGCTCCCGGAGGCAGACCGAAGCGCAGACGGAGATCGATGACAGGAATCGCCTGGCCTCTGACGTTCACCACGCCGCGCATATGGCCAGGCGCGGTGGGAACCTTGGTAATGTGGAGGACCTCGAGTACCTCGCGCACCTGGGCGACATCAATGGCAAACAGTTCGTCGCCGAGCTTGAAAGTAATGTATTGACGGGTTTCGGTGATCATGGTTTTTATTCACTCCCGGTTATTCGTAGGCGGTAAATTCACTGTCGAGATGATCGGTGGTGCTTTGGCCGGCGTCCAGTTCGATACTGGCGCCGATGCCTTTTACCGCGCGTTGCATGTTTGAGAGGCTGGAGGCGCTCTTAGCGGTTGAGGCGGCTGGTTTGCGAGCGGAGGGACGAACGCTCGGGCGAGCCCGCCGTTTGTCCGTTTTAAAGAAGCCGATGGTGGATTGCAGGACTTCGGCCTGCGCCGACAATTCCTCGGCGGTGGAGGCCATCTCCTGGGAAGCACTGGAATTCTGCTGGATGACCTGATCGAGCTGTTGAATCGCCTTGTTTACTTGCGAGGCGCCGGTGCTTTGTTCGGCGCTGGCGGCGGCGATCTCACGCAGCAGCTCGGCGGTTTTCTGGATGTCGGGCACCAGCTTCGTCAACATCTGGCCGGCCCCTTCGGCGACTTGTACGCCGTCGACGGTAAGGCGGCTGATTTCGGCGGCAGCCGTCTGGCTACGTTCGGCGAGCTTGCGGACTTCGGATGCGACCACCGCGAAACCTTTGCCATGCTCGCCGGCGCGCGCCGCTTCGACAGCGGCATTCAAGGCGAGCAGATCGGTTTTGCGGGCGATTTCCTCGATCAAGCCGATTTTTTCGGCCACTTGCTTCATGGCGCTGACAGTGCGGATCACGGCGTCGCCGCTCAAGCGCGCGTCTTCCGACGCTTTGGTGGCAATTTTGTCGGTCTGGCGTGCATTATCAGCGTTTTGCTGGATGCTGGCGGTCATCTGTTCCATCGACGAGGTGGTTTCTTCGGCCGCCGCAGCCTGTTCGGTGGCGCCTTCCGACAAGCGCTGGGCGGTGGAGCTCATTTCTTCGCTGCCGGTAGCGACATTGCCGGCGGCGTCGGTAACCTGGGTCACGGTATTGCGGAGATTCTCGAGCATGGCGGCCAAAGCGTGGCCCAAGACGTCCTTTTCGGAGAGTACTTTCGGGCGTACGGTCAAATCGCCCTCGGAGATTTTGACGGCGATGTCGGCGGCGCTGCTCAGATTCTCGATCATGGCGGCGAGGGCTTGGCCCAGAGCATCCTTTTCCGAAAGCACTTTGGCGCGTACACTCAAATCACCTTCGGAGATCTTGACGGCCACGCCGGCGGCGGCTTTCAGATTTTCAATCATGGTGGTCAGGGCCTGGCCCAGAGAGTCCTTGTCGGAGAGCACTTTGGCCCGCACCGACAGGTCACCTTGGGAAATCCCAACTGCCACGTTGGCGGCGGCCTTAAGGTTCTCCACCATGCCATTCATGGACTTGAGCATCTGGCCTACTTCGTCGGTGGAGTCGATTTCGGTGGTGTGGGTGAGATCGCCGGCGGCGACCTGATTGACGAGCGCCACGGCGGCATCGAGCGGGCGGGTAATGCTTTGGACAACGAAGAAGGAAATGCAAGCCGCGATTAGAACCGCGGCGATGAGGCCATACAGGATGCCACTGCGCGCGCTAGCGACAGCGCCGTCGATCGACTTCACGGCCTCGGCGGCTAAATCCTGATTGAATACGATTTCCTTCTGGGCCGTTTCCAAGTACTTGGCGTGCAGCGGCCGGAGATCCTTGTAGACCATGGCGATGGCCTGTTTGTTGGCGGCATCGGTGCCAATGCGGCTAACGCGCAGCACTTCTTCACCCATTTTCCAGAAGGCTTCGCGGGCGGCCACGATTTCGCTAAAAAGCCGGCGGTCTTCGTCGTTGGAAAAGAGTTTCTCGTACTTGGCCATCCATTCAGAGTTCCTGGCGCGAATGTCGCGAATTTCGGCGTCGCGATCCTCCATTTCCTGCTTGTCGTTTGAGACGGCGTGCTGCATGACAACAGACATGAGGCGTTCGATGTTGGAATGGAGCTGGCCGATGATGTAGACGCTAGGCAGCGAATTGCCCGATACGTCGTTCGAGCTCGCGTTGATAATTCCAATGCGGCTGTAGGCGAATATGCCGAGTGCGCCGGCGATCAGGATCACGGCGGCAAAGCCGGCGCTGATTCTAGTTCGAATTTTCCAGTTCTTCATTGTTCGATCGTTCCTTTCGGGTTTGAGGCTTGGCTAGACGTGAGGCTCCATTAAGGCCGGAGGAGGAGGCGCGTAACTTGATGGGTCGCCACGATCGAGGGGCCGTTCGGCAGCGCATTCGCGATTGGCATGGCGCACAATGGCGGCAACGTCCAGAATCAGCGCCACGCGGCCATCGCCCATAATGGTTGCGCCAGAGACGACATTAACGTTGCGAAACACCTTGCCGAGCGATTGAATGACGGTTTGATGAGTGCCGAGCACGGCATCGACCACCAGGCCGACGCGCTGATCTTCGTGCTGGACGATGACGACTTTGGCGATGGGAGGCGGCTCGCTGTGAATCGAGAAGGCGGCGCGCAAATCGATGTAAGGAATCAATTCGCCGCGCACGGCGATGACGTTGCGGCCGTTTTTGCCGACGCGCTGGGAGCGCAGGAGCTCAACATTTTCCATGACCGTGGCCATGGGAGTAATGAACTGGTCCGCGCCGATTTGGACGAGCAGTCCGTCGATGATGGCAAGCGTCAGGGGCAGAGTGATGAGGATGCGCGTGCCTTTGCCCTCTTCGCTGGCGAGCGATAAAGTGCCGCGCAAGGAATCGATCTGTCGTTTGACGGCGTCCATGCCGACGCCACGGCCAGAGACGTTGGTGACCTGCTTGGCGGTAGAGAAGCCGGGCATGAGAAGGAGATTGAAAATATCCTTGTCGCTCAATACGGCGTCGGCGGGGATGAGCTGCCGCTCGATAGCTTTGGCGCGCACAGCGGCGCGGTCGATGCCGCGGCCGTCGTCCTGGATACTGACCACCACGTCAGAGCCAGTATGCACGGCGGAAAGTCGGACGGTGGCGCGGCGCGGTTTGCCTTGGGCTACGCGCACATCGGGCGCTTCGACGCCGTGGTCGAGACTGTTGCGCAGGCAGTGGACCATTGGCTCACTCAATTGATCGAGAATGCTTTTGTCGAGTTCGGTTTCCGCGCCTTCGGTGACGAGATCGATTTCTTTGCCGAGTTCGGCGGATAAGTCATGAACCAGGCGGCGGAAACGGCCGAACAAGGTACCGATGGGGAGCATGCGAATACCGAGCACGTTATCGCGCAGCTCGGCGAGCAAGCGTTCCAATTCCTGGACCGGGTTAGTGAATTCGGGTGCGCCGCTTTGCGAAGCCGCTTGCGCGAGGCGGGACTGATTGATGACCAATTCTCCGACGAGGTTTACGAGACGGTCGAGCCGGCTGGAAGGGACGCGCACGCTGGCGTCTTTTGGGCTTTCCTTGGCAACGCCTTCCTTTTGCACGCCTTCCTTTTGAGCGGCTTCCTTTGGTGCGCCTTCTTTTGAAGCCGTTTCCCTTGGTGGTGCTTCACTGAGAACCGCAGGGGCGGAAGTTGTGACCTCTGCTGTTGTCCGAGGTGCGGTCGAGACGCTGGAGAGCAGTTCGATTTCTAATCTGCTATCGCTCTCGACGAAAATGAAGACATCGCGGATGGCATTTTCGGTGCAAATGCCGACCAGATTGATGGTCCAGCCGAGATAGCATTGTTCCGGCTGGATGGCGTCGAGGGTGGGCACGTCACTGGTATGGGCGGTGACTTCACTGCGGCCCAAATCAGCCAGTTCTCTGAGGAGAGAGAGCGGGTTGCCGCCGCAGGATAGGAGATCTGGGTTCGGCCGGAAGTTGATGCGCCAGGTGTTTTCCATTCCTTCGCTGGAGGCTTCGATGGGGTCAGACGCCAACTGGGAGACGGCTGAAGCGGGAGCGCCGGCAGTGGCGCAAGCTTCAATGGCGGCAATGAGCTTATCGGCAGAACCAGGCGACGGATGTGGACCACCCTGCTCGGCGTTTAGAAGGATTTTAATGTGGTCGCGGGACTTTAGCACCAGGTCGATCAGGGTCTTGGTAACCGGAATGGAACCTTCTCGGACTTTTACCAGTAAGTTTTCGAGGTGGTGGGTGAAGCTAGCAATGCCGTCCAGACCACACATGCCACCAGAGCCTTTAATTGTATGGAAAGCGCGGAATAATTGATTGACGGTGTCGGCCGTTCTTTCGCCGGTGCCAAGAGAGAGAGCGGCATCCTCGATTTGAATGAGAAGATCCTCCGATTCGAGAAGGAAGGCTTCGACCAAATTATGCATCATGCTCATATTCACCTCCGGGCGCGGGGCAACCTCCAGGTGGCGCTAGTTCAAAGGACAGGCCGAGTAGCGCGCCATTGAGGAGCACTGGCTCGGGCAGTGCGCTAAGAACAAATCGTCCGCCGGCGCTTTCGACGGTTTTGCGGGCCGAGACGAGCAGTTGGAGGGTAGCGGTATCGCAGGTTTCGACGCCGGAAAGATCGAGAAGGCAATCGGCTTTTTCGGCGATGAAGTCTTGAAGAGCGATCTTTAGATCTTGGGCTACCCGAATGTCTAGCTTTCCAGCTAGTTTAAGTACTTGGCCGGATTCATCTTTAGCAGTATGCACGGGTTATTCCCCCCTTTGAGTGGTTCATCAACAGTTCTATCGGCTCACGGGGCAGAAGGCTGTAGGGGAATAGCGGCGGAATGGCCACAGATAAAACGAAGAGAATTTAGCCACTGGTGAGCACGGATACGACAAGAACAGGCACACTTTGGGCGTTGACTTGACCTGCGTTTTGTTGTTTGGCTCGAATTACGCCGCTTTTTGAGCGGCGCGGTGGGCGGCGACCCAGGTTGGGAAGTCGAGAGGCTCCTCGAAGAGCTTGCCATGAGCCCGGTTGGCGTCAGTGAAGGCCCGGAGTTCCTCAGCTGAAAAATCGAAGCCAAATTGGCGGGGGTCGAAAGCGAGACCTTCGCGCTGGTGCCTGGCGGACAGGGTGCTAGCGCGGCTGTATTCGCGATTGCGGAATTCGGGCGACGCTTCGAACTTCTCCTTGGCGAGACGCTCCTTTTCCTTCTCGAGACGCTGCTGCTGGAGTTGTTTGAGTTCTTCGATGTCTTGCTTGCGGTGGTTGCGGAGACGGCGTTCCTGGAGCGCGAGGTTCGAGAAGTCCTTCTTATAGTCGCGGAGGATTTTGCCGTTGAGGAGAGCCTGGCGATTGGTTTCGTCTTCCACACCAGCGAATTCGTTGGCGAATTCGCGCAGGCCGAGAGCCCAGAGGCTGGCTTCGAGGGGATGAATGCGGAGGAGACGCCATTCGGCGTCGGCGATGGTTTGGACGAGCGCGTGTTCGCGGTCGGAGCCGGGGGAGAATTCGAGGAAGTTGCGGTCGAGGTGCTGCTGATAGATGACGGCGTCGTCGCCGGGTAGGAGGACGGTGCGGCCGGTTAACCCGGTTTTGACGGCGTTGAGGGAAGATTTGGCTTTACCTTCGTCCGTGACAGGACCAGTGCTTTTTTGGGCGTTGGCTCGGTTAGCAGCGAGCTGCGCGTCTGAGATCGTTTGGTTAGACATGGTGTTTAGCCGAGTTCAATTTCGCATGCTTCACGGATCGGACGAGATAAAGATGATGGTTTTTGGAAGTGGTCAAAGTGCGGTAAGTGTATGGCAGGGTTGGAAATAAAGATTCTTGAAAAAAATTTTCAAAACTTGTGACTGGATTCGAGGTCCTTGGAGGGCAGCGGAAAATGGGACATCCCCTGCGGAGATCCCATGGTGAAGGTTGTGACGGCGGCCGCGGGTATTGAAGCTTGGCTCTGCGCCACGGTGGTGCAAAAGGTAGACACGATGGCGATGTCCTAAACTTTTGAAAGCAATAAGCCGATAGACTAAGTTAAGGCCATAGTTATGTCCGCTCATGAATAGAAGCGCAATGACCTTGCCGGCAGTCGTTGCCGTTTTGGGGCTAGGCCTTACTGCGACCGGATCGGGCCAGCCGCCAAAATCGAAAAACCTACCGATTCTAACGACGATTAGTCAGGTACACGCACTGTCTCCGGCAGAGGCCCAGCAAGGCTACCCTGTTCGGGTACGGGCGGTGGTTACCTTCTACTACGTAGCGACGCCGACAGCGGAGCTTAAACCGGAGGACCTGCATGGCAATATGTTCATTCAGGACGATACCGGCGGCAATTGGGTCGATCCGGCAGCGGGCCAGCCTGCTCTTAAAGCGGGTGACTTGATTGAACTGGAAGGAACCACGGCGCAGCCCGATTTTGCACCGGATATCGTGGCGGCTCACTGGCGGGTACTGGGGAGGGCTGCACTGCCGAAGCCGGTGCGGGCGGAATTCGGGCGGCTGGCGTCGACGAAAGAGGATAGCCGCTGGATAGAAATAGATGGGATCGTGCGATCTGCTGAACTGGTGAAAGGCGATCTGCGCCTGGACATTGCGATGGACGGCGGCCGGGTGGTGGGCTACTTGCCGCTCTTCCGCGGGCCGGTTCCGCTCAACCTGGGAGACGCGGAGGTAAGAATCCACGGCGTTTGCGGGGCAATCTTCAATGAAAGGAACCAGGTGCGGGGCGTCGAAGTGTTTATTCCTGCGCTGGGGGATATTCAGATCCTCGAGCCGGGGAACGCCGATCCGTTCACGATTCCGGTACAAGCGATCAGCAATATTCTGCGTTTTTCGGTTTTAGGCGCGGCCGGCCACCGGGTGAGGATTCAAGGCGTGGTCAGTTTCGAGCAGCGCGGGCAGTACGCCTACATCAAGTCAAAAGACGGAAGCGCGCGCGTGGAATCGAGCCAGACGACCGGGCTTAGGGTGGGAGATGTGGTGGATGCGGTCGGCTATCCGGTTATTGGCGGCTATGCGCCGGCCATCGAGCAAGCTGCCTTTCGAGTTAGCGGGCATGAAGCGCCGCCCGTAGCCGAGCCGGTCAAGATCGAGCAATTGATCGGCGGCAACCGCGACGGCGAGTTGGTTCAACTCCAGGCGCAACTGCTGGATCGGACCATCACGCCGGACGAACAAATCCTGATTGTGGAGAGCGATGGCGTGGTCATGCAAGCCCAACTGGAAGATCCGCGCGCCGTGCGGCGGCTCGCATCGATTGAGCCGGGAAGCGTTTTGCGGATGACCGGCATTTGCACCGTCGGAACGGATCGTAAAGGCGGGCCGGGAGCGATCCGGCTGTTGCTGCGAAGCGCGGGTGATATCGAGGTCATATCCCGTCCCTCGTGGCTGACATTCCGGCATGCGCTTTGGATGGTGAGCAGCCTGAGCGTAGTGATTCTGGCGATCGTTGGTTGGCTCGCCATCTTGCGAAAGAAGATCAGCCAGCAGACGCAGATCATACGCCGGCGGCTGGAGAGCGAGGCGGCGCTCGAACAACGCTACCGGCAATTGTTTGAACGGAATCTGGCGGGCGTGTACCGCCTCAAACGGGATGGCGGGCTGGTGGATTCGAACGATGCGTGCGCGCGAATGCTCGGCTACGCGGATCGTGCCGAGCTGTTGCGTTGTGAAGCGAGCGATGGCTTGGGATTTTCGGCGGCGTTGAGCGGCTTGCTGGCGGGAAACAAGCGGAGCACGAGTTCCGAGCTCCGCTTGCAGCGAAAAGACGGGGGCGAGATCTGGGCGTTGGTCAATTTGAGCCGGGAAGGCGACCAAGACGGGATGATCGAGGGCACGATCATTGAAATTACCGAATTGAAGCAGACCGTCAAGATGCTGCAGGAACGGACGGCTCACCTAAGCGCGTTGCTCGAGAATAATCCCTTGGCCATTGCGGTGATGGATTCCCAGAGAAGAGTCGTCATGTGCAATCCGGCATTCGAACGGCTCTTTCTGTTTCGCGCGGAGGAAGTCATTGGAAGGCCCATTGAAAGCTGCATTGTGCCTCCGCCTTTAGCCGAAGAGGCCGAGCGGCACTTGCAATTACTCGCCGCGGGCCAGACTCTTTTTAGAACAACGCGCCGCATGCGAAGAGACGGGACGCTGGTGGATGTGGAGGCTTATGGCGTGCCGCTCATTGTCGAGGGGCGTAATGTGGGCTCTTACGGAATCTACCTGGACATTCGCGAACGGAAAGCGGCGGAAGCGGAGCTAAGGAGGATGAAGGAGGCGGCGGAAGCGGCAAACCGGGCCAAGAGCGTGTTTCTGGCCAATATCAGCCATGAGATCCGAACACCCTTGAGTGGAGTTCTGATGGCAGCCAATTTGGCGGCGGCCGAGAACCAAAGCCCCAGTCAAAAAGAATATCTCGATGTGATCAGCGCGTCGGGCAGGTCGTTGCAGTTGTTGTTGAACGATGTTCTCGACCTATCGAAAATCGAAGCCGGCAAGATGGAATTGCAGGCCGCCGATTTTTCGATCCGGGAATGCTTGACGGATTGCGTGCGTTTGTTTGAGAGCAATGCCCGTCAGAAGGGCCTTGCCCTCAAGCTGAATTTTGGGGAGCGCGTTCCGGATTTGGTTTGCGGGGATGGCTGGCGATTGCGCCAGATCATCCTTAATCTTCTTGGTAATGCCATCAAGTTCACAGAACGCGGCTCTATCACTGTTTCGGCCACGGTTTCCGCCACCGTATCGGCGCAATGCGACGGCGAGCCGGGTGAGGAGATGCAGGTCGAGTTTGCCGTGGCGGACACCGGCATCGGCATTCCCGCCGAGAAGCACGCGCTAGTGTTCGATGAGTTCGAACAAGCGGAGGACAACACCAGCCGGCTTTTCGGGGGTACCGGCCTTGGTTTGGCGATCAGCAGCAGACTAGCCAAACTCATGGGCGGCAGGATGTGGCTGGAGAGCGTGGTGGGACAAGGGAGCGTCTTCCGTTTTACAGCTCAGTTTGAACCGGCGATGGGCTCTAAAGAACCTGGGGAAACTGAGGCTGGCACTGCCCTTGAACGGGCGCTCCATGTTTTGCTTGCCGAGGACAACGTGGTAAACCGCCGTTTAGCGGTGCGTCAGATCGAAAAATATGGGCACGCGGTGACGGCGGTCGGCACTGGGAGAGAAGCGCTAGCGGCTTCCGCCGAGCGCAGCTTCGACGTGATACTGATGGACGTTCACATGCCCGAAATGGACGGGATAGAGGCCACCCGGCAGATTCGCCAACGCGAACAGGCTACCGGCAGGCACGTGCCCATCATTGCCTTGACGGCGGGCGCCATGAAGCAAGATCGCGAGGCCTGTCTCGCAGCCGGCATGGATGCTTACCTTTCCAAACCGATCAATCCTACCGAATTACTGGCCACCGTGGCGACCGTGCTGGGGTCTTCGCAGAGTGAGCCGCTCGTGGTGTAATGGTGCGCGATCCTTCTAGGACGGCTTATCGGGCAAGTGCCACCTGAAACGTGGTCCGCCGGGAGAGCGATTGGTGTTCCAACCGTAAGACCGAGGAGATTTCATGAGCAAGGTTAAAGTCAGCGCCTTTTCGGTTTCATTGGATGGTTTTGCGGCAGGCCTTCGACAGGACCGTGAAAATCCGCTCGGCGTGCGCGGGTTTGAGTTGCTTAAGTGGTTTCAGAAAACCAGCGTGTTTCAGGAGATGCATCATGGAGAGGGCGGCAGCCAGGGTGTGGACAACGATTTTGCCGCGCGATCTTTTGCGGATGTGGGCGCCTGGATTTTAGGACGCAATATGTTCGGGCCGATCCGCGGCCCTTGGGCAGACGATTCCTGGAAAGGCTGGTGGGGCGACGAGCCGCCGTATCATGTGCCGGTCTTTGTCTTAACGCAGCACACGCGCGAACCCTTGCCGATGAAAGGCGGCACGACGTTTTACTTCGTGACGGATGGAATTGAGTCCGCTCTGAAGCAGGCGAAAGAGGCGGCGGGAGAACGAGACGTGCGGATCGGGGGCGGTGTCGAAACGATTCGTCAATATTTGGCGGCGGGGCTGATCGATGAAATGCATTTAGCGTTTTCGCCGGTGCTGCTGGGCGAAGGAGAGAATCTTTTCGCGGGAGTCAACTTGCCGAGGCTCGGTTTCGCTCCCGTTGAGACTGTGGCGGGCGAAGAGGCAACGCATGTTTTGCTGAAGAGGGCCTAGGGCAAGCCTACTAAGGATCCGTGCGGTCGAAGGTGATTTCGACTGGCGTGACTAAGGGACCATGCAAGCGAAAACGGGCTGTCACCTGGCCGATCCAATCGCAGGCGTGACAGTTGGCGTCGGCTTTCTGGACCCCAGTTTGGACTTGCGAAGCGGCGAGATTCAAAGACGAGCAGGAGAGGTTGTAGCGGCTGTTCGGGGGTGTACGCTTGGCGATGGCGGCCGCCAGAGGCGAGAAGTCGAGAGGATGCGGACCAGTGGAATCGAACCACCAATAACCCTCCCAACAACCGCCGCCGTTTCCGCCGTCGGAATCCATGGTTGCCAGCACAGGTTCGGTGCCTGACTGGACGATTTGCGAAGGGCTAATGGCGACAGTGACGTAGAAGGTTGACAAAAAGAAAATTTCACGATAACGGTCGGGAGCAACTTGAACGAGAATGGATTTCCACTTTACTTCATCGTTGGCGGGTGAGTCGCGCCGCGCAACATAATAAAGGACGTCGAGAATGCGGTAGCCGTGTAGGGTTCCGACAAGGCTGACGACAGTGCGGATGGAATAAGTGGCGGCGGATTTGAGTCTGCCCGGCGGCGTGCAGTCGGCACATAGGTCGTCGCCCTCGTCGTGGAGGAAAGGGTTGGCCGTGAAGTAGCCAAGCGCGTGCGGAGGGGGCGAGTCTGTGAATGAGCCTTTGCCGCTGTAAACGATACGCTGCCAATGGGCCGAGGCGGGATAGCTTTGAGCAGTGAGGACGAGAGCGGTTAGCAGTGCCGGAAGCGTCATGCTTTCTATGATAAACTTCAGCGCATTGGAGAAAAAATCATGAGCCAGAGCTCCAGACGTGATTTGCTGAAAGCCGGATTGGGCGCGGTAGCGCTGGCAGGCAGCGGCAGCCTTTCGTTGAAAGCGGCCCGCGAGACCGCGACCGATTGGGTGAGACTGGGAAAATCGGACGTGAAGGTGACGCGTTTGGCGTTTGGCACGGGCACGATGAGCGGAAAAGTGCAGCGCGATTTAGGGCAGGAGAAGTTTACCAGCTTGGTGCGTTATGCCTACGACCGCGGGATTCGTTTCTTCGAAACGGCCGAGTCTTATGGCGAGATGCATCAGATGCTCGGCGTCGCTTTGAAGGGCATTCCGCGCGATAGCTACCGGCTGATGTCGAAGGTGACAACCTATCATGAGGTGGCCGATCCGCAGCAGAAGATCGACGAGCTGCGGAAGCTGGCGAATACGGATTATTTCGATGTGCTGCTGCTGCACTGGCAACATTTGGCATCGTGGCCGAGCGACAGCCAGAAGTGGCAGGACGCGATTCAGCAAGCGCAGCAGCGCGACGCGGTAAAGGCGCGCGGCGCATCGGTGCATGGGCTGCCGGCGCTACGGCAAGTGCCGGGGACCAAGTGGCTGGACGTGGCGATGATTCGCATGAATCATAAAGGCACGGCCATGGACGCGGAGGAATACAACACGTCGGGACCGGGCAACGTGAGCGAAGTGGTGGAGCACGTGAAGCAAGTTCGCAAAGAAGGCATGGGCGTGATCAGCATGAAGCTGGTGGGCGAAGGCCGGTTTACGAACCGCGACGACCGCAAGGAAGCGATGCGCTATGCGTTTCGCGAGGCGGGCGTGCAAGCGGTCACCGTAGGGTACAAAAACAACGGCGAGATTGACGAGGCGATAGAGAATTTGAATCTCGCGCTGGCGTAGGATCCCGGCTCGGCGGCTTTGCGATAATTCGATTTGCTGCTGCAGAGCGTAGTGCAATTGGGAGTGTATCCGCCGCCGCATGGAGGCGTGCAAACCAATGTGGTGGCGATTCACGAGCGGCTGGAAGAACGCGGTGTGAAGAGTTCGGTGATCAGCATGTCGCGGCACCGGCACGTGGGCATTCCGAACGTATTCTTTCCGACGAGTGCCCTGGAAGTGGCTAGCCTGCTGGTGAGGTTGCCCGCGGACGTGGTGCATTTTCATATCGGCGGCGATATCTCAAACCGGCTCATCGGGTTGGGCGCATTTCTGAACGCGTTGCCGGGAAGGCGCAGCGTGTTGACGCTGCATTCGGGCGGCTATCCGACCTCCGCACAAGCACGCGAGACGCGCAGGGTGAAGGTGATTCACGCGGTGCTGCGGAGATTCGACGCGCTGGTGGGAGTGAATCCGGAAGTGAAGGCTTTTCTGGCGAGCTCGGGAATCGCGGCGGAGAAAGTGCACCAATTGCAGCCATTTCCGCTCCTGTCCAGGGTTAAGGCGCGGAGCACGTCCGACCCGAGACTCGACGCGTTTTGCGCGCGGCAAAGGCCGTTGCTCGCGACAGTGGGGTTGCTCGAGCCTGAGTACGACTTGCCGCTGCAGTTTAAGGTGTTGAGATTGTTGCGAGAGAGGTATCCGCAGGTTGGGCTGGTGATTGTGGGCAGCGGGAGCTTACGGGATGAACTAATCAAGCAAATCTGCGCAGAGCCGCACAATGAGCATATATTGTTGGCGGGCGATGTACCACACCCGAGCACGATAGAGCTGATCCGGCGGGCCGACGTGTTGCTCAGAACCACGCTTTATGATGGCGATGCGATTAGCGTGCGTGAAGCGCTGCAATTGGGGACGCCGGTGGTGGCGACGGACAACGGCATGAGGCCGGCGAATGTTTTTCTGGCGCCGATTGGCGATGCCGGGGCTATTGCGGCGCAGGTAACAAATGTTTTGGGTACAGATCGGAAGGTCAAGACGGCGATCACGAGTGAGCCGCAACGTGATGGAATTGACGAGACACTGGAATTGTACGAATCCATTCTGCCGGTAGGCTAACCGCCCACGGTTAGATCCAAGTCGAAGCGGCGTGTGCGAGCCAATCGCTCGGCGGCCTTTTCAATCACCATCTCCTCCGCCTTTTCGCGCGCTTCCGCGGTGGCACGCGCGATGGTGACGCCGGAATCGACGGCTTCTACTTCAGCCAAATAGCGGTCGCCGATGCGGTAGGAGCTGACGTTGAGCAGCCATTCCTCCAGCCGCAGAGGATGCTTGTGAAAATCTTCAGCCCGCATGTGCCACGAGACCGCTCACCGGTAGAGCCGCACCGCGTTCAATGGGCGCGCCCACAAGATTGCCCCATTCAGTCCAGGAGCCATCGTAGTTGACAACATTCTGATAGCCGAGCAGATATTTGAGGACGAACCAGGAATAGCTGGAGCGTTCGCCGATGCGGCAATAGGCGATTACCGGTTTGTCTCCGTCAACGCCCTCGTTCCGGTAAATTTCCTGGAGTTGTTCGAGTGTTTTAAACGTGCCGTCGTCGTTGGCGGCCTTGCCCCATGGGATGCTGCGCGCACCGGGAATGTGGCCGCCGCGCTGGGCCGTTTCGGGCAGCCCGGGAGGCGCGAGTATTTCGCCGGTGAATTCTTGCGGGCTGCGGACATCGACCAGATCGACAGAACCTCCGGTTACGGCGCGCTGCACATCGGGCAGGAATGCGCGAATGGAGTAATCGGGCTTCCGCGCATGATAATGAGCCGGAGCATACGACGGGACTTCGTTCGTGAGCTCGCGGCCTTCCTGCAGCCATTTCTTGCGGCCGCCGTTGAGCAAGCGAACGTCCTTGTGTCCGTAAATTTTGAGCTGCCAAAACGCCCAGGCGGCGAACCAGTTGTTGTTATCGCCGTAAAGTACGACGGTGGTATCGGGCGAGATGCCGGATGAGGAGAGTAATTGCTCGAACTGATCTTGCGGGATCACGTCCCGGCGCACCTGGTCGGACAGTTGCCGCTGCCATGACCAGGCGATAGCGCCGGGAATGTGTCCTTGTTCGTAGGCGTTATTTTCCACGTCCACTTCAACCTGCCGGACGTTGGGATCCGCCAAATGATTCAAAACCCAATCACTGGAGACGAGGACTTCAGGATGTGCATAGCTCGACATATGTGGATCTCCTGTTAGCGGCTAGCGCGAACGTTTTCCGACAGTAATTTTTCAATGCGATCACTGGTTTCCTTTTTGAGTGCCACGTTAAATTCGCCGCTGGCGGGCGCAGCGAAGCCGGCGTGGATGGCGCGCACCTTGCCGTCGCGGCCGAGGAAGAAGGTGGTGGGCCAGGAATTCAGATTGACAGCTTGCGGAAGCTTGGCTTGCAATTCCGCGGGCTCGCCTGCGAGCAGATAGGTGTACTGAATGCCGTATTTCTTAATGAAGGCCTGCAGACGAGTGGGATCTTTGCGCTGTTCGGGTTCTTCAAAATCGAGCGCGATAATTTCCAGGCCTTGGACGTGGTACTTGCGGTAGAGTTGCACCAGGAAGGGTGCTTCGTCATGGCAATTCGGGCACCAACTGCCAGTGACATTCACTATGACGACCTTGCCGCGGAACTGCTCGTCGGTGTTGGAAACGAGTTTGCCCGTTAGGTCGGGAAAGCTAAAGGAAAATGGTTCGCTGGGATCTTTAACGCGGGTGTGTTCATCGGGGTCGGTTGGTTCGGGCACGCCCTTGGCTTTGGCTTGATCGGCGCGGACGGCGGTGAAGTGCTTGGCGGGAGTTTTGAAGCCGCAAAGTTCGATATCAAGCGAGCCGTCGTCTTTGGGTGTGATCTCGGCCACGGAGGCGCGCGCGCCATCGAAGTGATTGAGTTGGAACTTGCCGCCGCTGAAATCGCCGACCAGAGCGCCGGTGTCGCCATCAACGCGCAGAATGGCGGCGCTGGCGTGTGCGCCGTTTTGTTGGATGATCAAGCGCCAGGCGTGCTCGCCCTTGGGACTTTCGTTGGGGATGGTCCAAACGCCGGCGATGTCGGGCGCTTTGCTGTCGGCAGCGGCCACTTTCTTATGCGGATGAGCTTCGAAATCGTGAAAGCCATAGCGCGTGCCGCCGTAGGTGCCTTGGATGACGCCGTTTTCGAAAGTTGCGGTCAGGCGGGTGGCGTAATGATCGAAATTTACGTTCAACGATTTGTCGATCAGGCTGCCGCCGGTGGAGGTTACCTGTTCGTCGCCGTTGAAGAAGGCGGCGGTGACGGTGTCGCCTTTTTGCGAGAACTCGATGAGGAAGGGGATTTTGTAGTCGTCGTATTTGACGGTGCCATCCCAGAGGCCTTTGAGGGAATGCGCTTGGGCGAGGGTGGAGAGGAGCAGAGTAGGGCCGACCAGGCCAATTCTATACTTCATAGATAGAGAATAGGATGATAACAGTTGCTTGTCAAGAGATACTTAACAGATGCCGGCTGAAGCGTTGAAGGCCACTCTAGGTGATATATTTAGTTCCGGCGATGCTTCATATTCTTGCCGGCGACTCGAGGGGCGATGTCGATAGGGTTCTGGAGGCCGCTGAGAGCGCCGAACCGCTTCGCTGGATTGTTCCTAAAAATGCGCATGTCGGCGACCGGGTATTGTTCCATCTTCCAAAGCTTGGATTTGCGGCGCGCGGCGCAATCGCAACTGAGACGCGTCCGTCTCGTTCCTGGAGGAACAAGTACAGCGCCAGGGTTGGGAAGATCGTTCTTCTTGCGCCTGCTGTTCCTTTAGCGTTCGTCCGAGACAATCATCCGGAGTGGAAATGGCCTACCCTTCCTAGGGGTCTCACGACCATTGACGGCGCAATCGAGAAGCGACTCGAAGAATTGCTGGGCCACTATCAGGCTTCGCTTGCGGAGCCACTTACCGAGGGTGGCCCCAAAGCGACCTCGGCCACGACGTACGAACGCGATCCTCTCGCCCGGCAGCGGTGCATCGCGCACTACGGAACTGACTGTTACGCGTGTGGGTTCTCATTTCTTAAGGGATACGGCGAAATAGCCCGTGGCTATATTCACGTTCACCACCTGGAGCCGATGGCTCTGAAAGGCGCCAGACATATTGTTGACCCGATCAAAGATCTTCGACCGATTTGTCCAAACTGTCATTGCGGTATTCACCTGCAAAACCCGCCCATGTCTATTGATGAACTGAAGAGGATCTTGCTTTCTAACGCCGATTCTTAGGTGTTGAAATCCGGCAAAGGGCTTCTTGAGGGGACTTGAGTTCCCGCTCCATCCTTTAAAGATTGTTGAATAGATGCGACCAGCCAAGTAAGTGTTTTTCCAGTTAAGGGATAAGCGAGATTCTGGTGATTTCCAGGTCGAGCTTCGCCCCGCGCAGGGCGGGGGAAGCGGGAGAAACGCTCAGCGTCACATTGCTTGATGGCTGTAAGTCGATTGGGCCGGCACTTGCCGCGGGCCCTTCTTTGCCGTACAGGTTGGCCTTGACGAGTTTGCCGTCGACCTGAATATCAAGCAGGCGCGAGAACGGGCCCGGGTTGAAGGTTATTTCGATTTTGTAAGAACCGGCGCGCTTTACCGCGAAATGCCATTTTTCGCTGCGCAGTGTGGGAGGGTCCCAATAGCCTTCGCCGTTATTGTTGAAGAACTTTTCGGCGGAGGCGGGAGTGAGGATGATGGCGCCGTTGGCGTCGGGCTCGATGACGGTTGGCTGTACCTTTAGGCCGCCGTCGAAAGTGAGCGCGACGACAGGCAGGAATTCATTCGCTGGAAGAGCGGATAAGACGACGGCGTTGTTATTCACGGCGAGCGTCGACCCCGTATGGAGCCAGTGCGCTTCGCGAATAGGGTTCTGCATGCCGGGCAAGCGGAGGATGCCGTCGGCGGGAGGGCGTTCGACGAACAGGTAGAGATGATTGCCTTTCACCGTGGCGTAACCGAAATCAAGATTGCGGAAGGGTTGCGGAGATGTGTTGTAAATGGCCTCGCCGTTGCGCTTGAGCCACTGGCCGGCGCCGCGCAGAACTTCGGCTTCATAATCAACCACCGAGCCATCGCCTTTGGGACCGATGTTGAGGAGATAGTTGCCGCCGCGGCTGGTGACTTTCACCAGACGAAGGATGTGTTCCTGGATTTTTTCGTTCACAGGCGTGCGTTTCTGCCAGGAGCGGTAGCCCCAAGTGTCGCTGAAGATGGAAGCCGGCGCTTCCCATGGCTCGTCGAGGATGTAATCGGGGATGTCGTCGTCGCCGGTCTCGCTGAAATCGCCTTCGCTATTCCAGATGCGGCCGGAGATCATGCATTCCGGCTGAATCTCGTGGACTGTTTCGGCGAAATGCCGGCTCTGCGGCGCGGTGGGGTGTCCCATGTCGAACCAGATCTCGGAGAGCGGCCCGTAGTTGGTGAGCAGCTCGCGCAGTTGGGCGACGTTGAATTCTTCATGGGCGGCTGAAAGAGGGTTGTCGTTTTTCTCGCCGGGTGTATCGCCCCAATGCCAGTCAATCGTCGAGTAGTAGACACCGAAGGGCATGTCGTGGCGGCGGCAGGCATCGGCGAGACTCTTGACGATGTCGCGTTTATAAGGGGTGGCGTCGAGGATGTTGTAGCCGGATTGTTTGGTGGCGAACATGTTGAAGCCGTCGTGATGCTTGGCGGTGAGCACGATGAATTTCATGCCGGCGTCTTCGGCCAGCTTGACGATGGCGTCGGCGTCCCATTGCGTGGGATTGAATTGCGCGGCCAGGGCGGCGTAATCGTTTTCGGGGATGTGGGCGTCGGATTGAATCTGTTCGCTGTAATTGCCGGAATATTGTTTGCCTTGCCAAACTCCGCCCAGCGTTGAGAACAAGCCGAAATGAATGAACATGCCGTATTTGCGGCTCTGCCATTGGCGGATAGTGGATTCGCTCGGGCGAGAGACTGATTGCTGAGCGGCGGCGAAGGGCGGTGAAGAGAAAAGAATGAGAGCGGCCAGGTATTTGATGGGGCGCATGTCCTTCGGTATTATGTCGCACAGGATGGCGAAACGAAGCGCGGGCTTGTTGATGTATCGCCGAAAGAATGGGCTGGAGGTGTTCCTGGTGCATCCGGGAGGACCGTTTTGGGCGAAGAAGGATTTGGGAGTTTGGTCGATTCCCAAAGGCGAATATGTTGAGGGCGAAGAGGCGTTGAGGGCGGCGCGGCGGGAGTTCGAGGAAGAGACGGGATTTTCGGCGGAGGGAGATTTTGTTGAGTTGGGCGAGGCGCGGCAAGCGGGCGGCAAGATCGTGATGGTGTGGGCGTTTAAAGGCGATTGCGATCCGGCGAAGCTGCGCAGTAATACGTTCGAGATGGAATGGCCGCCGAAGTCGGGGCGGAGGGCGGAGTTTCCGGAGGCAGATAAAGGCAGTTGGTTTTCGATGGAGCAGGCAGCGAAGTATCTGCTCGCGGGGCAACGGGTATTTTTAGAGCGGTTGCCGAGGGCGGTGAGTGGGTGAGATGCTGGGCTGAAGCTAAGGAGAGACGAATAGGCTTGACGCGACGAGAGTTGGGGAAGATGGTCTGGGCGATGCTGGCCGCAGGCAAAGCTTGGGCGAAGCCTAAATCAGTTTTCGGCGGAGTGGAGATTGGCATCATCATTTCGCCGACCAACTTCACCGACATGCCGCTGGGTGCGGACGAGATACTGAAGAACCTGGTGGAAGTGGGCATCAGCGGAATCGAAATACAGGACGTGAGAGTAGAAACTTACGCCGGGGCACCGGGGGCGGCGAGGGCTTCGTATCAAAGCATCCGAGGCGAGGCGGTTGCGGCCACGGCGGCGGACGTGAAGGAGGCGCGGCGCAAGGCGGCTGAAGAGATCAAGCAATGGCGGCTGGCGGCGTCGATGGACAAGTACATTGACTTGCGCAAGAAGTATCACGATGCGGGGGTCCACATGTACGCGTTCAGGCTGGCCACGCTCAGTAACGCCACGACGGACGCAGAGCTGAATTATTTTTTCAACACGGCCGAGGCGCTGGGGGCGCATCAGATCACGGTTGAACTGCCAACCGACACAGCATTGACGCAGCGAGTAGGAGACTTTGCCGCGAAACGCAAGATCTGGATGGGCTATCACAATCACACTCGAGTGAACTTCAACAGCTGGGATACGGCGCTCGCGCAATCAAAATATAACGGCATCAATTTCGACGTCGGCCATTTCACGGCCGCGGCGAGCCAGTCGCGGATTCCGTTCATACGGAAGTACCACGAGCGAATTACGTGCTTGCATCTTAAAGCCGGAAGTACAAGAGCAACGGCGGCCAGAATACCGTATGGGGAAACGGGGACACGCCGCTAAAGGAAGTGCTGGCGCTCATGAAGAAAGTGAAGTATCGATTTCCGGCGGGGATTGAGTTGGAATATCACATTTCAGAAGGATCGAACAACAATGGCTGAAATAGAAATATGCCTGCACTATTGCAAGGATGCGCTGGCGTAATAGCGACTGATTTGATCGCCCCACCTGCTCGAGACAGATCCGCGCGATTCTCATAAAACATTCTTGCTCCAGAAGATATTCTTCTGGTAGAGTAAGCGCATGGGACGAAGGAAAGCATCCAGCGACGGCGGCGATATGCTGCAGGGGACGCTGGATATGCTGATTTTACGCTCGGTTTTGCTGGCTCCGGCGCATGGACATACCGTTGCGCATGCGATTGAACACACATCGGATGAAGTTCTACAGGTAGAGCATGGATCGCTTTATCCGGCGCTGCACAGGCTGGAAGATCGCGGCTTGATTGCGTCATTTTGGGGGACGTCTGAAAATAACCGCAAGGCGAAGTATTACCGCATTACGCAAGCGGGGAAAAAGCATTTGATGAATGAGCGGACTCGCTGGGATGAATTGGTTTCGGCGGTGGCGCGGGTGTTGGGCCCGACGATGGAGTAGCTTCACATGAGCTGGCGGCGATTCTGGCAACGAGCGCGGCGCGACGAGGATCTGGCGCGGGAGATTGAATCTTATCTGGCGCACGAAGCGGATCTGCGCATGGCGGGCGGGCTTTCGGGCGAAGACGCGGTGTGGGCGGCGCGGCGCAAGCTGGGCAATAAGGCGGCGGTGAGAGAGAAGGTGTGGGAGATGAACTCGCTCAGGTTTATCGAAAGTGTCGGGCAGGATTTGCGGTACGCGGCGCGGATGCTGCGGTCGAATCCCAGTTTCTTCGCAGTGGCGACGATTTCGCTGGCCTTGGGAATTGGCGCCAACACGGCCATATTCCAGTTGCTGGATGCAGTGCGCTTGCGCATGCTGCCGGTAAAAGATCCGCAGCAGTTGGTGGAACTGAGAATCGGCGAGAACGAACATTGCTGCGACGGCGGTTTTTCGGGGCGGCGGCCCACCTTTACGTTTGCCCAATGGGAACAGATTCGCGATCACCAGCAGGCGTTTGCGAGTATCTTCGCCTGGGGCAACACGCAGTTCAATCTCACGCCGAGCGGTGAAGCACACCTGGCCGAAGGGCTCTGGGTGACGGGCGATTATTTCAAGACGCTTGGGGTGACACCGCTGTTTGGGAGACTCATTGACGGTGGCGATGATAGGCCGGCCTGCAGCGCGCCCGGGGTGGTGATCAGCTATCCGTTTTGGCAGGGACATTTTGGCGGTGATGTGGCAGTGCTGGAGAAGAGTCTTTTATTGAATGGGCATCGTTTCCCGGTAATAGGGGTGACGCCCAAGAGTTTCTTTGGCATGGAGGTGGGCCGCGGTTTCGACGTGGTTCTGCCGCTTTGCGCGGAACGGGTTATCGCAGGTGAAAACTCGCAGACGAAGCAGCGGGAGGCATGGTGGCTGGCCGCAATTGGCAGGTTGAAACCGGGCTGGACAATCGAGCGCGCGATGGCGCAAGCAGGGGCGATGTCGCCAGCAGTGTTCGAGAACACGGTACCGTCGATCTATCGACCGGAGCAAGCGCAATATTATCTAAACTATAAGTTGACCGCGATACCCGCCGGTTCGGGCATTTCGCAATTGCGGACGGATTATGATACGCCGCTGTTCTTATTGCTGGGGATCGCGGGGCTGGTGTTGCTGATCGCCTGCGCGAATCTGGCGAATCTGACTTTAGCGCGCGCTAGCGTTCGTGAGCGGGAGATGGCGGTGCGGCTGGCAATTGGCGCGGGGCGCTGGCGCTTGATCCGGCAGTTACTTTCCGAAAGCCTATTCCTGACCGCGGGTGGAGCGGTGTTGGGGATAGCACTCGCGGAGTTGCTGTGCCGTTATCTGGTGAAGTTCCTAAAGGTGTCGTTGGAACTGACGCCGGATTGGCGAATACTGGCCTTCACGGCGGGGCTGGCGATATTGACCTGTCTTCTTTTCGGCTTGACGCCGGCGCTGCGCGCTACGCGAACCACAGCGGCAGACGCAATGAAAGCGAGCGGGCGCGGCCTGACGGCCAGCAGAGAACGCTTCAGCTTAAGGCGGGTGCTGGTAGTGGGGCAAGTGGCGCTATCGCTGGTGCTATTGGCGGCGGCGCTTCTTTTCGTGCGCAGTTTGCGTAACCTCAGCACGCTTGACGCGGGCTTGCGGCAAGAAGGATTGATGATCATGGGCGTGGATATTTCGCGGCTGAATTACACGAACGAGCAGCGCGCCGCGACTTACCGGACGCTCCTGGAAAATGTAAGGGCAACTCCAGGCGTCGATTCGGCGAGCAATACCAACGTCGTGCCGCTGAGCGGCAATGGCTGGAACGACATGTTCGAAATTCCCGGTAGGCCGGCGCATGGACATTCGGTGAGTTGGTTCAGCAGCGTGAGCGCCGGATATTTTCAGACTATGGGAGCGGCGTTGGTAGCGGGCAGGGACTTTGACGAGCACGATACGACAGCTTCAGCGGAAGTGGCAATCGTGAACGAGGAATTTTGCCGCAAGTTCTTGAATGGTGCAAACCCGCTGGGCCTGGCGATACACCTGATGAACGGACCGGGCGAGCCGGATGATCGATTTCAAATTGTGGGGCTGGTGAGAAATACCAAGTATCAATCGCTACGGGAAGACACGAAGACGGTGGTATTCGTGGCCGAGAGCCAACGGAAAGAGCCGCAGCAAGGAATCAGCATGCTGGTCCGGTCGCATTTAGCGGCGGGCGCGCTCACGTTGGCATTGAAGGACGCGGTGAAGAAGACAAACCCGGAGGTGTCAATTCTGTTCCTGCCGTTTAGAAAGCAAGTGGAGGATTCGCTGTTGAAGGACCGGTTGATGGCGACGCTATCTTCGTTCTTTGGGTTCGTGGCGGCGGCGCTGGCAGTGGTGGGGTTGTATGGAGCGATTTCGTATATGGTGGCGCGGCGGCGCGGCGAAATCGGCATTCGCATGGCGTTAGGCGCAACGCGTGGCGGGGTGATGCGGTTGATCTTGCAAGAAGCAGGTTGGCTGCTGGCGGCGGGTTTGGCGGTTGGGACAATCATCGCGCTGGGCAGCGGGAAGGCGGCGGAGAGTTTAGTATTCGGGCTTAAGCCGACCGATCCGTGGACGATTGCGTCGGCGGTGCTGTTGCTGGCGGTGGTGGCGATGCTAGCGAGCCTCATACCGGCGCTGCGGGCGGCGCGCACGGAGCCAATGACGGCGTTGCGCGAGGAGTGATGCTATTCCTGGCGCAGGGCGATCATCGGGTCTACTCTGGTGGCTCGCCAGGCGGGAAGAATCGTGGCGGCAAACGCTACCGATGCTAGAACGAAAAGCACAACGCCGAAAGTGAGCGGATCTGTTGGCGTGATGCCGAACAACAGACTGCTCATGAGGCGCGTCAGGAAGAACGCGCCCACCAATCCGAACCCAATGCCGATGGCGGACAATCCCATACCGTAGCGAACGACCAGCGCCAGGACGTGAGTTGGAGTTGCGCCTAAGGCAATGCGCATGCCGATCTCCTGCCGGTTTTGCGATACGAGGTAAGAGAGCACGCCATACACGCCGATCATGCCGAGCAGTAGTGCGAAGGCCGCGAAAGCGAACAACATCGTCGCGGCGAACCGGCGGCGGGCCAGCGAATGATACAAACGATCCTGCATGGTTTGTATTTCGGTGACAACGGCGCTGGGTTCAATGCCATGCACCACGTCCGTGACCGGGCGCACCATCCCCGCGGGATCGTAAGAAGTGCGAACGACGAGATACATGGCCTGATCTGGCACTTGAGCCTGCGGGAAATAGACGGCGATCTTTCCTTCGTCGTCGAGCGCATACTGCTTGACGACTTTGACTACGCCGGCGATCGTCATGGGCGTCTTAGGGTTGAACCAAAGATGTTTTCCGAGCGGGCTTTCGTGCGGCCAGAAGCGCTGGGCGAATTTCTCGTCTATGATGGCGACCGGCTGAGTGCCGATTCTATCGCCGTTGGAAAAGAAACGGCCGGCCACCAAGGGGATTTGCATGGTGCGGAAGTAGTCCGGGCTGGCAGTGCGGGAATCGACTTGCAGTTCCGATCCGGGCGGCGGGGTGTAGCCTTCAACGTTAATTTCGCCCCACCCGATGGTTCCGGTGAGCGGCAAAGCAGAAACCGCGCCGGCGGCCGTTACACCGGGCAGGCTGGATACACGAGTGAGTAGCTCCTGAAAAAACTGGGCGTTGTCTTTGTCTTCGTTATATTTGGGTCCGCTGACCTGGACGTTCATTGAAATCACGCGGTCGGTGGTGAAACCCGGCGGTACGCTTTCAAGGCGGGCGAAGCTGCGAATGAGCAAGCCGGCGCCGGCCAGCAGCAGAACGCAAAGGGCGAGTTCGCCTGCCACAAGCAAGCCGCGCAAGCGACGGCGGGACAAGCGCATTCCGCTATCGGTTTCGCCGCCGCGGCCGCCCGCTTTCAACGCGGAGTTGACGTCGACTTTGCGAGAGCGCCAAGCCGGTACAACGCCAAGCAAAATACCGGTGGCGAAGGAAAGACAGAGAGTGAACGCCAAGACGCTGCCGTTGATGGCGATGTCTTCGAGCCGCGGAACGTTGCCGGGATTCATGCCGCGCAGCACAAAGAGGCTGAGTTGGGCGATGAAGAGACCAACCGCGCCGCCGATCAAAGAAAGGAGAACGCTTTCGGTTAACAACTGGCTGACAATCTGCGCGCCGTCGGCCCCCACGGCCAAGCGGATGGCCATCTCTTTTTGGCGCGACGCGGCGCGGGTCAGCAAGAGATTAGCTACGTTGGCACAGGCGATGAGCAACACAAGAGTGACCGAACCTAAGAGCACCAGCAGCGCTCGTCGCACATCTCCCACCATCTGCTCCTGCAAGCCGATCACCGTCATGCCGAACGTGCGGTCGCGTTTATCCTTGAGGCGAATGCGGTTGGCGATGCCGTTGATATCCGCCTGCGCCTGTGCAATCGAAACGTCTGCTTTGAGGCGGGCGACCAGATTATAGTTTTCGTCGCCGCGCCTTTGCGCGGCATCCGCACTCAACGGAAGGGGCAGAATAATATCGACTTTATCTAACGGGCCTTCGGAAGGCATGACTTCGGAATCGAGACGAAAATCCGGCGTGAGCACGCCTACGACGGAGGTCTGGCGCCCATTCAGCGTGATACTTTTGCCGACGATGCGTGGATCAGAGGCGAAACGGCGACGCCAAAGGCGGCTGCTCATCAATGCCACTTGCGACTTTCCCGGCGTGTCTTCTTCTTCGCTGAGCAACAAACGCCCGAGCTGCGGCTTAGCGCCGAGCATGTGCAGCAAGTTGGACGAAGTGCGCAACACATCGACCCGTTCCGGCTTTTCGAAACCGGTGAGCGTGAGGCTGCCGCTTTGGGCAATAGCAACTTCGTCGAAGGAGCGATTTTCAGTCCGAATGTCGATATATTGGCCCGGCGACGGCCAGTCGCGAAAAATGCCGATGCCGGGCGAGTGCAGCCAGATGGCCACCAGCTTTTCGGGCTGAGGATAAGGAAGGGGGCGCAAGAGCAGCGCATCCACGACGCTGAAAATGGCAGTGTTCGCGCCAATGCCGATGCCGAGGGAAAGAACGATGATGGAGGTTATGCCGAGATTCTTTGCGAGCATGCGCCCGGCATAGCGCAGATCTTGGCGCATGGTTGTACCCCCCGCGGCTATTTGCCGGTGACGGGTTTGCCGTCAACGCCGCTGACGAAGGAACGATAGCCGACTTTGTCGTCGCCCCACATCACTTCCCATGTCGGCACCTGGTAGCGGGCCAGCTCTTTAAGAATGACGGTGGGCGTTTTGCCAGGATGCGCTTTGAGCCACGAGCCGGCTTCGTCGGTAGCAGACTTTAGAGCGGCGTCGGAATCGATCTGCACTTGTCCCATGGAGAACGGCATAACGCTGCGCGAGCCATTCCAAGGCAGCGGCTTGCCGATGGTGACGCCTTTATAAATATCCGGCGGATGAGCGGTAATGGCGTAGGTGAAGACGCGCATTTCCTTCTTGCTGGGAGAAACGAAGGTGGCGTCCCACATGGCCGCTTTGCCATCGGCATTGGCGACGCCCGGAATTTCTTTCTCTTCGAGACTGAGCGGCATCAGGTCGGTAGCGAAATCGGTACGCGCTTTGGTGTACATTTCCCAATACGCCGTCTTGCCCGAAACCGGGCCGGCGGGAGCGACCTTAGCGTCGGACGCCGATTTGTCGTCAGTGGACGCTGTTTTGGTGTCGCTGGAACAAGCGGAAAGCAGCAGCAATCCGCAGGCGGCTAAACTTGGTAAAGCAAATTTACTCATTGTCGAAAAACCTTCCTTTGTAAAACCTGCGTTACAACCATCCAAGATTCTATGTCAAATGAAAAATAGAATTTCGCTTATGCTGGTGAATATGCGGCAATGGCGCTCGATTTCAGCTATCATTTTTTGTGCGCTGCTGGCAGGGCAAGATCCGTTTGCCAAACCGGCGCGGGCGCATGTTCTATTGTTTGTGCGCACGGATTGCCCGATCACGAATCGCTATGCGCCGGAGCTCAAGCGCATTGCGGAGGAATTCGCGGGGCGCGGCGTGGATTTCTGGCTGGTGTATCCAGATCCGGCGGAGACGACAGAGGGAATTGCCCGGCATAAAGCGGAATATCAGCTGCCGGGAACGCCTTTGCGCGATCCACAGCACGTATTGGTAAAACGGTCCGAGGCGCGCATTTCGCCGCAAGCGGCGGTGTTCGACCACGCGCTGCACCTTGTTTATAGCGGGCGCATTGACGACCGCTATGTATCTTTCGGCAAAGCGCGGGCAACTCCCCAGACGCATGATCTGGAAAACGCCATCACGGCAACGATCGAGGGCAAGAGCGTGGCGGAAGCGCGGACGCGCGCGGTGGGGTGTTATTTAGCCGACGTACGCCAATAGATGTGCGCTGATAATAGATAAGGAATGCTGCAACTCACCGGCGCGGGCAAGCGCTTCGGACATAAATTACTTTTTGAAGATCTGGATTGGCTAATCACGCCGAAAGAGCGGACGGGGCTGGTGGGCGGTAATGGCACCGGGAAAAGTACGCTGCTGAAAGTGGTGGCGGGAATTGAGCAGCTCGATTACGGAAACCTGACCGCGATGAAAGGCATCCGCCTCGGCTATTTGCCGCAGGATGGATTGCAGGTGAGCGGGCGCAGCGTATTTGCCGAGTGCATGAGCGTTTTTTCCGATGTGAAACATCTGGAAGTGGAACTCGAAACGCTTACCGGCAGGATGAGCGATTTAGACCCCACGAGCGAAGAGTACCGGCAAGTGGCCGACCGTTTTGAGCGCGCCGATAGCGAGTTCCGCGCGCGCGACGGTTATGCGATTGAGGCGCAAGTGGGCGCGGTGCTGGCCGGGTTGGGCTTCCGCAAAGAGGACTGGCTGCGGCAGACGGAAGAATTTTCGGGCGGCTGGCAGATGCGTTTGGCGCTGGCGAAACTGTTGCTCGAAAAGCCCAACGTGCTGCTGCTGGACGAGCCGACCAACCATTTGGATCTGGAAGCGCGCAACTGGCTGGAACAATATTTAACGAATTACGAATTCGCCTATATCCTGATTTCGCACGACCGTTATTTTCTGGACGTGACGGTGAAGAAGATTGCCGAGATCTGGAATAAGCGCGTTACGTTTTACACGGGCGGGTACGAAAAATACCGAAGCCAGAAGGCCGAACGGCTGGCGCAACTGGAATCGGCGTTCAAGAATCAGCAGGACAAGATTCAGCAGCTCGAAACCTTCATTAACCGCTTTCGGGCGCAAGCGACAAAGGCGAAGCAGGTGCAGAGCCGTATCAAAGAGTTGGAAAAAATTGAGCGCATTGAACTGCCGCCGGAAGAAGAGACGATCCATTTCACGTTCCCGCAGCCCAAAGCCAGCGGCCGCATTGTGGCGGAATTCAAGGGTGTTTCGAAACACTACGGCGCTAAGCGGGTGATCGACAATGTGAACTTCATCATTGAGCGCGGCGACCGGGTGGCGCTGGTTGGGGTGAATGGCGCGGGTAAATCGACGCTCATTAAGCTATTGGCGGGCACCGAGCCGTTGACAACGGGCGAGTATACGCTGGGACACAACGTGGCCGCCGATTATTTCGCTCAGGACCAATATAAGGAGCTCGATGTGGACGCGCGGGTGCTGGACGATTTGGCATCGGCCGCGCCGCGAAGCACGCAGACGGAATTACGCAATCTGTTGGGCTGTTTCTTATTTAGCGAAGACGATGTTTTCAAACGCATCGGCGTACTTTCGGGCGGCGAACGCAATCGCTACGCGCTGGCGCGCATGTTGCTGCATCCGGCCAATTTTCTGCTGCTCGACGAGCCGACGAATCACCTGGATATGCGAGCGAAAGACGTGCTGCTGGAGGCGCTCGAGAAGTTCACCGGCACAGTGGTATTCGTCTCGCACGACCGTTACTTCATTGAACATCTGGCGACGCGCGTTTTCGAAATCGCCGATGGTGAAGTGCGGGTGTTCCCGGGCAATTACGCCGACTACATGTGGCGCAAGGAAGGCGGCCATGAGAAGACGCCGACGCTGAGCGACGTGCTGATTGGTGTTCCGCCCGCCGTGCCGATCCCAATGCCTGCGCGCGGCGAAACTCCGGCCAAGCGCTTGAATCCCATCAAGTTGAAACAAATGCAGCAGCAGGCGCGGGAGTTGGAAGGGCGCATTGCTGAATTAGAAGCGGACATTCAGCGGGCGGAAGCGAGGTTATCGGAATTTGTGAGCGCGGACGAAGCAGTGAGAGTGTCGAAAGAACTGGAGATCAACCGAAATGAATTGGAAACGGCGATGGGACAGTGGGAGCAGCTTACACAAGAGATTGAAGCCACGGCTTAAGACGGCATTGGCAGGAATTGCAGGCACATTGATTTTGAATAACTTAGTGAACGCGCAAGAGACACTCACACCGCCGGTCGCGCCGAAGGTGGAACATCAGGAGGTCCGGCACGGCGAGACCGTAACCGATAACTATTTTTGGCTGCGAGAAAAAGCGAATCCGGAAGTGGCGAAATATCTGGAGGCGGAGAACGCTTACACGGCGGCGATGACGAAAGACATTCAACCTTTCGCCGACAGCCTCTACAAAGAAATGCTGAGCCACGTCAAGCAGACCGATCTGGATGTTCCCGTGAAGCGCGGCGAGTATCTTTATTACACGCGAACCGAGGAAGGAAAACAGTATCCCATCCGCTGCCGTCGCAAAGGCACCATGGAAGCGCCGGAGGAAGTGTTGCTCGATCTGAATCAACTGGCGGTGGGCAAGAAATTTGTGGGGCTCGGGGCGTTTGTGGTGAGCGACGACCAGAATCTTTTGGCCTACACGCTCGATTATACGGGATTCCGCCAATACACCTTGCAGGTGAAGGATTTGCGCAACGGGCAAACGTTCGCGGATAGCGCGGAGCGGGTGACCGGCGTGGAGTGGGCGGCGGATAACAAGACGCTTTTCTTCACGACCGAGGATGCGGTGACCAAGCGTCCCGACACGCTGTTCCGGCATGTGCTGGGACAGGTCGCCTCGGAAAAGATTTATCACGAGGACGACGAGCTATACGATCTCGGCCTTGGCAAAACACGCGACAAGAAATTCCTGTTCCTGCAAATAGAAAGCAAGGATACCAGCGAATGCCGTTATTTGCGCGCTTCCGAGCCGGCGAAGAATTTTGCGCTGTTCCTGCCGCGTGAAAAAAAGCACCGCTATTATGTAGACCATCGCGAAAAGGAATACTTCATCCGCACGAACTTCGGCGTGGATGGAAAAGAGCTGAAAGATTTCCAAATCGTGACGGCGCCGGAAGCGCGTCCGGAGCGCGAACACTGGAAAACCTTTTTGGCGCACACGCCCGGCACGCTGATTGAAGATTTCGATCCGTTCAAGGACTTCCTGGTGGTAGTGGATAAAACGCAAGCGCTGAATCACCTGCGCGTTTATAACTTCGGCTCGGCGCAATGGAGTGAAATTCCCTTCCCCGAGCCCGTTTACGCGGTGTTCGCGGGCGCTAATCCGGAGTATGAGACGGAGGCGTACCGCTACAACTATCAGAGCTTTACAACGCCGCCGAGCGTGTTCGATTATGGCGTGAAGAGCGGCAAAAGCACGCTGCTCAAACAGCAGGAAGTGCCGGGCGGTTATGACGCGAGCCAATACGCATCGGAGCGCTTGTGGGCTACGGCGCGCGATGGTACAAAGGTGCCCATTTCGATTGTTTATAAGAAGGGCTTTCCGCGCGATGGCTCGGGACCTTTGTTTTTGTATGGCTATGGCTCTTACGGGATTGGCATGTCGGCGACGTTTTCGAGTTCGCGGCTGGCGCTGCTCGACCGCGGCATGGCGTATGCCATTGCGCACATTCGCGGCGGCAATGAAATGGGCGAGCAGTGGCGCGAAGACGGCATGTTGATGAAGAAGAAGAATACGTTCTACGACTTCGTGGATTGCGCCGAGTATTTGATCAAGGACAAATGGACGACAAGCCAGCGGCTGGTGATCGAGGGCGGCAGCGCGGGCGGCTTGCTGATGGGCGCGGTGGTGAATCTGCGGCCGGATTTGTTCCGCGCCGTGCATTCAGCCGTGCCGTTTGTGGATGTGATGAATACCATGATGGATGCGACGCTACCGCTGACAGTGGGCGAGTATCTGGAGTGGGGCAATCCGAATGAAAAACCGGCTTACGATTACATGAAGACCTACAGCCCTTACGACAACCTGGAGAAGCGCGCTTATCCGGCAATGCTGGTGACGAGCAGCTTTAACGATAGCCAGGTGATGTATTGGGAGCCCTCAAAATATGTAGCGCGGCTGCGGACCTTGAAGACCGATGGCAATCCCTTGCTGCTGAAAATGAAGATGGATCCGGCCGGGCACGGCGGCGCTTCGGGGCGTTATGACCGCTTGAAAGATACGGCGTTCGAATATGCGTGGCTATTGAGTCAGGTCGGCATCGACAAATAATCGTTAGGGGCGCACAACCCAAGCTAAGCCGTCCGGCTCTTTGCCGGCGTTTATGTGGCCGGTCACCGCGAGCGAAGCCAAATCTACGATGGCCACGTAACTGTCGGGCGTGCATGCGACATAGGCCACCGACCCGTCTGGCGTCATTTGAATGCCGGCGGCACCAGTGCCGATTTTTAAGCGCTTCAAGGTAGTGCGCGACGCCACGTCGAAAATCGCCAGTTCCGGACCGCCCAGCATGGAGACCAATACGTGCTTGCCGTCCGGAGTAAATTTGAGGCGGTTGGCGCTTCTGACGTCGGCAGCCAACGTAGCCACAACTTTTTTCGCGGGCAGATCGATAATCGAAATGGTGCCGTCCTGCGCATTCGCGGCCCACAGTTCCTTTTCGTCGGGAGAAACGTCGAACCCTTCAGCGCCGTGGCCAACCGGGATGACGGTCTCTTCCCAATCCGTTCTCGGACCCGGCGGAGGTCCACCTTGCGGAGGCCCACCGGGCGCGCGTCCACCATTTGGAGGCGGACCTCCAGGACCTCCGGGACCTCCCGGCGGTGGACCCATGGGCATACGAGTGACTTTCTCAATCATCGTCATGGTCGCGGAACTGACATTTGAGGTGATGACGGTTTTCATATCGCGGCTGACCCAGACCATGTGCGTGCGGTCCTGTCCGGTGCCGAGCACCCAGTCGACCTTTTGCGTGGCGGGATCGAAAGTGCCGATTGCCTTAGCGGCTTCGGCGGTGAAATAGACTTTGCCGCCGGCATAATCGAGACCATGTGGACCGCGCAGCGCACCTAAATCAATCGCCCCTGTTGTCTTGTGGTTGATCAGATCCACCGCCGTCAGCGTGTTGTATGCGCCGCCGCCGTAGTTGGAGATGTAGGCCGTCTTGCCGTCGGATGAGGGAATCACTTCGTGCGGATCGGGGCCGGACGGCATGCTGGCGATGACCTGCAGACTGACGGGGTCGACGATAGAGAGTGTGTGATCGCCTTTCGAGAGCACCAGCAGAGCTTTGGGCGGAGTGGTTTGCGCGCGCAAGAAACCGGCTAGCAGTAACGCGGCTAGAATCGATCTATTCATGTTGGTCATTGTCCCACTGAATGCCTTCAAAAATGCTGGCCAGCTTTCTTCCCTTGGCTGGACTTACGGATGCGACGAAGGCGATACGGCCCTGCAAATGAGCGCGGAACCGCGAATGTTCGCTTCTGTTTTGGCTGGCCGCTCCGCCGCGCAGGCAGTTGGTAAGGATGGCTTTCAACTCGTCGAAATCGGCGCGGCGCACGTTAAGACGCTCGTTTATGATGAGCCCCGCAACATGCTGGCGGACGCTGTGGCGCATGAGGCGCGTTTTGCGGTGATGCACCTCGAAACCTTCTTCTAATAGGATCGCGGCGGCGCGATAACTGAAGCGTTCGGCGCAGCGCGCGAATGTATCATCGCCGGAAAAGGCAATATCGTCGCCGTAGCGGGTGTAATTCGCGCCCACCGCGTCAGCCAAACCGCGCAGCCGGCAATCGGCATGATAGGCGCAGAGATTCGCCAGCACGGGCGAAGTAGGCGCGCCCTGCGGCAGATGCGGACGGCAATACATTTCCTGCGTGCTCCAAGGAGCGGCGTGCAGGATGCTTCTCGGCGCTGCGTTGGTGCAGAGGCCGCCCAGCAAATCGGCCACAGCTTCCGGATAACCGGCGGTGCGGAACAAACCTTGTATCCGGGCGCCAGAGATGGATGGGAAAAAGTCTTCGAAGTCCATTTTCAAAATGACGCGCCGGCCGGCATGCGGCGTGCAAAATGTTTGAATGGAACGGCCTTTGCGGAAGCCGTGCGCGGCGTCATGAACGGGAATTTGTTCCAGGATGCCGTTTAGAATCCGCCGCTGCAAGGCCTTCAGACGATTTTTGGGCGCTTCAATCAGGCGTACTCTGGCGTTATCTTTTTGCAAAACTCGATAGCTGTAGTGCTGCAGGCGCGCTGCGCGCTCTTTAATTCCGAGGCCGCGCAAATCGGCAAACCACTCCAACTCGCCGCTGCCGATCTCGAGCCACGCGGCCAGTTCGCCCACGCTTTCGATGCGCGGCAGCGGCCACGCGTCGGCCGCCGGCACAGGTTGCATTTGCGCCGGTTGCGGCAAGCGATTCACAAGCCGCAGGGTCCGCTGATGCCGCAGGCAGGCACGCTCGAATCCCTCATCAGCCAGCAGGAACTGAACGGCATCACGCTGGCGCGGACGCGTCTCACCGCTGAACGTCCGCAAATAACGCAGGGCCAAGGGCCTGAGCCAACGCCAAGGTCGGCCGAGCAATGTAGCGCCGCGCTCGACAAGCGCATCCGACGCTGCGTCGCCGGTCACGAACGCTTTTGCCAGTGCGTTGACCAACCACCGGTTGTGCATTGCAGATTCCATGGCGGAACGCTCCAACGAGTCTCACTCTGCGTGAACCTTTCTGCCCTGTGGGGGCAGTGCTGTTCACGCGACGCAATGCTAATTCTTCACGTTCCCTTGGGGTAACCCCAAAGAGGCTCAATCAAACCGAAGCCCGACTGATACCAAGCTTGAAGCGCTCCGCCATGGCGATGATAGCAATGCGGCGAAATGCCGCACCCGCTCGCTGCTGCGAACCGTGATGCTATTTTACGTATTGATTACCGATGGCGGAAGTCACTTTGGTTTTTCTTTAGGTCTTCCAGGTCGTCTTCCGCTGGATTCACGATTGGGTGCCGCTCGGCCGCCTGAATGATGTAGCCGCAGTTCGCAGTCAAGACACGAGCTTCCGGCTGGGGATTGTCACCTTGATTCAAAGCGTGCCGTTCACGATTGGGCTTTTGTACAGCCTATATTACTTCAGGCATCCATATCCTCATTGGTTGTGGAACTGGCTTTGGATTAGCTACGGCTTGCTGTTCATCGGGCAGCTCCGGGCCTGGTGGATACCGTATCTTTTTCGACCTGAACCGCAACGCGCAGCCCGCTACCGAATTATGTTCGGCAATACGCAGTCATGGTTGCCGCAGCGCAACGGACTGGCGCCAAATACCGCCCACAGTTTGCTTCATCTGGCAACTGCCGCCACTCTCATCGTTCTCCTCTTGAGCTAGGGCGCCTCTGTTTCGCTCCACTGATACGCTGTCAAATGTAATGCCTCCTCAGACCGATTTCCCTTTTCCCGCCGGCCTTCCTCAACCTCTAGACGACGGCGCGGCCAACCACCTCACAGGCATCGCCCTTCCTAACATTTCCCTCCAATCCACCAGTGGGCGCATGGTAAATCTCGCCCAGTTGAGCGCGCCGTGGACCGTCATCTATTGCTATCCCATGACGGGCGTGCCAGGCAAGCCGCTGCCGGACGGATGGGACGACATTCCGGGCGCGCGCGGCTGCACGCCACAGGCCTGCAATTTTCGTGATCATCATGAGCAGCTCACAGAGCTGAAAGCGGAGGTATTCGGCTTGAGCACCCAGACCACCGAATATCAAACTGAAATGGCCAGCCGCAACCACCTGACTTTCGAAGTTTTGAGCGATGCTTCCTTCGAATTGTGCGATGCGCTGCGTTTACCGGCCTTTGAGGTAGCCGGCGTGCGCCTCTTGAAGCGTCTCACCATGATCATCCGCCGCGGCAGAATCGTGCACGTCTTCTATCCGGTCTTTCCGCCGAACGAAAGCGCGAATCAAGTGGTGCGCTGGCTCGGCGAGCAAAAACCTTAAAGCGTGAAAAAGCGTGACGCGCCGGTGATCAGCACGAGCGTCAGTCCCGCGATAGCAAATTCACCAATAGCGCCCACTAACAAAGGTTTCAATCCCTGCTTCCGCAGTTGGCGAATGTTCGTTTGCAGGCCGACACCCGCGAATGTCAGCAGAAACGCCCAGCGAGATAAGTTCGCGATATCGGTGATTTGCGGCTTGCTGAACAAACCCACCGTGGCAGCCAGTGAAATCAAAAGGAAGCCCAACACGAATTTGGGAAATTTTTGCCACAGGAAAGCGAGTTTGTTCCGCACCACTTCGCCCTTGCTCTTGCGCGCCCAATAGATGGCGTAGGCGAGCACCACGAAACCGATGGTCGCGTTGCGCGCGGTTTTGGCAAGGACGGCAAATTTGGCGGCGGCGTCGGAATAAAGAGCGCCCGCAGCCGTAGGCTTCAGCGGTATTATCCACCGCCAGACCGGCCCACAGGCCGAAGGCGTGGTCGGACATCCCAAGCGAGTGCCCAATCAAAGGAAACGCAAACAGGCTGAACGCTCCCAACGCCAAAATCGCGGCAATCGCATAAGACACGTCTTCATCATCCGCGTCAATAGCGCCTTTGGCGGCGATAATCGCCGACACCCCGCAAATCGACGAACCGATCGCCAGCAGCGACGTCAGTTTGGGAGAGAGGTTCAGCCACTTGCCGAGCAATGTCATAAGAAGAATCGACATACCCAGCTCCAGCGCGACAAAGGCAAGACTCATTCCCCCCAGTTTCCAAACGTCTCCCAATAAGAAGCGCACTCCCAAAAAAACAATTCCGAGCTTTACCCAGAATTCATAAGTGGCCACGCCCGGCTTGAAAACAGTTGGGATGCCTATGGTATTCGAGACCACCAGCCCATAAATGATGGCCCAGAGAACATATTCGATGTTCGGAAGATGCAAATGATGGGCTTTGCCGTATTGCGCGATTCCCTGCTCCGTCAGTTTTCCCAAATACCCAATGACAGCCAACAACAGAACGCCCGGCACGAGTCGAAGAATGGCCGGAAAACGCGCGCCGGATGGAACCGCGATTGGGCCGGTGGTCGTTGAACTCATGCTTCTCTCTTCACCAGGCGATGTGTGAAACAACACCGAGTTTGATAAGCGTGACAGCTGCCAGGGCAACGATCACAGACCACCAGTCGAGCGATACTTTAGCCGAAATGGACACGTTTTGCATAATCATACAAAGTCCATCAAGATTCAGCCGACTAACGAAGGGTCTTGTTTATTTCAGCAAACGCCTTGATCAGCTCTTCCGGCGATTCCACGTCGAATACTTTCGGGTTCAGCGGCTTGAGCGTCGCTTCCAATTGATCCACGGCATCGCGCGGCGCGCGATTCATCATCGGGTCCATGCGCCGCCCCCTGCCGCGACCGCCCATTTGCGGACCCGGAGAAACTGCCGATTGAAGGCGCGCGTGAAAACGGATGTAGATCACCCGGCAGGTGGGCAAAGCCTCGAGCGAAATAGGTTCCAGATCTTCCCCCGATTCAAACGCCACCGGCTTGCTAAGAACCACCACCACGCAGGGCTTTCCCGCCGACGCACGGATGGTTTTGCGCACTTGCGAGACAAAGAATTGAGCGTCTTCATGCCGCTCGGAAAGCGAGTGAATGTCTATGGATGCAGTGCTGGCATCTCCCAACGAGGCTTTGAGCCGAGGCCAATCCAACTCCGTGACCGCGTCCTGCTCGAACACGGCGCGCCGGCGCGATAAGTCGATCAGTTCGACAGTCTCGGAGATGGCGGGCGAGCCAGTCTCGGAAAGCACTTTAAGAGTTGGAAGCATCGCGGCCATACCGCCGCTCGGCGTTTGTCGCAACCCTGGCGTGGCCGGGACGACGTTCAGAATCACATCAACTTGCGCCGGAGATGTAACAGATGTCGCCCATAGCAAGCGGCCGCGAATGGCCGGCAGAAACCAACTCTCGGGTGATTCCTCTTTGCCGATATATTCCACCGGCGGCAATCCTTTCCAGGCATCGATCAGCCAACCCTGCGTGGGCGTACTCACGCGAAATTGCCCTTGAGCGGCGCTATGCTCGCCGGTAGCCGTGTCGAGAATCGCCACCGCGAGGTGATAATTTCCGGGCAGAACAAACAGCGGCTGGGTGTAATCCACCGTCACGTTCTTAATATTCTCGTCGATCTTGTCGAGCTCGAGGCTGCCGTGATCCTGAAAGAGTGCCCCGGCACTATTGGTGATTTGCACAAAGAAGACAAGTTGTCCATGGCCGCGGCGCGTTTCTAAATCCTTGCCATCCAATTTCATTTCCACCTGCGAAATCAGACGCTGGTGGAACGACAGCACCGGATGAGGCACGTTCATTGTCCAGTGGAAATTCGCGTGTGAGTCTTCCGAGAGCCACTTCTCGAACGGCACCTTTTCAAAAGCGCGGTCCAAGCTGCCGCGTTGGCCAAACGCCAGAGAAGCGAATAGCAAAAACGCGGTGGTTCTACTGGTCATCATTGCTTCTCAATAAATGGAATGCCCGTTTCCATCCATTGAGGTTTCGGGGCGCCTTTGAGATAGTAATCGAAAAACTGTTGCAGACGAATGGCGTAGTCCTTCTGATTGGGACGGCGGCGGAGGCCATGCGGCTCCCCGTTGTAGGTGAATAAATACACTTCTTTCTCCAGTCGGCGCAGCGCCAGGTAGAACTCAATGCCCTGATACCAAGGCACGGCATCGTCGGCGTCGTTGTGAATCATGAGCAATGGGGTCTTCACGCGATCCACCATGAAAATAGGCGAGTTCTCGATATAGCGCATCGGATACTCCCAAAGTGTTCCGCCAATGCGGCTTTGCGTGTGCTCGTATTGAAATTGGCGAGGCAGGCCGGGACCCCAGCGGATACCGTCGTAAGCGCTAATCATGTCGGCCACCGGCGCGCCGGGCGCGGCGGCGCGAAAACGGTTCGTCTGCGTCACCATATAAGCGATTTGGTAACCACCCCAACTGTGCCCCTGAATGCCGATGGCGTTCTCATCCACGAATCCGAGATCAACCACAGCCTGCATCGCGGGCAACACACAACCCAACGCGCTCTGCCCCGGATAGCCGATCTTATAAGCAATATCGGGCTCCAGCACAAGATAGCCGTTGCTCACGTAGTAACTCGGATTGATGGTGTGCCCGGGCCTGGGCTCTATGTAGTTGTGGACCCCTTGCGTGAGCCGTTCATAAAGATAAACCAGCATTGGGTACTTCTTATTGGGATCGAAATTCTCCGGCTTGTAGAGAATACCTTGCAAGGGGACCCCGTCGGTGTTGCGGTAATGAATCAACTCCGCCGTACCCCAGGAAATGCTACCCATTTGCGGATTGGCATTGCTCACTTTCTCGAACTTCTTGAAAGCACCGTCGGTCACAAGCAAATCGGGAAACTCGCTAAAGGTAGAGGCGGAGGTGACATAAACCTCGGCATTGCGAGCTTTGATAGGTGTGGCAAAGTTTTTCGCGTAAAAAGCGAGTTTCGTTGGCGCAACGCTGCCGTCAACCAAGGCACTAAAGAAACCACTGTCGTGCGTATCGTCGTTCTCGGCTCGCAGCAGCAGCGGCTTGGCTGGATCGATCCACCGGTCTCCCGGGTCGCCATAGTTGAAGCGCACAACACGGAATGCGAGATGATCCTTGCGCCCGTCAGTCAGCCGGACCGCGGAACTGCCATCCGGCGCAATGCGCCAAATATCGAACCGATCATAGATCAGAACATAACGGCCGTCGCTGGTCCAACCCGCCAGCCCATAGGCGAGTGGCCTGGTGGGCATATCGAATTCCTCATGGCCGAAGCTGACACTTAGCTTTGCCGTGAGGTTAACAATAGCGGCGTCGGGCGCTGCCAAAGTGAGCCAGTCCTTGCCGTTATAGAAAACAGCGAATTTTGAATCGGGCGACCATGTCACGCGGTAGGCATTTTTCTTCAGCGCGAGCTTGCGCGCGCCGCTAGCTGTGTCCGTAATGTAAACGTCCTCATAGCGCTCATCGTATTCCTGCTCGCGCCGATACGCTCGGTCGTCAAAACCTAGTGCATAACGGCCGTCTTCGCTGGGCGTGGCTTCCGGCATCGAAAGATCCGCTAGCTGAGTAAATTTGCCGTCAGCCACGTCAAAAGAAGCACGATAGGAACGACTGCGCTCCACCTCCGCGCGCACTTTTTGCATCGGCTGAATGTAATCGTCCCGCCACGACCATAGGTCCACCGAGACTTTCTCCTCCGCCGGAGTGCTATCTGGAGGTTTCGGCGGAGCCGGCTTCGGAGAAGTTCCGAAAAAAATCCGGGACCCTCCTTTCGGCAGCGTAATAGGGGCGGTCTCGGAGACCACCCAGTTCGCGGGCAACCCCGGCATTTTCGATGAAGCAACTTCCGCCGCCGCTGCGCCTTGCCTGTCCCACGAATAGAGCTTGAATTCGGGCGCGGTCGCAGCCGTGTCGTCGCGGTCGCTCACGAACGCCAATCGCACTTGCTGTTCGTCCCACGTCAGCTTTTCGTACTTGCCCTTGCCGCTGAGCAAGGCCCTTGGCGTCGCGCTATCGCCAACCGGAATTTCAAACACGCCACTCGCTTCGGGCTGTTTGGCGAAAGTCGCGAAGACCAAAAGCTTGCCATCGTTCGTGAGCGTGTATTCCGAGACCGCCGGAAACTTTCTCTCCACGCCGCTATCGATATTGCGCAGCACTAGATCGCCGGTAACGATCTTCTTGGGTTTGGGAGAAGCGGCGCTGCTTGCCTCAGCTTCCGGTGGCTTGGGCGAATCCGTTTTGGACGTTTGGCAATACGCCACAAAACCGGCGGCATCTTTCGGAATTTGAAAACTCTTCACCGACGGCGCGCGAAACACTTCACCGGCCGGCAGCTTGATGATGAGCAGATCGCCCTGCGGCATCTCCGCTGGTTTCGGCTTGGCGCGCTTGGCGGCTTCTGTTTCGTCATGCTTGGCGAATGTGGTCGTTATAACGGCGCTGCTATCGGGCGTGAACTTAAGCGTGATGCCGGGAGCCGTGGGCGGCGCATCCTCCGTTTGCGGCAACGCGTAATTCGGTGGTGGCGGAGGCGGCAGCTCGCCTATCGGCTGTTTGAATTCCTTGCCGGTTTTGAGATCCCGGACAATGAGCTCGCCATCGCCCTCCTGCGGAAAGACCGCATAAGCGAGATAGCGGCCGTCGTTCGACAGCTGCTGGTTTTGAATGTGTTTCCAGGAGTCGTAATCGTTGTGGTTCAAGGGCCGCTTTTGCGCCCAAAGCGGAGAAAGGCAAAGAAGGCAAAGCGCCAGGATTCGGAGCATGCTGAATTGTAACGTGAATCTCGCCCCGCGCCCGTGAGGGGAAAGGCCGCGCCGTGTCGTTTACCAAAGTGGAGGCAAAATCATGTCATCAAACACCTGGGCGGCGCTTGCACTCGCCCTGTTTTCGGCCCGCGTCCTCTCAGCGGGCCCGGTCTATACCTTTCAAACCTTAACCGCGCCGGGAGGTGCGGGCAGCGAAGCATGGGGCATCAACGCAGCCGGCGACGTAGTGGGCTATTACTCGTCCGCCAACGGCAATCTCGGATTTCTCTACAATCCGGTCACCCAGGCCTTTACCACGTTAACCGGTCCGGCCGGCGCTTCGGATATTCAGGCGCTCGGCATCAACGACAGCGGTGAGATTGTGGGCGATTACCGCAATGCCGCCAATAATACCCTGGGCTTCGTTTACTCAAATGGAACCTACCAGACGATCAGTGCGCCGGGCGCGCAATATGGCACCATCGTCAGCGGCATTAACGATAGCGGCCAACTGGCGCTTACTTACTTCACTTCGACCGCGAACTCGGCGTACCGCTGGACCCCGTCAGGCATGAGTTACACAACGCAGAGTTTCAGCGTCGGCGGCAACAGCACCGACGCGGGCGGAATCAACAATAGCGGAGAAATCGCGGGTTATTACCAGACGCCAAACTATGGCGGCTATCTGTGGAACAGCAATGGAACTTCCTCAACGTTCGAGGAGCCAAATGACTCTTCCGGCACGACGCAGGCTCTTGACGTCAACAATAACGGCGAGGTGGTGGGCTCGTTTTTCGGCGCTAACGGCGAGTCCGGCTACGCGGATCAGGGTGGCGTGTTTACCCAAATCAATGTTCCCGGTTCAATCTACACATATACGACTGGCGTGAATGACAACGGCGAAATCACCGGATGGTATATGGATTCAGCCGATCATTTACACAGCTTTATCGCCACGCCAACAGCAACCGCGCCCGAGGTTTCCTCGTTCGCCATGCTGGGGCTGGGTTGCGTAGGACTGGGCCTGTGGAGAAGGCGGCGGGGCTGAAGCGCCCGTTTCACTTGGATTGTGCCCATCATGCCCTCATACCATCACCTGCTCCGTTGCCACATCATGCCGCCACACAAAACGCGACGGGTGCCGGCGGAACTCGTCCCACAAAACACGCACTAGCTTCTTGCGCCCGCTGGTGTCAAGGTTCCTGGCGCGAATCGCCAACCACAATCCGAGCGCGAACGACACGCTGAAATTCAACAAGCCCGTTGCCGCAAGACCCATGAGCGCCCAGAATATCTCCGTTCCCGGGAGTTCGCCGCGCCACATAAGCGAACTGATGTCATAAGTCACCGAGGCGCTGGCCAAGGTAATGTGGCGCACCTCTAACGGCAATCCAGCAAAAGCGCCAAGGAAGGGCACCAAGCCCAGCAACAGCCCGAGACACACATAACCCGCCACGCCGCTCAAATGTTCCTTTACGATCTTCGCCAGCCGCAGAGTGTAAGCGGAGCCCAAAACGCGCGCGATGCGGCGGCTCTGCGCGATGCCCGTCGGCAGACGGTTTAGCAACATCCAGTTAGCGGTCCAGCCGGCGCACAGGCTCGACAGCCACAGAAATCCTCCGGTCAGAGCAGCGTAAGGGATGGTCAAGGATTTCAGCAGGTGCATGGATTCTACGCCATGCAGCGCGGCCGGAAGGCTCAAGAAAGGGCTGCCCGCCAGCCAGCGAAAGAGAAGGTCGATCAGCGCGGCCAGCGGAATCGCGCCCAACAGATTGCCGATCGTCACCACGGTTTGCGTGCGGCTGATGGCGGCAACCAACTCGACTTCGGTGTGCATGCCATCTTCCTTCTCGAGGGCATCGCACAATGCGGCGGCAGTCATCGAGGGCATTTTCGAGGCCAGCCGCCATCCGAGAAACTGCATCAGCACAAAACTGCACGTGTAATTAAGGCTGTGCGCGATGCCAATCCACAACGGCGCCATGGCGGTCGCGGCAAAGAAGTACTTGAATAAGGCCGTAAAGGCCGTGATGCCGCCGGCGCCAATCGCTCCATAACCCATGGCCGCCCATTCGCCGTGCGAACTCGCAATGTAGTGTTCCCCGCTCTGGCCCGTATGCGTAACAATGCGTCGCGCCAGCCGGTTGACGCTATTGCGCAGCAGGCTATGCACGCTGCGCTCCTCTGTGAACCCGCGCACTATCAAGGCCGCAAAGCGCCGCCCATCTTCCTCCTGGCACATAACTCGCACCAATAGGTCAATCCTGTCCAGTTGGGCAAACACCAGGTCAAGGCGAAAGACCAAGTCGGAAGAGACGCCGTTCTCTTCCATGCGCGCATGAGAGTGGCCCGCAGAGCCGCGGCAGCCCGCTAGAATTTCCCCCAAGCGCCGGCGATCATCCGGCCGCGCTCCAGAACTAGTGAATGAAACGGCCGCTTCGATCAACCCATAAAAAGGAGATTCCGTCTCATAACGATGCGGCATCACTTTCATCACTCCGGGCGACAAACCAATGGCAGCCGCGCGCAGGGCGAGCAGGCGGATGGCAACTGGCAAGTCGGCGGCGGACGCGCCTAACAGCTCGCCCCAGGCAGCGGCGTCGTCATCAGGCAGACCCTCCACCCATTGCGCATCCAACTCATCGAGATCCGCCATCTGCAGCGCCGCATAGAGATCGAGGTCGTCCTCTAGCTCAGGTAAAAGCCGGCCCTTAATGCGTGCGAACAACTCACTCGCAAGCGAGGTGGCCTCGGCTAGTCCGGCCTCGGCGAACACTCGGGATGCGAAAGCCTTCAGCCAGATCTGTTGGAAGCGCTCCTTGCTGCCACTGAGAGCCCGGATTCCCTCGGCCAAATGCCGCAGCCGTTCGCTGCGCAACTCCGGCGGAACATCTTTGAGCCACGCTAATGTGTCCTGCAGCCAGCGGCGTTCGAGCGCGTCGCTCTGGCCGAGCGGCAGCAGGGCCAGAGCCTGAACAGGGTCAGAGAAAAGAGCCAGCATCTATTAATCTTGCCGCAAAGCTTGACTTGATCGCCGTATCCACGTGGTTACATACCTAACAACTATGCGGCCGCGGAGCGCACCGCTAACGACGAGGCCTTCGGGGCAACGTGCCCGCGCTTCGGACTGACCAGATGCTGCATCTTTTTTCGCGCGCGAAAGAGGCGAATCCGAATAGCCGTTTCCGAGCAGCCTTGCAGTTCCGCGATTTCTCGGACGCGATATCCGTCCAAATAGTGCCCTTCCAGCACGATCCGGTCGCTCGGCCTGCACTCCTGCAGAATCCGTTCGACATCAATGGCAGCCACATTCAGATTTGTGATAGGCTCAGGTTGCGCCAGCCCTTCGCGCTGCCGATCGCGCCGCAGCATGGTTCGGTAAATGTTCAACGCTATGCTGTTCGTCCAAGTGAGGACAAGCGCCGGCTGGCGCAGTTGGTCGCGCCGCTCCCAGCCCTTGGTCCACGCGGCTTGCGCGGTATCCAATGCGCCTTCATAGGAAAGACCGCGCGACAAAAGAAATCGCACCGTCATATTAAAACCCTTCTGATAGGCTTTGCCGAAGTAGTCTTCAGTCATCTGGGGGCCGTCATCGGGCGATGGCTGTTCCGCCTGATCGACCATTTTCGAATTCTGAGAGCTTGGCGTGGGCCGGTTAACACTTGCCTTCACGAATGACATGCTGAGAGCAGAAGCACTTTGAATGCCAGAGTGATATTAGGCTGATTGCGCCTGTCCCCGCCACCTCTTGGCCAAGTGCTCGTGCCGTGTGTCCCCGTTCTGGAAGCCTCCCGCTCTACAGCCGCCGTGACCATATTGCTGTTTACAGCCAGTACAATGCATCGGCTCGTCGGGATTACCCTCGTTGAGTTCGTGGACCGATAGTTCATGGCCGCATTCGCAGTTTTCCATATGGATCTACGTAACAGCACGTAACTGACCTTTCGCAAACGACACTCGCACAGGAGTGCAGCAGCCCTAAATGACCGCATTTGGTCAAATGACCGACCTTAACCTGCGTTCGCCAGCAGGCCGTTTCTCGCAAACCGTGGCTCCTTCACGTTGGCCTGTCGATTGCTCTGCAGTACAGCAACCCAGAAAGATGAATGCGGGACTGGCTATGCAATTGGTTTGATTGCACTGCTCGCATTGGGAGCTCACACCGAAAAGGGATTGCTGATGGCTCATGAGTGATGAAAACGTTCCGTTGTCTGGTCCATGCCGCGAAGAAATTTCCACGCCCTGCGCGGCGCGATTCTCAAAAAGAATTGCCATGGGAGCTAAAGATGAGGTTTTGCTTGATCTGCTAAACCGGATGACCCGCAAAGACGAATCCGCGATGGCTGAATTCTATACGCAAACGCAGCCGTTCCTGCAGCTTTACGTGCGCCGGAGGATTCGGGATTCTGGCACTGCGGAAGAAGTGCTGCAGGATGTTTACTGTCAGGTTTGGTTGAACATTTCTGACTATCAGCCTGCGCGCGGCCGTCCGTCGAACTGGCTCTATATGATCGCCCGCAGCCGCACGTTCGACGCGTTGCGCCGCGGCAAGCGTGACGGAGTGCTGCAAGGCTTTGACGACTCGCCCGTCCAGACAATCGAGCAGCACACAGGGGCGGGAGAAACCAAGCTTTGGAAGCGCCTCCAGGTTGGCCGCCACATTCAGGCTTTGCCGGCGTCTCACCGCGAACTCATCCGCCTTGCTTTTTTTGACGGTTACTATCATTCGGAGATAGCCGATGAAATCGGCTTGCCCCTGGGAACGGTAAAAAGCAGAATTCGTCGGGCGCTGTCAATGATGCGCGCCGGCCTGACGCCTGCGGATTGAAATTTCATGAAGTGGCGCAGACATTCCGTATCGGCGCTGTTTACGGGCTTCATGCCAGAATACTTGGCATGGTGAACAACGGCTTGGCCGTCCTATTGGTGCAACTGATTGCGATCAACGGAAAGATTTGGACGGAGAATCCAAAGCAGCCAGACGCTCAGGCCATCGCGGTGGACGGGCATCGCATCGTCGTGGTCGGCACTACCGCTGAAATCAAGCAACTGGCGGGGCCGCACACCAAAGTCCTCGATTTGGCCGGCAGGCGCGTCGTGCCAGGCTTCAATGATGCCCATGTGCATTTCTTTTGGGGCGGCCAAGGGCTCGCGAGTGTGCAGTTGCGCGACGTTACCAGCAGAGAGCAGTTTACCCAACGAGTCGCCGACTATGCGCGCACCAGGCCAAGCAGCGAGTGGATTGCCGTTGGTAACTGGGATGAACAGAAGTGGAATCCGCATGAGCTGCCAACGCATGAATGGATTGATGCCGTCACGCCCGCCAATCCGCTCTGGGTGAACCGCTCCGACGGGCACATGTCGCTCGCCAATGCGCTCGCCATGAAGCTGGCTGGCGTTGACCGAAACACGCCGGATGTCGCGGGCGGAGTGATCGTGCGCGACGAACATCGCAATCCAACCGGTATTTTCAAAGACGCCGCCAAAGATCTGATTGAGCGAGTCATACCGCTGCCTTCGGATGCGCAGGTCGACGCCGCGCTGTTGGCGGCGCAGCAGTATGCCATTGACAACGGCGTCACCAGCGTCCAGGACATGGGATTCACCGGCGCGCATGGAGCCGATTTGCAAGCGCTGGTGCTGCGCGGCTATCAACGCCTGCTCGCGGCGGGCAAATGGCGCGTCAGAGTGTCGGCGCGTTTTCCGCTGGATCACTACCGGCGGCTGGCCGACCTCGGACTCATGGCGAATTTTGGCGGCGACACGCTGGTGGTCGGCTCCTTGAAGGCCTTTGCCGACGGTTCTCTTGGTTCCCAGACCGCATGGTTCTTCTCTCCCTTCAACGATGCCCCCAACAACTCCGGCAGCCCCACCGAACAACTGGCCCACCTGGAGGAGTTTTTCGCCGACATGAAGGCGGCCGACCGCGCCGGGCTACATATCGCCGTGCACGCCATCGGCGACCGCGCGAACAAGACCATTCTCGATCTGTATCAGCGCCTCGAACAGGAGGACGGGCCGAGTGACCGGCGGCTCAGAATTGAGCATGCGCAGCATTTGCGGCCGGAAGATATTCCGCGCTTCGCTCAATTGAAAGTGATTGCCTCCATGCAGCCGTATCACTGCATTGATGACGGTCGCTGGGCGGAGGCGCGCATCGGCCACAAGCGCGCGGAGACCACCTATGCGTTTCGTTCTTTGCTCGATGCCGGGACCGTGCTGGCGTTTGGCTCGGATTGGTTTGTAGCGCCGATTAATCCGCTTGAAGGGATCTATGCGGCAGCCACGCGGCGCACGCTCGATGGCAAAAATCCGCACGGTTGGATTCCCGAACAGAAGATTTCAGTCAAAGAGGCACTCCGCGCCTATACCGTCGGATCGGCCTATGCGGAGAGTCAGGACGAGAGCAAAGGCTCGCTCGAGGTCGGCAAACTGGCGGATTTCACCGTTTTGTCGGACGATATCCTCGCGCTGGACCCGGTGCAGATTGCGAACGTGAAAGCGCTGACGACCGTGATCGGCGGAGAAATCGTCAAGCAGGAATGATCGCAGCGGGAAGCGCGAGCGGCCTGGATCTGCGTCGTCGGCCCGTCCCGGTGAGGCCGGTTTCGACGGCGTTGTGGGAGGAGATGAGTTTGGGCGCTTCGGTTTTGGGGCCGGTGGATTTTTCGGCGTTGGCGCGGTTTGCGGCGAGTTGCGCTTCGGGGATGGTGGAGGATGGAAACGCGGTGGATGCAGGCGCGGCGGCCTGCATGGTTCGGCGCGCGGCGGCGCGGCGTTGAGCACGGTTCGGCATATTGGCTCCTAGAAATAGAAATGGCCCGGACGAGGTGTGAAGCTTCGCCGGACCTGCCTTATTTCTAGCACGGTGCCCCCCGGTAAACGAACTATTAAAATTGGTTAAGGCGAGAACATCACAGGATAACTGATTGACAATAGGACAGATAAAATATTTGGAAATCATTTATGAAAGCTGTGGCTGGAAAAACGGGGTTGGGGAATTTGGGGGTTTCGCTCCGCTGTGCTACGCTCAACGTCCAAATGCGCCTTTTGCTTACCGTAATCACTATTTGCCTGGTGGCTAATGCCCAAACCAAATCTCCTCCTGCGCCCGCCGACTATGGGCAATGGGAATCCCTGCTCTCTAATTCACGCTCCGGCGCGGCCCTCTCGCCTGACGGACGCTACCTCGCTTATGGCATCGACCGAGCCAATGGCAACAACGAGCTGCGCATCGCTACGATCGCCTCCGCCACGAACAAAGTCATACCGTTCGGCTCCCACCCCATCTTCTCCGCCGATTCACAATGGGCCGCCTATACAATCGGTTACTCGGAAGCGCAGCAAGAGAAACTCCGCAAAGACAAGAATCCCATCCATAACAAGCTCGGCCTGCTGAACCTCGCGAGCGGCGAACAAAGCGTCGTCGATGATATCGAGATTTTCTCGTTCAGTCCGCCGGGCACATTCCTTGCCATGCGCCGCTATGCTCCCGAGAAGAAAGATCCGCCCGCGCCCGTCACGCCACCCGATGACGAACCTCCGGCGGCCGGCGCCAGCCTCGTCATTCGCCAACTCGCCAGCGGGCGAGATACTACCTTTGGCAATGTTTCCGAATTCTCGTGGCAGGATGTGCGCTTGTATGGCCACCTGCTTGCCATGGCCATCAATGCCGCCGACGACAAAACCGGAAACGCGGTGCAGCTATTCGATTCCAAGAGCGGCTCTTTCCGCGTCCTCGATTCGGCTGCCGCCGATTACAGCAATCTCTCGTGGCGCAAAGACAGCAACGATCTGGCTTTCCTCCGCTCTAAGTCAGACGATAAGCATCTGGGCCCAGTCAGTACAGCGCTTGCTTTCCGTCATCTGGGTGAGCGAACCGAGTCTGCTTTTCGTTACGACCCGCTGACCGATGCCAAATTCCCCATGGGCATGCGCACCGTCCCTTACCGCAAACTCGGTTGGACTGATGATGGACAGACAGTCTACCTCGGCATTGCTCCCTGGCTTCTCAAACCGCCGTCACCCAAGAAAGAGAAAGACTCTTCGGCCGAGTTGGACGACCCGCCCGAGGTGGCCGTTTGGCACTGGCAGGACCTTGATGTGATGCCGAAACAGAAGATCAACGCGCGCGCCGACTCACAACGCAACCTGCTTTCAGCCTGGCACATTGAGTCAGGTTCACTCACTCAGCTCGGCCACTCGCGCAACGAGCAAATCACGCCGATCAAACACCAAAATCTGGCGTGGGTTGCCGATTGGCAAGCCTATGCCTTAGACCGCACCATTGGCCGCCCCACCGCCGATATTTATCTCGTGGATCTCGCCACCGGCGCGCGCACTAAAATCCGAGAACATCTCATAGAAGACCGTAGCGTGCAGTCGAGTCCTTCCGGCCGCTACCTTCTCTACTTTCAGGACGACCATTATTGGACTGTTGACACCGCCACTCACGCCATTGTCAACATCACGAAAAACGTCAAAGCGTTTTTTGTCGATCGCGAGTCCGACTACACGATCAGACAAAAGCCCGCTTTCGGCGTCGCGGGATGGACCAAAGACGATGCCGCCGTCATGCTTTACGACAAATTCGACCTATGGCAAATCAATCCCGACGGGAGCCACGCTGTCCGACTCACCGATGGCGCAGCGGAGGAAATTCGCCATCGCTATGCCCGGTTAGATCCCGATGAAGAATTCATAGATACCTCGAAGCCCCTGTATCTGAGCCTTTTCGGCATTTGGACGAAGAAATCCGGCTATGCGCGGTTGGACCCAGGCGCGTCGCGTGACCAGCACCTGATCTGTCTCGATAAAGGGATCCTCGATCTGGCTAAAGCCAAAGATGCCGAGGTGTTTACCTACGTCTCGGAAACATTCGAAGAATCTCCCAACATCTGGGTCACGGATTGGAGCGCGCCCAAGCAATTAACTAAGACCAATGAGTTCCAAAATAAATACGCCTGGGGCCATTCCGAATTGGTTGAATACAAGAACAGCCTGGGCCAGCGGCTGCAAGGCGCGCTTTATTATCCGGCCGGCTACGAACCCGGCAAAAAATATCCCATGATCGTTTATCTTTATGAAAAGCTATCGGATCAATTGCACTCGTACTCTCCGCTCTCCGAGCGCCGCTACTACGATCCCACGGCTTTCACGAGTCACGGCTACTTTCTGCTGATGCCCGATATCGTCTTCCGTCCTCGTGAACCTGGCGTCTCCGTCGCCGACTGTGTCGCTGCTGCGGTGAAGAAGGTGCTCCTCAGCGGCTCTATCGACGAGAAGAAAGTGGGCGTCATTGGCCACTCCTGGGGCGGTTTTGACAGTACCTATCTGGCGACTCACACCAGCATTTTTGCCGCCGCCATCGCGGGCGCGCCCATTACCGATCTGGTAAGCAACTATGGCAATCATCACTGGAGTTCCGGCATCGCCGAGACCGATCACATCGAGACCGGCCAGCAGCGTATGCAAGTGCCTCTTTGGGAGGATCTCCCAGCCTACATCCGCAACTCAGCGGTGTTCAATGTGCAGAACATGACCACTCCTTTGCTTATCGAGGTGGGAGATAGCGATGGCACTGTGTTCTTCCATCAGGGAGTGGAACTCTACAATATCGCCCGCCGTGCGAAAAAGGAGGTGGTGATGATCGTCTACTCAGGCGAGGATCACGGGCTCCACAAGAGGCAGGATCAAATTGATTATCAACACCGCATTTTCGCGTGGTTCGGCCACTATCTTAAGGGCGAACCCGCGCCCGTCTGGATCGCGAGCGGTGAACCTTACCTCGACCGGCAGTTGGAGATCAAGGCTTTAAAACCACAATAAACGGCGGGTTAAGCCACAGCGTTGGCGGCGATGGTGGCTTTATACCATTCGGCGCTCAGTTTGGGGGTGCGCTTTTCGGTTTTGAAATCGACATAGTGAATACCGAAGCGCTTGCTGTAACCGTCGGCCCACTCATAGTTATCTAACAAGCTCCACAGGAAGTAGCCGGACACTGGAAACCCTTCCGAGGTGGCGCGTTGGAGGTGCATCAAATGGTTGCGGAGATACATGACTCGGTCCGTATCGTCGATCCGTCCGTCGGCTCTTACGACATCGTCGGCTGAGCAGCCATTCTCCGTGATGTATATTTCCTTTGGCTTCCACACAGTACTCACATTTCGCACCGCCCAATAGAGCACTTCCGGGCCGACAAACAGCCAGGGAGAAGGCATATGCGGGAACGAGGCTTGGTGGGGTACGACACTAAAGCCGGCCGGCGAATCCGCGGCGCGCGCATATTGCGGCGTATATACATTGAGGCCGACGAAATCGAGCGGACTGCCGATGATCTGCATATCACCGGCCTCCACTTTGGGAGCATTCGCGCCTTCCTGTGCGAGATAGTCGTCCATGTATTTGCCTTCCAGCACCGCAGTCAGGAACGGCGCATTGCCCAAGCGAGTGGCGCGCAAAGCCGCTTCTACATGCTGTTTTTCTTCAATGACAGGCACAAAGACAGTGGCGTTTTCTGCCAAGCCGACAAACGTGCCGGCCGGCGTGTTCGCGCGTAGAGCCTGCACACCCAGGCCATGAGCAAGAATGGCGTGGTGGCGAACTTGATTCACTTGCGCATCGCCCAGTTTCAGGCCGGGGGCGAATTGCCCGATCTTGTAACTGAGGTCGGTGAAACAGACGAACTCATTGGTAGTCATGAAATGCTGAACGCGATCCGAGAGTTCGCGCCCGATAAATGCGGCATAGTCGCCGAATGCTTTCGCCGTGTCGCGGGATTGCCAGCCATGGGGCAGAGACGCCGGCAAATCCCAATGGAATAGCGTTACGTAGGGATCGATATTGTTAGCCCGCAGCTCATCAATCACGCGCTTGTAGTAATCGAGACCCTTGCCGTTTGGCTTGCCGATGCCATCGGGAAATACTCGCGACCAGGAGACGGACATTCGATAGATCTTGGCGCCGAGATCCTTGAGCAGGCGAACGTCCTCTTTGTAGAGGTGATAGGAATCGTCGGCCACATCGCCGGTTTCGCCATGAAAGGTTTTACCAGGCGTGTGCGAAAAGATATCCCAGACGGAGGGTCCACGGCCGTCTTCATCAGCGGCGCCTTCAATTTGGTAAGCGGCGGTGGCGCAGCCCCATTTGAAGCCGGCCGGGAAACTCCGCGGCGTTACGCTGAGTGACTGAGCGGACGCTACGCCCGGCAGCGCGGCAAGAAGCGGGGCGGCGGCGAAAGATTTGCCGAAGGTGCGGCGGGTGGGCTGTGACATGGTAGCTCGCTAAGCACAACCAATATACAGCGTTTACAGTCCCTTGAAAATGCGTTGCCGCTCGTTCACAACCACGGCTCGGCTAGAGGTTCGCGCGTCGTCACAGGAGCGTGCCGGCCTAAGGCCAGGTCGAGCGCAGTTTCCAGAGGCTGCCCGAGACGACACCCGCTTTGCCGAGGGTCGCATAAAATTGCAATCGGTCGGCGTCCTGGGGAGCGAACACCAGGTTAGTGATCGTCACGCGGCCGCCATCGGCGAACACTTCGAGCGAGTCGCGATCCACCACGGCATCCAACCGCAGAGTGTTGCCGGCCAGCTTGAGTGGCGCTTCGGTCCGAGCTGGAAAATCCTTGTTGAAGCTAACATCGCCTGAGTGGGTCCGGTCTACAAAGAGGATTTGTTTCGCGCGGTCATAGCCGATTTGCGTAAAAGCGCCGTCCTTGGCAAGCACTTTCCAGCCCGCCTCTTGGGCCGTACCCAGTGGCAAGATGGAAGTGAACTGGTATTGATGGCCGGTGCCCGTCATTGATTCGTGAACCGCCATTGGAGCTTGCCGCAGAGACGCCAAGCCGTCGAGCGGCTGCTGAAACATGCGGATCCCTTCGGTAGTGGTGCGCAGCGAAAGCTTGCGCGGCAGTGTCATCTGGCCGCGGAACGGGCTAGTGGGAACGTCTCTGGCATATTGCCAGTTGTTCATCCAACCGATCATGACGGGAGCCTCGGTTTTCGGGAGGTTGTTAAAGGTGAGCGCGCAATAACAGTCTTTGCCGTAGTCGCTCCAGAGCGTTGTCGTGGGCGGATTTTCGTTTTGGAAGCGCTCGCCATCGAACTGGCCGATGAAATATTGCTCACCGGAACCGCCCTGCAGTCCGCCGGGATTCAAACCGATTTTCAGAACCCAGCGCGTTTCATTTCTGCCCTCGACCGGCAATTCAAACAACTCGGGGCATTCCCATTGGCCTGAGGTTGCGCCGGCGGGGCCGAACTCGCTGATGCGTTTCCATGCCTTCAAATCAGCCGATTGATAAATGAGCACTTTATGATCGTTCGGCAATGAGACCGCCATAATCCAATGCTTGGACTGAGTGGACCAGAACACTTTGGGGTCGCGAAAGTCAGTCATGTTGAGATTCAAAACGGGGTTGCCGCTGTATTTCTTCCACGTTCGGCCGCGATCGTTGCTATAGGCGATGTTCTGCGTTTGCAGCGAGGGCTTGCCGGCGCTTGCCGCGGTGTATCCGGTCCAGACCGCCACCATACAAGGCTTACCCTGCGTGCAAAAACCGCTGCTGTTATTTTTATCGACCACCACGCTCCCGGTGAAAATCATCACCCCCTTCTCTTCAGCCAACGCGACGGGCAGTTGTTCCCAATGCAGCAGATCACGGCTGACGGCATGGCCCCAACTCATGTGGCCCCAGACATCGCCGAACGGGTTGTATTGAAAGAACAGATGATATTCGCCATCGACGAAAACCAAGCCATTGGGATCATTGGTCCAATGCTCGCGCGGCGAGAAATGGAACTGCGGCCGGAACGGTTGATCGTAACCGCTGCCAGCCTGGCCTGAAAGCAAGCCGCTCAGAGGCAGCAGCATTAAAAAGGGCAAAAGGCGCACTATAAACTCCAGTTCAGCGGCCAGCGCGTTGATGGTTGGCCACGAGCTATAGCATTACATAAGTAGTCGAGCCGCAGCTTCTTCTTGACAATCGGCCAGCGCGATATAGCATACTAAGCTAAGCGTTGCATCCACACGCGCCATTTCCCAATGTCATCGCTGCCCAGAACCCTGCCCCGCATTTGCGTGGCATTGGGTTTGTCTTCCGCCAGCCAGTTGCAATGCGCCGCCGAGCGCGAATATAAAGACGGCAGTACGTTCCTGGAGTTCCGCCTGGACTACTTGCCCGATCCCGCCGCTGGCATTGAAGTTTTACGCAAGTTTCGCCAGAGCTATCCCGACTCGCAGATTCTCTCTACCTGCCGACATCACAGCGCGTCAGGACACTTCAAAGGTTCGCTCGAGCAACAGGTTCAGTTGCTCGAAGATGCACTGCGCGCAGGCGCGGCCTTTGTCGACTTAGAAGTGGAATCGTCCGAGAAGCTAAAGCGGGCGGTATCCCAACTGCGCGAGCTCGGTCCGGTTTGTATTTCCTATCACAATTTCGAAAGGACTCCGGCGCTCGAACCTATTTACCGGCGATTGCGCAAACACAGCGCCGACGTCTATAAAATCGCTACCACCGCGCGCAAGCCGACTGACAATCTGCGCTTGATGGACTTCGCGCGGGCGCATCTGGACCATCCTGTGATCGCCCTCGGAATGTCCGAGATTGGCGTAGCATCACGGATTCTGGTGTCTTCGTTTGGGAGCTTGTTCACCTACGCCGCGCCCATGGCTGAGGAAGGCACCGCGCCCGGGCAAATACCGGCCAAGATGCTGCGCGGCCTGTACCGCGCGGAGAAACTTACCAAACAAACACGCGTTTACGGCGTCATTGCCAGCCCGGTGTCGCATTCGAAATCTCCGCTGATCCACAATCGCGCCTTTCACGCCCGACGGGTGGACGCGGTATACCTGCCGTTTCTCGTTCCACCTTTGCAACTGCCGGATTGGATGAAGTTCGCGGCGAAAATGCCGGTACAGGGTTTCAGCGTAACGATTCCACACAAGCAGCGCATCGTAAATCATCTCGATATTGTTGCGCCGCTCGCCAAACGCATTGGCGCGGTAAATACCGTGTGGCGCAAGGCCGGCAAGTGGCGCGGAACGAATACCGATGCCGAAGGCGTGCTGAAACCGCTGGCGCGCCATCTGCGGCTGGCTCGTTCATCAATCCTGATTGCGGGCTATGGCGGCGCGGCGCGGGCGGCGGCCATTGCGTTGGGAGACGCGTCGGCGCGCGTTACCGTCACGGGCCGCAACATGAAAAAAGCGCAAGCGCTGGCCGCCGCCGTCAAAGGCGAAGCGATTACGCTGCGCGAAGCATGCGAGCGGCACTTCGATGCCTTAGTCCATGCCACGCCGCTCGGTATGACGCCGCATACGGAAGGCTGCCTGTTCGACGGCGCAATTCCGGCGGATCTAGTGTTTGATATGGTCTACAACCCGCGCGAAACGCTGCTGCTTAAACGGGCGACGGAACAGGGATTGACTGTCGTGGGCGGGATCGAGATGCTGCTGGAGCAGGCGGCCCACCAATTCGAGATTTGGACTGGAGAGACCGCTCCAAGAGCCGTGATGCGGGAGGCATTGCTCGGAACATAGTTAGTGGCATTACTGACTGACTCCCTGAGCCTGGTTCTCCTGGATATGCGCAGCGACGTTGTTCTTGTCCACAATGAAGGTGCCGGTATCGACAAACGTCGGCAGCGGAGAAAACGATTGGCGCGCGAAATCCCCTGTCAGCGAAGGCGGCGGATGATGGTGCAATTCGTCCAGCAGCTTCGTTCCGAAATAAGCCATCGTGTACGGCCTTTGACCAATCGTCGCCGAGATGACTCCTTTCTGTATCCACTCGAGGGTCCGCTCATCGGTGTCCATCGCCAGGATGATAATCTTACCTCCCAGGTTGGCTCGATTGACAATCTCGCCGATTTCGGGACAGGCAATCGCTTCCAGGCAAACAAAGGCGTCTACCTTGACCTTGGAGTCGATCAGCTGCTTGGCCGTATCGAAGGCCACCGTAGGATCGCCCTTGATATCGATCGCTTGTGTCACCTTGATGCCCGGGTGACCTTCGAGCACGCCTTCATAGCCATGCTGCCGCTCGGTCAGATTCAATTGATTCGGATAGGTGAACATCACCACGTTGCCCCTGCCGCCGAGTAGCTTCACCAATAATTGGCCACCTAACCGCCCGGCGCTGTAGTTGTCTGTGCCTATGAAGAAGAGGCGCTTGCTGGTTGGCGCGTCGGAGTCGAGCGTGATCACCGGAATCCCTTGCTGGAGAGCCGAATCGATTCCCGACGTCATGATCTCGGCGTTGGCGGCCGAAACCAGAATCCCGGCGGGCTTGCCGCGCACCGCGGCCGCGAATTCATCACGCTCCGCTTGCGGATCGTACGTGAGCGGGCCCACGAGCTCGGATTTGACCTTCAGTTCCGAGGCTGCTGCCCGTAAGCCAGCGGCTGCTGTTTGCCAGTACGAGATTTTTGTGTTTGCCGCCACGAGCACATACTTTTCCGTCGGCTCATGCGGTGATGACCCGCAGTTCGTCGTCAGAACAACCGCCGCGCCGGCACTCAACAGTGCCAGCGCTGGCAGAGAGCGTCTTAACATGGACCACCTCGCCGTTCGCCCTAGAAATCCCTGTTTAGGATACCTAGCGCCCCGATTATACATCCGATCTTTAGTGGACGGGAGTACTTTTCTTGCGCGCTCTACTCGCCCTTCAAATTCTGGTCGAGCCAACGCAGCTCTTCCCAAAGCACATGTTGCAGCGTCTCGGTTGCTGCGTAGCCGTGCGCCTCAAACGGCAACATCACCAGCCTTACCGTTCCGCCGTTCCCGCGCACCGCCTGATACAACCGTTCTGAATTAATCGGGAACGTCCCGGTGTTGTCGTCCGCTTCGCCGTGTATGAGCAGCAAAGGAGCTTTGATGGTGTTCGCGCTCATCAAAGGAGACATCTTGATATATAAATCCGGCGCCTCCCACAGAGTGCGGCGCTCAGATTGAAAGCCGAAAGGGGTTAGGGTGCGATTGTAAGCGCCGCTCTCGGCAATGCCCGCGCGAAAGAGATTGGAATGCGCCAGCAAGTTTCCGGTCATAAACGCGCCATAACTGTGCCCGCCCACGGCCACACGCTCCGGGTCGGTTACACCCATCTCCGCGGCCTTGGCAATGGCCGCTTTGGCGTCCATCACAATCTGTTCGAGATAGGTATTGTTCACTGTCTCCGGATTGCCGATCACCGGCATGGCCGCGTTCTCCAGAACCGCATAGCCGGCGAGTACGAAAAGGAGATGTCCGCTCAGTTGCGTGTACCGCTCTACCGAACCACTCACCTGCCCGGCTGTCGAGGCATCGTTGTATTCCAGTGGATAGGCCCATAAGAAGGTCGGGAGCTTGTTTCCGGCTTGGTAATCGGGCGGCAGATACAGAGTAAAGGAGAGTTGCACGCCATCTTCGCGCTGATAGGTCACCAGCTGCTTTTTCACTTGCCGCAAGCGCGGCTGCGGGTCAACGTAGTGAGATAGCATGATCGTTTTTTCACCTGTCCGCAGATAGTAGTTCGGAGGTTCCGTCGGAGTTTCGCGCCTTGTGAGAAGTATGTTGCCCGAGTCGTCCAGCATCCCCACCGGCTCCTCATAGCAGTCGGCGCTGGATCGGAAGAGCCGCTCGCTCGTGCCAGTGGCCAGGTTGAAACGGTCCAGGAAGGGGCGTTCGCCTTCCGGACTCGCACCAGCCGCGGTAAGAAAAATGTTGTCTCCATTCTGCTTGACGGCCATCTGTCCATTCGTCTGCATCTCCATCACGGGCGTGCCCTGATCCTTATAGCGATCCTGAGCGTTGCGCGCCAACAACAGCTTTCCTGACGAATTACTTTCCAGATTCACTTCAAACGTGCGCAGCCATCGCTTGTCGCGCTCATAGTCTTCCACCAACGCCGCGCCGCCTTTGGCTAACGGCTGCATACCCGCAAAACGCTGCTCCAGCTTCGTCAACTCGACACCATCTCCGCTGAATGGTTCATCTAATCGCACCACCCGGTCGCGAAATAGCGCCTTCTCTTTTGGATTTCCCCCATCCATCGCCTCCACCCAGATCAGCGAGGCACCCTGCGCGGGCAGCCACTGGTAGCCGCGCGGCCCAGTGCGTACTCCGTCGATAGGCACTCTATCCGCCAGCGGCAAACTAGCAATCGTCTTCACTCTCACGCCAGCCTTGCTCCAGAGTTCGACCTCCGTTGGAAAATCCGCGAAGGGATGCAAATACGAGTAGGGTCGATCGAGACGAGCCACCAGCATGTACTTGCCGTCAGGTGATGGCTTGGCGGTTGTGAAAATGCCCGGCTTGCCGGTGGCTTCGATTTTGCCGCTGGCGGTGTCGATATAGGCGAGCTGCGCCGCGCAGTAGTAATCAAACAACTCTTCGTCATGCGGCGTGGCCAGCATGTCTTCGAACGTGCGCACCGGGCCTGACTTGCCGGCGCCCTCCTGCACATGCGGTCCCGCCGGGACCGTGCTTTCTACCGGCGCGCTTCCTCGCCCCGCCGGCACCAGCCTCGCCAATACCGTGCGGTTGTCGCTCAGCCACTCCAATGCGTTGCGCCCAGGCCCGCTGAGCGTGCCGTTGATCTGCACGCCGGGGATCTTGCGGCTCTGTCCCGAAGCTGTGTCGGCTACCCAAAGATCCATGCCATTGGCGGTGGTATCCGTGAAGACAAAATGCTTGCCGTCGGCGCTCCATACGGGTGCGCTCATTTTGCATTGCCCCGGCGGCAAGGTAAGCTTGATGGCTTTTCCGCTGGGCAGTTGTAGCAATGCAAAGTGTGAATAGTGCCGTTCCAGGTGGCGTCCGTTGGTGCGTATATCGATCCGCAGACCCGCCAGCCGCGCTATAGGCTCCGCCAGTTCGGCGATGGAAGGATGTGGCGGCGCCTCCATCAGAATGGCGTAATCCTTGGTGGGACTCACCGAGATCACCGGCGGCAGTGGCTGGTTAATGGCCTCGGCGATTTCGCGGGGAGGTTTTTGATAAGCCGTAAGCCCTTCAGCCGGCATGCCGGCTACGAAAAAATTCAACAGAGAGAATGCCAGGAAGGCGCGTTGCATATCGAGATTGTAAGCGATATTGCAGGCGATGGAAAAAGTTTTGGCCGAGCGCGCTTAGCCGCGATTCAGCATAAAAGTCGCCGTTGAGTCGAAAAAACGCTCCAACACCTGCGCTGCCGCTGGCGGCAGACTTGTTTCCGCCAGCGCCTTCCGCATCAGCATCATCCAGCGGTCGCGCGCGCCCTGATCAATAGCAAAGGGTGCATGGCGCATGCGCAGCCGTGGATGGCCGCGCTCTTCAAGGTAAGAAGGTGGTCCGCCAAAGCGGTAAATGAGAAAATCGCGCAAGCGTTTTTCGGCCGCCGCCAGGTCGCGCCCCCGGTACATCGGGCCAAGCAAATCGTCGGCGGGAATTTGCCGGTAAAAAGCCGCAATCAAGCGGGTGAACCCCTCTTCGCCGATCAGCTCAAAGACCTCATGTTCTTCCACGAATCGATGCTAGCAATCTAGCGTGGTGGACCTTCCGCCGTCTTCACCGGCGGCGTTGCCTGCGCCACATTGCCCTCGTGCTTCGGGCCAAGCCCTAAACCGATCAGCGACAACGCGTTAATTTTCCCGTCGGGCGTTAGGTTGCGCTCAGTTTGGAACTTCTTGAGTGCCTCCACCGAATCGCCGTTCCACTCGCCATTTGCCTCGCCCTTGAAATAGCCCTTTTCAGCCAGCGCTTCTTGAATCTCGCGCAAACGTTCCGGTTCCGGATGCGGCGGCACCACTGGCTCGGCGTGCACCCGCATAATGCGTGAGACACGCACCAGACGCCCGTGCACCATTCTGGTCACCATCACCCGGCGGACTTTTACGTTCCCGGCGCGGCCGGCTTTCTCAAGTTGTAATGCTTCGCTTCGGCTGGCGGGACGCCGCTTGCCTGGCGGCAGGACAGCAGTAGCCGGCTTAGGCTTGTGCGCTGTAGGCCGCACAGGAGCAGCCGAAGCCGGGCCTATTATGGCCGCAACCAGCAAAATCGCGCACAGCAACCTCATCGCATTCCCTCCAAATCTTAACACTGCGAGAGCCCTGCTGAATATTGCCCTTCGCGCGCCAGCGCATTACGGCGTAGTCGGCCATTCGGCAATCTCGGCGCGGCTCGGTGCGCTGCTTTGCGCTCCCATGCGCGTGACGGAGATGGCGCCGGCCTTGACCGCAAATTGGCAAGCGCCCGTTAGATCGCTGCCCTCACTCAGCGCCACCGCCAGCGCCGCGTTGAACACGTCACCGGCGGCGGTGGAATCCAGCGCCTTCACCCTAGGCGCCGGGATCAACCGCTGCCCGCCGCCGCTGGCCAAAAGGCATCCCTGCTCACCCAGCTTTACGATCACCGTACGTGGCCCCTTTGCGAGCAACGCGCGCGCAATTTCGCCCGCCTGCTGCGCACTCAAAGGACCAGGCGTCAAACCAGCTAACAGAGCCGCCTCACTTTCGTTGGGCGTAAGAATATCGACCGCTTCGAGCAATTCGGCGGGAAGCGCCGCCTCCGGCGCTGGAGCAGGATCGAGAATCACCCGCACCCCACGCTGTTTGGCGGCGACGGCCGCCGCGGTCACCGCGTCAAGCGGCGTCTCCAATTGCAAAAGCGCCACTTGGCAGCCATCAAAAAAGCCCACATCTTCGCTGACATCCGCTGCGCATATTTGGTGGTTCGCTCCCGGCGCCACTACAATGCAATTCGCGCCATTCTCGGCCACAAAGATCAGCGCCACGCCGCTTGGTCCACTCACCGTGCGCACGCTCGCTACGTCGCAGCCCACACTCGCGAGATTGGCGCGCATGGCTCGCCCGAAATCGTCGTCCCCGACCCGTCCCATCATGGCCGTATCGCCGCCTAACCGGGCCGCGGCGTACGCTTGATTAGCGCCTTTGCCGCCAGGCACGCTGAAGAAGTTGCTGCCGGAAATGGTTTCCCCCGCTACTGGTATGCGGGGCGCAACCGCCACCAGATCCATATTCAAACTGCCGACAACCGCGATTTTGGCCATTTCTGAAGAATAACGCTAGCGTCTACGGCACATCTTTTTCACTCCCCGTTATTCACCCTCGCATAACCAGTCATGAATTGAGATAAATGTCTGCCGGGCCGCCGCTATCACCACTTCATCCTGCTCCGCTGTCGTTTGGGTTTGCAGAATGGCGCAAAACGCCCGCCACATGGCTCCCACCTGCAAACCATAACTCGAAAAAAAGGCCGCCCCGCGGCGCGCCGACAAGCCCAGCGTCTGCTCCAGGTGCCGCGAGATGATCTGCCCGCCGAGCGTGGCCCCTTCCGTCACATACAGCCCGCCGAGCGCTTGCGGCCACTCGATACAATCAGGCAGTGCTTGGCAGAGCGCCACTGAGGCCGGATCAGCGGCGAGAAAGGCCAAGTCTTCGCGCAATTTCGGCAGCTTGCTGCGCGGCCCCGCAAAATCGGGCAGGTGCTCGGCCAACAGCGGCTGCAGCGCCTCTTCCCAAGGCTGATAGAAGCCGTAGAAGCGTTCGACGATAACGCGGTAGCGCTCCAGCGTAAGATCAGGACGGAGGAGATCTAAATCTCGCTCCAGGCTCTCATGCACTTCGCGGGTTTCATTCTTAAGCCGCGGAAGCAACGTTCGCGGGGCCGTCGGCGAGTCGTGAGCCACAGTG